>JGI24025J20009_10000788_pt1 | contig 24584 bp, 22 predicted proteins | sample Cruoilmetagenom3_FD_20009 | JGI IMG/M metagenome (IMG submission 20009) | reverse complement strand
GAAATAGCAGCACATCAGCCTAACATACAGCAGAAAGACATCGCCCCAAGATTGGGCATCACTTCGCAGGCGGTTTCCGAGTACGTGAAGGAATTGATAAATGACGGCTGGCTGAGCTCCGAGGGTCGCTCCCGATATAAGGTAACCAAGGAGGGCGTAGATTGGATCTTGCAAATGTCCCGGCAGTTACATAGTTACGCCTGGGTTGTGAGCAAAGTCGTGGCTGATATATCAACTACCACTGCCATAGCTGATAGCGATTTATCCGTTGGTCAACCAGCATCGCTGTATATGAAGGACGGCTTGCTCTTTGCCTCCGATGTCATTAGTGGTAAAGGGGCTAAAGGAATAGCCGTCACTGAGGCTAAAAAGGGACAGGATGTCGGCATTCGCAACATCGAAGGAGTAATAAAACTCGAGCCAGCTAAAGTAATGATAGTCAAAGTACCCAATGTGCAGGATGGAGGTTCCAGGAGCACTGACCTTGCCCGATTGGAAAGGGAGGTAAAGGAAGCGAGGCTGGTGGGGGCAATGGGCACGGAAGCCCTGGTAGCGTTGATGCAGATAGGTGTAAAGCCCGATTACGTTCATGGTGTACGGGAAGCAGCCATAGAGGCAGCTTACTGTGGCCTGCCCTTCCTGGTTGCCTGTAGTGAGGACCAGATTTCAATTTTGGTGCAGAGATTGGAAGAGGAGAACCTGGGCTACCAGATTATTGACTTACGTCAAAATTTCCCCAGGGCGTCCACCAGTTAGACGCTCGTCATTGTGAGGCATCCCCTTTTCCTGTCATTGCGAGGCTGACGAAGTCAGCCGAAGCAATCTCCAGCACAAAATCGTGAAGGACCCCCAATTTTATCGGGGGTTCACACCCCGAATTTCTGTAGTGCGACCCTTCAGGGTCGTGCGGCACGAGGCTAAAGCCTCGCGCCACATTTCAAAGCACCAAGAAAGCGGGGGCAATTCTATTTTCCCTGGTCCTGAAGGAACTCCGATGTATCGGGACTCCTCAGAATAACATTACTAAACGCTCCCGGCGAAAAGCCTTGACATCCGTTTTGGGGCATTTTATAATAGGGCTTAATCAATCGCACTTGTATAAAATAAAGTAATTTTGTGTAGAAGGAGGTAAAAAATGAGTCGCATGAATATGTCTTGATTAAGTTCACTTGTATAAAATAAACTAATGTTGTATAAAAAGGAGGCAAAATGACCTGTATTAAAAGTTTTTCTAAGCAAATTCTTGCCTGGGGGACAAACTGGTTCCTGGTGGGGCTTCTGAGCATAGCTCTTGTCCTGACAGGCTGCAGCTCTAGCGAGCAGACACCAACAGAATATGTATTTGATGACCTGGGAAGGCTGGTTGCCATTAACGGAACGCCCCAAAGAATTATCTCCTTAGCTCCCTCTAACACTGAGACTCTATTTGCCCTCGGTCTGGGGAACAAGGTGGTGGGAGTGACGGATTATTGTGATTACCCACCGGAAGCTTCGCAGAAGGAAAAGGTGGCAGGATATAGCACACCGGATATAGAGAAGATAGTCGCTCTCACCCCCGACCTCATACTAGCGGCACACGGCCTTCCTTTAGACGTCATCGCTGCTTTGGAAAACTTGGGACTTGCTGTATTTGGTATAAAGACCACTGATTTAGATGACCTGCTTAATGATATTAAGACAATAGGGGAAATAACCGACAAGGAAGTGGAGGCCCTTGCACTTACATCTGAAATGGCAGTAAGGATTCAAGCAGTAACTAATCAGACCGAAGAATTGGAACAGAGGCCGAGCGTCTTTTATATCGTCTGGCATGACCCGTTGTGGACTGCTGGCTCAGGGACTTTCATCGACGAGCTAATTGAAAAGGGAGGCGGAGTGAACACCTGTCAAAATCTTACTGGTTATACGACAATCTCAATCGAAGAGGTTGTTGCCCGTAACCCTGAAATAATTATCAGCAGCGAATTGTCATTTGACTGGGCGCTCAACTCGACTGAGCTTGCTAGTACCAATGCCAGTCAAACCGATAGAATCTTTACATGCGATGATGACTTAGTTCAACGCCCCGGTCCCAGACTGGTCGAGGGCTTAGAGTGGTTTGCTCATTTCATTCACCCCGAGATATTTGAGGAGCCTGCAGGTAGCTAAGTGAAGGTTTTTTCCTCCTGGAGTGGAGGTAAGGAATGTGCTCTGGCGACGTATAAGGCAATTTCACACGGATACGAAGTCCTGTACCTGCTCAACTTTATCTCCGAAGATGGCCAGAGGTCGAGGTCCCATGGGACTAAGGCCAGTGTTTTAGCTTTGCAAGCAGAAGCCATCGGCATCCCCATCGTGCAGGTGAAGACATCGTGGGAAGATTATGAAGAGAACTTTAAGAAGGTTGTCAGAGAACTGAAGAACCAAGGTATTGAAGGAGGCGTGTTCGGGGATATGGAGTTAGAAGAGCATCGCGAATGGGTGGAGAGAGTATGCAGCGAGGTAGGGATAAAGGCATTTTTGCCCCTCTGGGGGATAAAGGCACAAAAGCTAATCGACGAACTTCTTAAACTGAAATTCAAGGCGATGGTGGTCGCCACCAGACTAGATGACAACCTCTTGGGAAAAATTCTCGACAAAGCCCTGGTAAGGCAAATCGAGAAACTCGGCTCCCATCCCTGCGGTGAAAATGGGGAATACCATACCTTCGTTACCGAAGGGCCCATTTTCAAGAAACCGCTCGAGGTCACCGGGGGTGAAATAAAGAAAAGAGACAACATGTGGTTCTGGGACATCTCCGCCAGTGTCATCGCGAAGGGCAAAACCCTGAAGCAATCTCCGAGAGGCAAGATTAACATTGCCACGCGGAGTTTACCTTGACCATAGGCGAGACTCTTCGCCTTTGGCTCAGAATGGCAGAAGCGAAGGGCTGGAATGACGGGAGGATGAAGGATAACAAATAAAGACTGAAGGAGACTGAGATGACAAAGAAAGGCTTGATTCAAGTTTATACCGGCACAGGCAAGGGTAAGTCCACCGCTGCCATTGGGCAGGCAGCTCGTGCTGCCGGGCATGATTTCAAGGTCGGTTTAGTCACTTTTTTTAAAGATCCCGAAAGGTTCGGGTACGGTGAGTACAAATCCCTGGAAAAGCTGGGGGTAAAGACATTCCTTTTCGCTAAGAAACATCCTCACTTCTACAAGGAACTGAATCTTGACGATGTCCACCAGGAATGTCACAGCGGGCTGGAATTTATTAAGGAGCTTTTCCAGGATCCATCCTGGGATATGCTGGTCGTGGATGAGATAAACATCGCCGTGCGCGACGGCTTTTTAACGGAAGAAGAGGTGCTTTCTCTTCTGGAGGCAAAGCCGGAAAAGCTGGAGCTTGTCTTGACCGGTCGGGACGCCACAGAAAAGATTATAGAAAAAGCAGATTTGGTCAGCGAGGTGAGGGAAGTGAAGCATCCTTATAACCAAGGAATAAAAGCCCGGAAAGGCGTTGAATACTGAGAGAAAATCAAAAATAAAAAACAAAAATGCAAAGTGACAAAGCAAAATTTAAAGATGAGTTCAAGAGGCGCGTTTACAAATTCGCGTTGGATGTAATAGGGTTCGTGGACCGATTGCCAGTGGAACAAACCTCGCGCACTATCACTGACCAGCTCTTAAGAAGCACTACCAATATTGGGGCTAATGTGATTGAGGCTCAGGCAGCTTCTTCACGGAAGGACTATACCAATTTCTTTACTCACGTCCTGAAGTCAGCAAACGAATGCAAGTTCTGGTTGGGACTGCTCAGAGATTCTGGTAGAGGTGCCAAAGAGGCCCTTAATAGACTTCTGAGAGAAGCCACGGAGATTGCGAATATCCTCGCCACCAGTATATTGACCCTGAGAGGAAGGCGATGAAATATTTTTGCATTTTGAGTCGTAATTCTAATGTTTTATCTTTGATTTTTGATATTTGCGTAGGATTTATTTAGCGATGGCACGTACTGCAGCTGAAGCATTTAGCGAGCCCGCTATCCCTTTCGCCATTCGCTGGCAAAGCAGAGTCTATTCATTGCTGGGGCTTGCTGTATTGCTCGTAGTGGTAATCGTGTTCGCCACTACTCTGGGGAGCGTTTCAATACCCTTTACCACCACTTTCCAAGTCCTCCTCTCCCAATTGCCTTTCGTTCATATTACCCCTGCTTCTCCCCAAGTTTTCGGGGCTCCATTGAGCCTGGAAATTCTGGAAACGATAATCCTCGATATCCGGCTGCCGCGTATCCTACTGGCCGGTCTAGTAGGAGCAGCCCTGGCAGTAGCCGGAGCCACTTATCAAGGACTGTTTCGCAATCCCCTGGCCGACCCTTATCTTTTAGGTGTCTCTTCCGGAGCCGGACTGGGAGCCACTATTGCCATGCTCATTCCTTTCGGTTTATCCTGGATGAGTTTTGGAGCTGTGCCATTATTTGCCTTCATTGGTGCTGTAGGTGCCGTGGCTGTGGTCTATTTGCTGGCTCGCGTCGGCAAGACCGTGCCCACTACCACGCTTATTCTGGCTGGAGTAGCTCTAAGCGCTCTTCTAGCCTCCCTTTCTTCCTACCTCATGACCATTTCCGGTGGAGAACTACACCGGATTGTATTCTGGCTGCTGGGTGGGCTCTACCTGACCAAATGGTCTGAGGTATGGACGGTCCTTCCCTCTGTATTAGCAGGCCTTGCAGTGATCTGGATTCATGCCCGGCCGCTCAACGTAATGCAGCTTGACGAAGAGCAGGCCCAACAACTGGGCATCAATGTGGAAAGGGTTAAGCTGATATTACTGGCGGCTGCCACCCTTATTACCTCCGCGGCGATTTGCTTCACTGGCCTTATCGGTTTCGTCGGCATACTCATACCCCACGCGGTAAGGCTCATCTGGGGGCCGGACTACCGGTTCTTGCTCCCCCTATCCACCCTGGTTGGTGCCATCTTCCTCATCCTGGCTGACACTTTAGCCCGTACCATAATTCCTCCCACCGAGATACCGGTAGGAATAATTACTGCGATCTGTGGAGCACCTTTCTTCCTTTACCTATTGCGCAGAAAAAAGGGGTTGGCTTTCTTTTGAATTGTTTGGCTGGCACCCTGAACGAAGTGAAGGCTCTTTAGATTCTTCGCTTCGCTCAGAAGGACAAAAGGAATACTCAGAATGACAAGAGGAATGGGCACAATGACAAAGGAAATAGGTAAAATGATGAGAGGAGCGATCAATAAGAATGATTGAGCTGAATAATGTGAGCTTGGGCTACGACCATCGAGCCATCTTGCATGATGTAAATGTGAAGGCTGGGCCCGGCCAAATACTGGGGCTGGTTGGCCCTAATGGCTCGGGGAAGTCAACACTAATCAAGGGAATGGCTCGGGTAATAGACCTATTCTCCGGGCGTATCTTAATTGACGGCCGTGATATAAGAACTATTAAGCGAGACGAACTGGCTCGCCTGGTTGCCACGGTGCCCCAAAGCCCTGCCTTGCCCGGGGCTTTCACTGCTTTTGAAGTCGTGCTTATGGGACGAACGCCCCACCTCGGGCTTCTTCGCTACGAGGGAGGAAAGGACCTGGCCATCGCCTGGCAAGCGATGGAGGCCACGCATACCCAATCCTTCGCTGAGCGCAGAGTAAGTGAGCTCTCAGGAGGAGAGAGACAGAGGCTTATCATCGCTCGGGCACTAACCCAGCAGCCAAAGGCGATGCTCCTTGATGAGCCAACTGCCAATCTGGATATAAACCATCAAGTCGAGATTCTCAATCTGGTCAAGACTCTTTGCCTGGAGCAGAGTTTGACCGTTATTATCGCTCTACATGATTTGAACTTAGCTGCTCAATACTGCGATTGGATGGTCATGCTAAATGGAGGGAAAGTTTACGCTGAAGGCACGCCAACCGACATACTCACAGCGCCGAATATCAAGAAGGTTTACGGAGCCGAAGTATGTGTTTATCCCCACCCCATCAATAAGTTGCCCACCACTCTTATCACAGCAGGCGGGGCTCATGGCACGAGCTGATATAGTTTCCCCGCCCATCACAATCCTCTCCATTCCTCCCTCAGTATGCCGAACTCCAGCCGGTCATGATATTGCCCATTTTTGAACATCGCTTGCCGCAGATGGCCCTCTTCGTGAAAGCCAAGTTTCTTGTGAAGCTTGATGCTGCGTTCATTGAAGGCGACTGCAGCCGATGAGATGCGGTGTAGATTCAATTGCTGAAAGCCATAGTTGATTAGCAGCCGGGCACCCTCCATACCGTAGCCTTTGCTCCAGTAATCCTTTTCGCCTATGATGATTCCAAAAATGGCACTGTGGTCCTTTGCGTCAATCTGGTGCAGACCACAGTTGCCGATAGGTTTAGTTGAGGCACCTTCAATAACCTCCATAACAAACAGAACATCACTTTTCGCCCTCGTGGTGCCCAGTTCTTCGATGAATTTCTCCTCGGACATTTCAGTCATCGGCAGATACATGTCAAGATACTGGACTACCTCCGGGTCGTTGAACCATTTCAGAAAATATGAAATATCCGACCTCTTAAACGGCCGTAGAAGAACGCTCTTGCCCTTCAACATTTGAATCCCTCCTTTTATTCTTGAGATACTTCTGCTGTCATCAATCGAATACCAGGGCGGAGACTAAGCCGGCTCAAATACGGCATATAATAACCTCAGTGAGGGAGGCTGTAAAGGAGCTTCATAACAGGGGGCGGGAGAAGCCACAGGTTGGGCAATGGTACGTGCCCATTGCTGCCCCGCACGAGGGACAGCTAATTTCATCATCCCTGGCCCTGGGAATTTTCCCCACGACTTGATTATAGATACGCCAGTAAAAGAAGTGCTCTTTGTTTATGAACTTTATGTCAACTTCTTCTCTTGCTGATTGGAATTCTCCGTCTGTGACCATACTATTTATTATTTCGTGCAGCTTGGTGGAGCCAGAGCCATATTCTATGGGCTCCTTTCTCCGCCACACTATCTCCGCCGGAATCAAATCCTCAAAGCTCTTTCTCAGGATATACTTCCCTACCCCATCTTTGACTTTGAGCTCAGGGCTTATCTCCAGAGCAAAGCGAACGAAGTCCTCATCAAGAAAGGGTTGCCTTATTTCAACGTCCAAAGCCCTGCCAAGCTCATTGGCTGAGAAGCGCCAGTTTTGTGAAAGCCTTCTTATATATCTCCCCAGGTCCTCGGGAGGAAGCTCCACCATATAAGAATAGCCAGCGAAGAGCTCATCAGCGCCATCGCCCGTCATTATAGAACTAACCCCACTGTCTCTAGCTAGCTTAAGGGCAAAATATATGGAAAGGTCATTGGGCAGGGCGAGGTCAAAGGTTTTCAGTATTCTGATAACTTCAGGAAGCGTATTAAGTGCTTCTTCCGTAGTGAATTCCATCCTCTTATGCTGTATTCCCAGAAGCTTGGAAATCTTTTCTGAATAACCCAGGTCAGATGCTGGGGAATCCTTTAACGCCACTGTGAAGCCTGTGCTCGGCCTGGCTACAAAAGCCAAAATGCCAGTATCAACACCTCCTGATAAGAGCATGCCCTCAGCTCTGTTCCTCTCCACAGCTTCCTCAAGCTTACTCCTTAACTGTTCACAAGGGTCCATATTGCCCAAATTTTTTACCATCCATATTAACATCGAATTGATTAATAACTCCACACTGTAATTGTGAGTGGAGCAGTCTCATGCCCTTCAACGAGATTGCTTCGGAGCTATGCTCCTCGCAATGACAGGTAGGAGAGATCAGAACATTAAAAGTTCCATGCTTGCATTTTTGACATAGTCCCCCGCATTATGCTAGAATGTGTTTGTTAGGCAAGAATGGTCGGCGCCTAGCAAGGAGGTGAGGCATGACACGAAGAGAGGCTTGGTTATGCCGATGGATGTTTCCTGATCGGAGCTCTTCGGCAGCGTAAGGGGAGAGGTGGCTTCGATAGTTAAGGTGCGTTGCTTGAGAGCAGATGGAAGCCCTGAGCTCTTCGTTTAGAAGGCAAGGCTCCCAAGAAGGAGCAACGGCAGTTCAGCCGGAAGCTGAAGTGGAAGAGTAAGGGTGATTTAAAACTGAATAGCGATATTCAGGAGCGAGCTTCAAGATTTGGAGCTCGCTCTTCTTATTATCTGTTATACCGCTTTGGCATTTACCTGAATAGACGGAAGACGAGATTCAGGATGATAGTAAGCACAATACTAATTATAATGCAGGTTACTATGGGGAAGAAGAATTGAAAGCTTCCCTTTTGCAGAAATATATCACCGGGAAGCTTTCCCAATAAAGGAATTCGCTGCCAGAAGAACAATAGTAAGCCGAGGAAGGCGAGAAAAGCTCCGCCGAGAATTAGAATCTTGCCTACACCTTGCAAATCCATGCTAAGCCGCTTAGTATTAATTTTACCTTATTATGCTATCTTTAGTGCAATCTGGCTTGTATAATACTGGCAAAAAACAAGAAGATGCAGGCATGATTACCTCATACAGCCGAGAGTTAATGTTAGGTATCCCCCAAGGAACCTTGATTGACATAGAGACCACCGGTCTTGATATGGACCACGATGAGATAGTGCTTTTCGGCTACATTCAAGGGAGCCATCTTGAGATAATCTGCCGGAGTTCGCAAGAAGAAGCGCCGTTTATTGCTCAGCTTGCTGAACTCGTTCCGACGCTCCCCAGGCCATTTTACGCCTATAATCTCTCCTTCGAGAAGGGATTTCTTCAAGCTAAAGGGATTGATATAGAAGGGATAGACTTATTTCAGCCCTGGAAGGAAAAAGCCGAGGCACTTTACCTCAAGTGGCCTAAGTTGGACGAGCTGTTTTCTCACGCGGAGCACTATTTTAATGAACCTGTGATAAGCGGCAGAGACGTCCCTTTGCTATGGCAAAGATTCCTTTACACAGAGGATGCTAACTATTTGCAGCAAATCATAAAGCACAACGAGTCTGACCTGCTTAGAGAGCTATACTTGCTGGTGTATTATCGAGATAGCTACGAGGTTTAAAGCAGCCGGGAAGCCAGGCATTGAGAATATTGCAGGCTTTCTGCAAAGTCCGTGAGTAACAGATCAGTTTTTCCAAAATTTCCCCTCTTAAGATTAAGAGGGGAAAGGGGAGTTATGAACGAAGGAAAAGGTCTCTATTTTTGGGGGATATTATTCTCATAACCCCCTACATCCCCCTTATCTTAAGGGGGACATTGAAGGAGAAAACGCTTATCCTAAGGAGGATATTGAAGTAGAGCCCCCTTATCTTAAGGGGGATGATAAAGGAGAGAACCTTTGTCTTAAGCGAGAATGAAGCGACCCCGGATGTTTGAGAGGGAGCTTGCCGGAAAAACTGAACTATTACGATTTTGGAAAAGCCAAACTGTCACGTCAGTGAAATAGTTTTACAGCTCATGATAGAATAGAAGCTAAGTCAGAAAGTATTATGAAAAGGATTGGCGTCTTAACCAGCGGCGGTGATGCTCCAGGAATGAATGCCTGCATCAGGGCTATCGTCCGCTATGGGATTAGTCGCGGGCTGGAAGTCGTGGGAATTCGCCGAGGGTACTGCGGCATACTGGAGGAGGACTTTGTAAAGTTAGGCGGCAGGTCGGTAGGCAATATTATCCACCGTGGGGGCACTATTTTGGAAACAGCTCGCTGTGAGGAAATGAAGACTGCGGAAGGCGTAAGGAGGGCAAGTGGAATTCTACAACAGGAAGGCATCGAGGGATTGATAACTATAGGGGGGGATGGCACCTTTCGCGGTGCAGTAGCCCTGGCCCAAGCAGGAGATGTAAAGGTAATTGGTATTCCGGGCACCATAGATAACGATATCTATGGCACTGACAATGCTATTGGCTTCGATACCTCCATAAATACAGCTTTGGATGCCATAGATAAGATCAGAGATACTGCGGGGTCGCTACAACGCCCCTTCTTCATCGAGGTCATGGGAAGGAGTAGGGGATTTATTGCACTGGAGGTAGGAATTGCTGGCGGAGCCGAAGATATCTTGATTCCGGAATTAGAGACAAAAATAGAACAGCTTTGCCTTGATATAAGGCGTAGCTTCAAGAGAGGTAAGAAATCCTCTATCGTGATAGTTGCTGAAGGAGATGAGGCAGGCGGTGCGTTTTCAATTGCTCAACAAGTATGGGAGAGATTAAGGCTGGAGTACCGAATTTGTGTACTGGGACATGTCCAAAGAGGTGGCTCACCTACAGCCAGGGATAGAGTTCTCGCCAGCAAGTTAGGAGCAGCGGCTGTGGATGCCTTGCTCCATGGGAAAGCAGGTTACATGGTGGGAGAGTTGAAGGGAGATATAGCCTTCACTCCTCTAAGGGAAACCTGGGAGAAGAGGAAGGAATTAGATAGCAACTTGTTACGGTTGGTCAAGGTATTGGCTGAATAGGAACGTAAAAAAGCTTGATCTTGCTTCTATCGATCTTTGTCTTGTTTTCCTCAGAGAACACCCCCGGTTAACCTAATGTACACCTCACGATACCTTTTCGATGTTCCCTCTATTACCTCCGGTGGCAACATAGGCGCTGGCGGTTCTTTATCCCATCCTGAACCTGAAAGCCAATCACGAACAAACTGCTTATCAAAGCTGGGCTGAGAGTAGCCAACCTCATATTGGCTGGCATCCCAGAAGCGACTTGAGTCTGGCGTTAGTAGCTCGTCGATAAGGGCTAATTGACCATTGATGAAACCAAACTCGAATTTGGTATCGGCAATTATTATGCCCCTTGTTCTGGCGTAATCCCGAGCATAGCAGTAGATAAGCAGGCTTTTTTGTTCTAATTCTCCAAAAAGGTTTTCAATGCCAAGGTCTTTTATGTCTTGATTGGTTAAAAGGCGGTCATGCTCCGTGTCGCTCTTAGTAGTGGGGGTAAAGATAGGTTGGGATAATTCCTGGCTTTCCTTCATTCCCAAGGGCAAATGGATATGGCCAATTTTTCCAGTCTCTTTATACTCCGCCCATGCCGAGCCAGTTAGATAGCCCCGAACAACGCATTCCACAGGTATGCGCTCGGCCTTAGCTACAAGCATAGAGCGGCCGATAAGAAAATCCGGCAACTCCCCCGGCTGGCTCGAGAGATTCTTCACTTCGCTCAGAATAACATTGCTATCGATTACCTTGATAAGATGGTTAGGTAGGATATGGGCTGTTTTCTCGAACCAGAAGGCAGAAAGCTGGTTAAGAACCTTCCCTTTGTCAGGGATGCCACAGGACAAGACGACATCGAAGGCAGAGATGCGGTCGGTGGACACGATGAGTAGTTTATCACCTAAATCATAAACATCTCTGACCTTGCCACGGCGAAATGAAGGTAGAGGTAGATTGGTTTCTAATAATACAGACATACTTAACCAAGGTTAGATAGCACGCGGGGCCAAGCCCTCTATCTTAGCTCGCTTTGGCTTCTTCCTTGCCTCGCTTAAGCCTAGCCGCTCAAAGACCTCATCAACATGTTTCAGATAATACCCATAATCAAATATAGAGTTGAGTTCTGCTTTGCTCAAATGAGTTGTTATTCGCCTGTCTGCTTCAAGCAAACCCAGAAAGTCTTTCCTTTTTTCCCAGGTCTTCATGGCGTTATCTTGGATCATTTTGTAAGCTTCTTCTCGTGTTAGACCTTTATTTATTAAAGCAATGAGTACTCTCTGAGAGAAGACCAGCCCCTGGGTAAGTTCGATGTTACGACGCATGTTTTCCGGATAAACCTTGAGCCCCTTCATTATTGAAGTAAATATAGATAGCATGTAATCGACTGCCAGACAGGAGTCAGGTAAGATAATTCGCTCTGTGGAAGAGTGACTGATGTCACGTTCGTGCCATAAGGCGATGTTCTCCAGAGAAGTTAAAGCATGACCTCTTATTAATCTGGCCAGTCCGCAGATACGCTCACAAAGCTCGGGATTTCTTTTATGAGGCATCGCCGAGGAACCCGTTTGACCTTCTTCAAAAGGCTCTTCAACTTCCCTAACTTCAGTTCGCTGCAGACCTCTAATCTCAGTGGCAAATTTCTCCAGGGAGCTGGCGATAATAGCCAAAGTGGTCAGGAATTGGGCATGGCGGTCACGCTGAACTATCTGGCTTGATATGGGAGCTGGAGCGAGCCCTAACTTGGCGCAAGCTATTTTTTCAACCTGAGGAGGCACAGTAGCATAAGTGCCTACTGCTCCGGATATTTTGCCCACAGAGATATTTTTCCTAGCTTCAGCCAGCCTTTGAGCATTACGCTTCATTTCTTCAATCCACAGGGCCATCTTTAAGCCCAAGGTAGTAGGCTCAGCATGAACACCATGGGTTCGCCCCATCATAATGGTGTATTTGTGCTCTACGGCCTTATTCTCCATGACGGATATAAGCTCAGCCACATCTTTTACCAAGATATTTGCCGCCTGGGTCAATTGCAAACTAAGAGCGGTATCCATAATATCCGAAGAGGTGAGACCAAGATGTACGAAGCGTGACTCTGTGCCCAGGCTTTCAGCTACCGAGTTAAGAAAAGCCGTCATATCATGGTGGGTCACCCTCAGAAACTCGGCAACACGGTCCAGGTTGTAGCTGGCTTTCCTTATCTTAACTATCTCTTCTTGGGGGATTTCGCCCAGCTCAGCCCAAGCTTCACAAGCAGCTATCTCTACCTTAAGCCACTGGTCAAATTTGTTTTTATCAGACCAGATTTTCTTCATCTGAGGTCTGGAGTACCGTTCAATCATAATTATCCCCTTGCTAACTCTTGTTTATACTTACGATAGGCTTCTCTTATCTCTTTATGTGCTGTACCCAAAATCTGGGCGGTGAGCAAGGCAGCATTCTTTGCCCCGCTTTGGCCAATGCCCATGCAGGCTACCGGCACTCCCCCAGGCATCTGGCTTATGGAGAGCAAAGCATCTATGGCTTTTAACTCGCTAGTGGGCAAGGGGACACCGATTACAGGTAAAGTTGTCCAGCTAGCCAGAACGCCGGGAAGGTGAGCGGCTCTGCCAGCAGCAGCAATGATAACTTTGATGCCTCTCTTCTCTGCCCCCAAGCCATACTCCCTTAGTTTTTCGGGATTTCTATGGGCTGAGATAACAGAAAGCTCATAATCAATGCCCAATTGCTTAAGCGTGTCCAGCGCCGGCTGTATCAGCTCGGTGTCTGTCTTGCTGCCTATGACCATGCCCACTAATGCCATTCAGGTAATCTCCCTTAAAGCGATATCTTTGCGATAGTAACAGCCTTCAAAGTAAATCTTAGGAATATTGTGGTAAACCTTTTCCCGAGCTGCAGCCATGTCTTTGCCCATACCTGCTACGGTGAGCACTCGCCCGCCGTCGGTATAAATTATGCCATCATTTCCCAACTTAGTCCCAGCATGGAAAACTAGCACATCCTTATCTACATTGTCTATCCCTTGTATGGAAAAGCCAGTTTTATAGCTTCCCGGATAGCCACTCGAAGCCGCAACTACTCCAACGCAGGCTTCGGAACTCCACTCTATTTTCACCCGGTCGAGGTTGCCCTGGACTACTGCCATAAGTATATCCACGAGGTCGGTTTTAAGAAGAGGCAAAACGACCTGAGTTTCTGGGTCACCGAAGCGAGCATTGAATTCCAGCACCACAGGCTCTCCATTAACAATCATTAACCCCGCATAGAGCACCCCCTTATAAGACATGCCCTCTTTAGCCATAGCCTGTACGGCCGGCAATAAAATATCCTTGGTTACCTTTTCTGTCATCCTGGCGGAGAAAAAACCCGGTGGGCTGTAACTTCCCATACCTCCGGTGTTGGGACCCTGGTCATTATCCCCGATTTTCTTATAGTCGCAAGCTGGCACCATAGGTGAGACTGTTTTGCCATCGGTAAAGGCTATGAGGCTTACTTCCCGATCGTTGAGATATTCGTCAATTACTACCCTTTCTCCAGCGGAGCCGAAAATCTTTGCTTCCATGATGTCACCAAGAGCTTTTTCAGCTTCCGACAAAGAACCAGCAATAATCACACCTTTGCCAGCGGCTAGTCCATCAGCCTTGATGACGACAGGTGGACGTTGTTCTTGAAGGTATTCACGAGCCTCAGAGTAAGATGAGAAAATGGCGCCTTCAGGACAGGGAATGCCATACTTCTCCATTAAATTCCGGGCAAAAACCTTGCTTGATTCTACCTGGGTAGCCGCTTTGGTGGGACCGAAAATAGGAATACCCAGACTATCAAAGTAGTCTACTATACCTGAAGCTAGCGGTGCTTCAGGCCCGACCACGACAAGGTCAATGCCTTTTTCTTTAGCCGCCTTGCCCAGCCCTTCTATATCTGCGGGGCGCAAATTCAGATTTTCCGCGATGGCAGCTGTGCCCGCATTCCCCGGGACAGCGAAAACTTTCTCCACTCTGGGACTCTGGACAATCTTCCAGACTAATGTATGTTCCCTCCCCCCACCACCAACGACCAGTATCTTCAAATTTCACTCTCGCGTGTCAGTCTTCAGGGTATAGCCGTACTAAGTCCCCCATTTTCTGGATTTTTCAACGCCAGTTTTTGGAAAGATGGCACTGGGAATGATAGTGAAGGTTACCACTAGGAACAGCCGATCTTGGCCTCGGGGAATGCCTACTGCTTCTTTTTCTTCTTATGCTTCCCCCTATTCTTCTTCACCCCTTTTAACTTCACTCTGTGTGCCATGATATTATGAAATCCTCTTGAATTTCTCGGCCTGAGCGGGGTCGAGATTTTGAATTAGTCTCAGCAACTCTGCGACATGCTCCTTTTCTTCTTCAACAATATGTTCCAGTGTATTCACAGCCTCTTCGTTCTCTAGGTCTAATATATGCTCCTGATACTGGTTAATGGCTTGCAACTCGCCTATCAAATCCTCGCGGAGTATCTCTAAATCGTCTAGTATAGCTAGCTGTTCGTCGCTCATTTCTTCAAAAGAATGGCTCATCTTTTTCCCCTCCTTTTTAATCTTAACTTTGCTCGCAGGTGTTCAGCCATCCCATATCACCATGAGTCACATGAGATTCTTCGCTACGCTCAGAATGACACCAAGGTGAGCAACTATTCCCACTCTATAGTCGCCGGCGGCTTACTGGTGACATCATAAACTACCCTGTTGACATTGGGAATTTCATTAACTAGGCGGTCAGATATTCTAGCAAGAAGGTCGTGGGGCAGGCGAGCCCAATCAGCAGTCATAGCATCTTCACTAGTTATTGCTCTGACCGCTACCAAGTAGCCATAGGTTCTGTAGTCACCCATGACGCCGACGCTCCTGACATCAGTAAGTACAGCAAAGCTTTGCCAAAGTTGGCGATAAAGTTTGGCTTTTTTGATTTCATTCATCAAAATCCAATCAGCAGCCCGCAGTATCTCCAGCTTCTCCTTGGTCACTTCACCGATGATGCGAATGGCTAACCCCGGTCCGGGAAACGGTTGTCGCCAGACCATATCCTCAGGCAGACCTAGAGCTAACCCCACTTGTCGAACTTCATCCTTAAACAAATACCTCAAGGGCTCGATAAGAGTGAAACTCATTTTGGCCGGTAACCCGCCGACATTATGATGGCTCTTTATCTTAGCTGCAGCTTTGCTTCCCACGGAGGTACTTTCAATGACATCGGGATAAAGAGTGCCTTGGGCGAGAAAATCAATCTTACCTAATTTGGCCGCTTCTTCCTCAAAAATTTGGATAAACTCGTTTCCTACTAAGTGTCGCTTCTTTTCCGGATCGCTAACCCCTTTAAGTCTTTCTAAGAATCTATCGGTAGCGTCTATGTAAACTACATCCATTTTGAGGTTACGCTTGAAGGTATTAAGCACCCTTTCAGGTTCATCACGACGCAATAAGCCATTGTTGATAAAGATGCAAGTTAACTTATTGCCAATAGCACGGTCAATAAGGGTAGCGGTTACTGCCGAATCAACGCCTCCAGAAAGAGCACAGACCACTCTCCCGCCACCCACTTGCTCCTTAATTTTATCTACGCTCTCAGATATGAAATTAGCTGGTGTCCAGTTGCTCTGGCAGCCACATATTTGAAGTACAAAATTTTGGAATATGGTTTCCCCTTGAGCTGTGTGAACCACTTCAGGGTGGAACTGCAGTCCATAAATGCCGCTATCGTTACCTACAACAGCGAACGGCGAATTTTCAGTATAAGCCAAAGCCTTGAAGCCAGGAGGCATCTCCATTATTTGGTCACCATGGCTCATCCACACCGGGAGAGAAGAAGGAAGGCCAGCGAAAAGGGGGCAGTCTTCAGCACTTATGTGTAAGATTGTATGCCCGTATTCGTGCTTTATTCCCCGAGCTACCTGGCCACCCAAGTGGTAAGCGATAGCCTGCGTCCCGTAGCAAATGCCCATTATAGGTAGATGGCTTTCGTAGATGTAGGGTAAAGGCAAAGGAGCCCCGGAATCATAAACGCTAGCTGGACCTCCCGAGAGGATAAATCCTCGTGGGTTAAGGGAAGCTATTTTCTCCCAAGGCGTGTCATGAGGCACAAGTTCACAATAGGCTTGGCATTCCCGTACCCGCCGGGCAATGAGCATGCTATATTGAGAGCCAAAGTCGAGCACTACTATAGTTTCACGCTCGCTTGGTGGTAGCTTAGGCTCAACTACAGGTTGCTCGCCGCGTAACTCCTTGGCTAGCCCCAGATAAGTGGAGACTTCAATATCATCGCTGGCAGCAATTCTATGGCTTTCTAACTTCTTTTTCATTGGAGATTTACGGTGGTGAATTCATTTAGCTTATCACTGTCCTGAACTATTATCAACCCGAGACGGGCTAAGCCTTTTTCCAACTAGCAAGGCTTCTCACTCGCGGTTAAAGCCTTCCCACGCTCTTGAATGTATAAATGATAAATTCCTACCCCGGACGCCACCATGCTATACTAACGTCAGAAAAAATGGGTGTTTTACAACGAGAAATTGAGAAAGGAGTTAAAATCCTCCAAAAGGGGGGCGTGATTGCCTTCCCTACCGATACGGTCTATGGGCTGGGGGCTGACGCCTTCAATTCCACAGCCGTGGAAAGGATTTATGAGATAAAAAACCGACCCAAGCATCGGCAATTCCCCTTGCTTATCGCTGATGTAGAGCGATTGACTACTCTGGCCGATCCAATACCAGCAATTGCCTGGTTTTTGGCAAAGCGGTTTTGGCCGGGAGGGTTAACCCTGGTTTTATCAAAAACAAATTCGTTGCCTGTTTATCTAGCCTCAGGACCCACCATAGCGGTACGCTTTCCTGACCACCCCATTTGTCTGGCTATCATTCAACAGCTAGGGAATCCCATAATCGGGACCAGCGCTAATATCAGTAGCCAACCGGCTGCCTTAACTGCCGAGGAAGTTGCACAACAACTGGGAGGAAAAATCGACTTTATTATCAATGGAGGCAAATGTCCTGGCGGCAAGGAATCCACAGTAGTGGATGTTACCCATGAATCGCCGATAGTTTTGCGTCAGGGCATCATATCCTCACATGAGATTGACAAAGCTTATAAAGAGTACTCGGAGGTAAATAGTGAGGCGCATTGCTATAGGCTGTGACCACCGTGGCTTTGCTTTAAAGGAATTAATTATGCCCTTTCTGCAAAACGCGGGGCATAGCCATCAAGATTTTGGTTGCTACAACACCGATTCTGTGGACTATCCTGACATCGCCCAGAAAGTCGGGGAGGCAGTGGCTTCCGGCAATTTTGACCAAGGCATTCTAATATGCAACACTGGCATAGGCATGAGCATAGCTGCCAACAAAATAAAGGGTGTAAGGGCGGCTTTATGCCATAATGCATTTGCAGCACAACGAGCCCGCCAGCACAACGATGCCAACGTCTTGTGCCTCAGGGGGGAGGATATAGACACCAAGTCAGCTTTGGAAATCGTCAAAACTTTTCTAGCCACGGATTTTGAAGGCGGTAGACACTTACGAAGGGTGAATAAAATAAGGGCTTTAGAAGGAGATTCGCAGGAACAATAGCCTTTGTTCTTAAGGTATACGCCCTGAGAAGGCAGCTATTTCGCCAGGTTACACTGCATATCGATTTCTTAAGTCATGGGATAACTTAGCTGTTAATTCCAGAGCTTGACTTGCTGCTTCAGGCGATAAGCTTTCCAAGCCACAAGAAGGAGTTATCAGCCCTTGAGCTATAATCTGCTTGAACCTAACGCCATCCCTGGTGAATGGAGCCATAGCTTCTTCCAGGCGGTCACGGAGACTGGATAAGGATTCCTTAGCCAAAGCCTCTTCCTCATTCGGAACTATCCCCCAGGCAATGCTGCCACCTCGTTCAAGAAAGGACTTCACCTTGTCAGAGTGGACGCTTAGGGAAGAGGCATAGTTATAGGCATCAAAGCTGAGAATATCGATCGGAGTATCCAGAAGGACTGACCAGTTAGTGTTTCCGCAGCAATGCAAGCCCTTCACCCCCTTTATTCCTTTGATGACTTCCTCTAGTAGAGCAGGCACCTTTTCTTCAGGAATAGGAGTAAACACCGAGCCTAAAGAAACTAAATAGGGCTCGTCAACAAAGATAATGGTTTTAGGCGATATTTTTCTCAAGATGTTTTCCTGCCAGGAAGCTTTTAGCCGCAGGAACTTGGCCGCAGTTTCGGCTAAATTCTCATCATAGAGTATGCCTAGCCCATCCTGACGGGTAACTCTCAGCCCCCAGGTGACAGGACCTGTTACCTGTCCCTTGACTATTTTACTGCCTGTTGCTTTGGAGAGGAAATCATGGAGCCCAGCAGCACATTCGGTCGAAATGCCATATTCACGGGTATTATCCTGCTCACAATCAATGTGGATTTGCTCCAGCTCGCTCTCAAAATCCGATGAGGGCTCGATGTGAATTTTATCCTTATCTATAACCACCCCCGGAAAACCCTCACTGAATTGGATAATCATATTTTCTTTAGGAGAGCGCTGCGGTAATTGTGGCCAGGCGGGAATGTCAGGAAGACATTTCATAATAATGAAACAAGCCTCGCTAGAATTAGTCTGAGGCATGCTACCGATAGCAGTGGGCAAACATCCAAACTCAATCTTGGCTGACATCTTCCTCCCCTCCTAAATACTTGCCAATTAGCAGCCCCAGCTCCTTCCTCTTTTCTTTCGGTATGTATTTCGTTCCAGTGACTATGGCATATTTAAGGGCGCTAGCACAGGCACAGTCTCGTTTCTGCGGTATTGAAGGTAGTAGTAATTTCAGGATTCTCTTGACGGTATCAACGCCCTTCCACAGGTTGGTTAAAATCATCTCCGTAGTCACCGATTCATAAGTCAGATGCCAGCAATCATAATCGGTGACAAGGGCAAGTGCGACATAGCATATTTCCGCCTCTCTAGCTAATTTAGCTTCAGGCAAAGCTGTCATCCCAATAACATCAGCCCCCCAGGAGCGGTAAAGCTTTGATTCAGCCTTGGTGGAGAGTTGTGGACCTTCCATGACTAGACAAGTGCCACCCTTATGTACCTTAACCCCAACCTTGGTGCTTGCCTCAAACGAGATTTGACTCAAAACAGGACAGAAGGGTTCCGCGAGAGAGACATGCCCCACTATCCCATCTGCAAAGAAGGTGCTGGCTCTTCCTCTGGTACAGTCTATTAGTTGGTCAGGAATGACTACGTCCAGAGGTTCTATCTCTTCCTTAAGACTGCCCACAGCGTTTACAGAGATAATCCTTTCAACCCCCAGAGATTTCAAGGCATAGATATTAGCTTTCGCCGGTAGTTCAGTGGGGCTTATTCGATGTCCCTCACCGTGTCTGGGTAGAAAGGCAACCCCTACTCCTTCTAGATTGCCCAAGATAATAGCATTGCTGGGCTCGCCAAAGGGCGTGCTTACCTTCACTTTCTCAATCTCTGTCATCCCCTCCATCTTATAAAGCCCACTTCCGCCAATGATGCCAATCCTTGTTTCAGGCATTTGATACCTCGGTGAAAAACACTATCCCTTGCTCCTGCACCTCTCTTCCCACCCTCCCCTCCTCCTCAAGGTATTTCAGGTGAGCTATAGCCTCTCCATTAGTCCTATATTAAGTCAAACCTAGCATATTCCCCTGGAATTGTCCACCAACGAGCCTCTTTTTTTTCCGCAGAGATGTTGCATTTTACTACATTTAGTGGTAAAATTGTTTAAAACCACAATTCTTAGGAGAAATTTATGAACTGTCCTTACTGCGGCGGGCAGGAATCAAAGGTAATAGATTCTCGGAGTCTAGATGAAGTAGTGAGACGCCGAAGGAAATGCCTCGCCTGCAATACTCGCTTCACTACTTACGAGCGGATACAACCACATGATATCTTCGTCATTAAGAAGGATGGACGACGTGAAGAATTCAGTCGGGATAAACTCCTTTCTGGCATTCGCAAAGCTTGTGAGAAACGCCCCCTGCCCATAGGCGCCATTGATAAGTTTGTGGATACCATCGAGGCTGAGCTTTACAAGGTGGGCAAAAGTGAGGTCTCCAGTTCCTATATTGGTGATTTAGTCATGGAAGGATTAAGAAAACTAGACCACATCGCTTATATTCGCTTTGCCAGTGTTTATCGAGAATTCGCTGATATCGGCGCTTTAAAACAAGAAGTGGATAGCTTGGCGGTACGAAGAGAGCTAACGCCAGCAAACCAGCTACCGCTGCCCTCTTCTGAGGCGGTGAATTCCCTGGTTGTTCGCAAGAGGAGATAAAATGCCCAAAACCCGTCGGAAAGAGAACCAAAAAGCTATTGGTCGAGATAGAGTAGCTCAAGCTGTTTTCGCTGCTGCCGAGTCCATGGGTATAAGTGATAGGAAATTGTTGGAGAAGTTTACAGAACAAGTGAGCCAGCGCTTAGATGTAGCTCATCCCTTCCCAGGCATGGAGGAATTTGTTCCTCGGCAAATTAAACAGCTTGTGTCTCCATCCCAAATTGAGGCAATGGTTAAGGAGATCCTAACTGCAGANGAATTTTCTCCCCAGGCCAGAAGCCAAGTCATTTCTGGAATAAAACTNAGCGATAATGCCTTAAGGGTTCTGGAAAGGAGATATTTGGCAAAGGATGGAGAGGGGAAGGTTATTGAGACTCCACAACAGCTATTCCGCCGCGTCGCCCAACATATTGGCTCAGCCGAGCTCCTCTACGATTCCAAAGCAGATGTTTCTCTTTGGGAAGAGACATTCTATCAGTTAATGGCAAACCTGGACTTCTTACCTAATTCCCCTACTCTAATGAATGCCGGGCGTGAACTAGGGCAATTATCAGCTTGCTTTGTTTTACCTATTGAGGATTCTATGGAGTCTATTTTCGATGCGGTTAAATATACTGCTTTGATTCATAAAAGTGGCGGAGGTACCGGTTTTTCCTTTTCCCGGCTTAGACCGGAAAGGGATAGAGTTGGTTCTACAGGTGGCATTGCTAGTGGCCCGGTCTCTTTTATGCGAGCCTTTGATATCACCACCGATGTCATAAAGCAAGGTGGCATGCGCCGCGGAGCCAATATGGCAATACTCAATGTTGAGCATCCCGACATATTGAAATTCATCACGGCTAAGGAAGACCCGGAAGCTTTAACCAATTTTAACCTTTCTGTAGCTGTGACCGATGAGTTTATGAAAGCGGTGGAAAAAGGCACCGATTACAATATGGTGAACCCTCGAACTGGAGAGGTGACAGATAAGCTTAATGCCAAAGATGTATTTGACAAAATAGTTGACATGGCTTGGCGCACTGGCGACCCGGGTGTTGTGTTTATTGACGAGATAAACAGCCATAACCCCACGCCTAAATTGGGCAAAATAGAAAGCACTAACCCCTGTGGGGAACAACCCCTACTCCCCTTTGAATCCTGTAATTTAGGCTCCATAAATCTGTCCAAGATGGTGGCGGATAAAGACGGCCAGCCATACATCGACTATGACAAGCTATCTCAAACAGTCAAGTTGGCAGTCCGCTTCCTTGATAATGTTATCGAAGTTAACCAATTTCCCCTGCCAGAGATTACGGAGGTGACAAAAACTGCCAGGAAAATAGGCCTGGGGGTGATGGGTTTTGCTGACATGCTGATTCAGCTTGGCATCCCTTATGATAGTGAACAAGGGCTTGTTAAGGGCGAGGAAATTGCCCATTTCATATCTGAAGAGGCGGATAAAGCCTCTATGGAGCTAGCACAAGAAAGGGGAGTTTTTCCTGCTTTCCAAGAAAGCATTTATGACGCGCCCGATGGCCCTCGTTTTCGCAATGCCTCTCGGACTACCATTGCTCCTACTGGCAGCTTGAGCATAATCGCTAATTGCTCCAGTGGCATTGAACCATTATTCGCGTTAAGCTACGTGCGTCACATCCTGGAAGGCGAAGAATTTATAGAGGTGAACCCTTATTTTGAGGATATTGCCAAGAGCGGAGGGTTCTATTCCCAGGATCTAATGAAGCAGCTAGCTGAAGGAAAGAGATTAAAAGACGTGGAAGAAGTTCCTGAAGAGATAAAGAGGCTCTTTATCAGCGCCCATGACATATCTCCTGAGTGGCACGTTAAGATGCAGGCAGCATTCCAAAAATTTACTGATAGCGCTGTATCCAAGACGGTCAATTTTGCTCACGGGGCGACGCCCGAGGATGTAGCTAAAGTGTATATGCTGGCTTACAAGGAAGGCTTGAAAGGGATAACCATTTACCGTGATAGTAGTCGTGAAAGTCAGGTTCTCACTGTGGGTGAGGGGGTAAAAAAGACTGAAGGTAAGCTAGCTCCAAGGAAAAGGCCTAAAGTTACCAAGGGTGTAACCGAAAGGGTAAACACTGGGTGCGGCTACATCTATGTAACAGTAAATTTTGATAGTCGGGGAATATCGGAGGTTTTTTCCACCTTAGGAAAGGCGGGAGGTTGTGCCGCAGCACAGCTTGAAGCTATTAGCCGCCTTACGTCCCTGGCTCTAAGATCTGGAATAGATGTAGATTCTATCGTAAAGCATCTGCGCGGTATTAGATGCCCTTCTATTGCTTGGGAACAGGGACATGCTGTTTTATCCTGTGCCGATGCTATCGCTAGCGTGTTAGAGAAGTACATTAGAGAAAAGACCACTACTAGAGAAAAGAACACTAATCCAAATACACCTTCCAATAATCCTGGGATGGTTAAAAGTTGGGCCGGGCAATGCCCTGATTGTGGTGGTCCTTTGATTCACCAGGAAGGCTGCAACATTTGCCTCGCTTGTGGCTTTACTAAATGCGGATAGAGTATAAGAAAAGTGGGTAGATCGAGAGGTAGTTATTATTCAGCCCTTAAGCGGATAACTAAAGTTGCCAATTCAGCTTTTGGTTTAAGGAAGATTTGTAATGCTATAGCTAAAAGTACGGCCAAGGCGATGCAGACAAATGGCTGCCGCATTTTATCCCTTAATTCCCAAAAGGAATATTTGATCACTGTAGGCTCGTATGGATTGAGCGACATTTACCTGAAAAAAGGCCCTCTTGCTGCCCATAAAAGCCTTCCGGATATCCTTGACGGGAAAGTGGTGTTTATTGCCAATGCTGCTAAAGATGAGAGAGTTCAACATCCCCAAATAGCGCAAGCGCAAGGAATATCTTCCATACTTGGGGTTCCTGTGCTTGGGAGAGGAGAAGCTATAGGGGAGATTCGAATTTATACTCGTGAGCCTCGCCAATTCTCCGAAGCTGATAAAAATTTCCTCCTCAGTGTCGCTGATATGTGCGCCGTCATCTTTGATAGAGCAGAGCTTCATCAATTGCTGGAGCAAGACTTTAAAGCAAGTGAGAGACGAAGGAAATCGTCTAAAGTATCTCCATTACCTACTACTACGCTGACGCCAACTAGTTTCGCTCATCCCAGCGAGGAGGATTTTGCTAAACTTTTAGACTTCTACTGTATTGAATGGCTTTATGAGCCTCGTTCCTTTCCTCTTAGGTGGGAGGGCGACAAGATAGCAGAGATGTTCACTCCCGATTTTTATTTGCCCGAGTTAGACCTTTATATTGAACTCACTACATTAAAACAAAATCTGCTAACCGAGAAGAATCGCAAGCTGCGCCAGCTCAGAGAACTTTATCCTGAAGTCAATGTCATGCTTCTGACCAAGAATGATTTTCTCAAGCTGCTAGCCAAATATGGTTATGGCCCTCTAGGCGAAGCTAAAGTAGAGGGAATCGACCGAGTTTTGTACAGCCACGCCAAAATTCAACGAAGAACAAGAACCCTAGCCAGACGTATTTCGCGTGATTACGCTGGTCAACGATTAGTGCTAATAGGCATCTTGAAGGGCGTTGTCTGCTTTATGGCTGACCTGATGCAGCACCTTTCTCTTCCGGTTACCGTGGACTTTATGGCTATCTCATACTATGGTGGTGATGGTCAGGTAGTCAAGATAACCAGAGACGTCGATAGCAGCATAACAGGGCAGCATGTATTGATGGTTGAAGACATTGTAGATACTGGCATGACACTAAATTACATCCTCAGTCATCTCTCTGCCCACAATCCTGCTAGTCTTCGCGTTTGTACCCTGCTTGATAAGAGAGCACGTCGATTGATAAATGTTCCTCTTGATTACGTAGGCTTTGAAGTTCCCGATGAGTTCGTAGTGGGTTATGGATTAGATTACAAGG
>JGI24025J20009_10000779_pt1 | contig 24714 bp, 22 predicted proteins | sample Cruoilmetagenom3_FD_20009 | JGI IMG/M metagenome (IMG submission 20009) | reverse complement strand
TCGCGCCCGCTTTTACGGCATGGGGAGCAAACTCTTTACTTACAGAAGCCCCGGCAGAAAACAAAGCGATGTCAACCCCTCGAAAGGAGTCTTTAGTTAACTTTTCAACCGTCACACCCGTTCTTTTGAAAGTTAGGCGACGGCCGGCAGACTTGGCTGAGGCAAGTAATTTAAGTTTATTTATAGGGAAATCCCTCTGCTCAAGCACCTTGCGCATCTCTTTGCCCACCACACCGGTAGCCCCCACTATCGCGACGTTATATTCTTTCACTTTTACTTACCCCCGATTTAGTTATTGGCCCTTCTCAAATTATCATTCTCCATTTTTCATTTAACTATACCCTTTATCCATTACCCTTATTTTGCCATCTGCCATAAGCTGCTTTGCAGCTAATTGTAAAATGCAAATTGCAAATATTAAATTGCAAAATTGTTTTCCTTTTTGGTTTTAAAACTTTAAAATCTCCAATTTCCCTGCCTGCCGGCAGTCGGAAGTTATCTGGTTCCTTAGTTTCTTGGCTACGTGGCTACTTGGTTTCTAAGTCGCTATGTCACTATGTTGCCAGCTTCTCGTTACCCTATACTCATTACCCTCTATTACTGCCCAGGCCAAACTTATCGTGCAATGCTCTCACGGCCACACCAACATCTTTTTCATCGATAACACACGATATTTTTATCGAAGATGTGCTTATCATCTCAATGTTTATATTGTTTCCAGCCAAAGCTGAGAACATATCGGCAGCAACCCCGGGGTGGGTTATCATACCCGCCCCAATCAAGGAAATTTTTGCGATATTTTCATCACACAGAGAGCCCCTGGCTCCAAGCTCAACAACTATCTTGTCAACCACATCTTTGGCTTTAATCAAATCATCTTTCGTCACGGTAAAGGATATATCCGTAAAACCCTTTTCGCTAACGTTTTGGATAATCATATCGACATTTGCATTGGCATCAGATAGAGCTCTAAAAACCCTCGCTGCGATACCCGGTTTATCCGGCACACCTAAAATTGTAATCTTAGCTTCATCGATGTCGTGTGTAACTCCTCTTATTACAGCTTTTTCCATTACTTTATCAGCCTCCTTAATCAGCGTCCCCGGCTCTTCCGAAAAACTCGATCTAACATGGATGTAAACACCATAATTTTGACCAAATTCCACGGATCTTACTTGCAAAACCTTGGCACCGGTCGCTGCCATCTCCAACATTTCATCGAAAGATATCTCGTCAATTTTCTTGGCATCGGAAACCATACGAGGATCAGCGGTGTAGACCCCGTCAACATCGGTATAAATTTCACAGACATCCGCCTTTAGTTTTGCGGCAAGAGCAACAGCTGTAGTATCAGAACCGCCCCTGCCCAAAGTGGTTATATCGTTGTCTATGGTAACCCCCTGGAAGCCAGCGACAATGACTACTTTGTCTTTTTTAATCTCTTCCATAATACGTTTGGAACGAACGTCTAAAATCTTTGCTTTAGTGTGAACTGCGTCGGTCACGATACCAACCTGTTGGCCGGTAAAGGATATAGCTTCGTATCCCAAAGAATAAATGGCCATACCGAGAAGCGCAACCGATACTTGCTCTCCCGTTGCCAAAAGCATATCCAGTTCTCTTTCGGGAGGTGAGGGGGTTATCTCGTGAGCCATCTTTAAAAGATTATCAGTGGTATCACCCAAAGCAGAAACGACAACAATCACGGAGTTTCCCTGATTCTTGGTTTTAACTATGCGCTTAGCCACATTTTTTATCCGTTCGGCGTTGGCAATGGAGCTTCCACCGTACTTTTGAACAATTATACCCAAAAAAACATCCCTCATTTAGACTTACCCTATTTTAACAGCCAAATATTTAGGGAGCAAGCTAACTTTCACCTGACAGACAATCAAAAGAATGGTGGTTTGCAACAAGTTTGAGCCTATCGCTTAGGTTACCGAGACTAACCGATAGAAAATTGCTTAAAAGATGCTCGCCGGTCATCTGTTTGATTAGAGAAGTTAAGGCCGAAAGAAATTTCTTATAAACTTTTATCTCTTCATCAAAAGACACGTGGTCATCTTCTGCAATTTCAACTCTGCCATTATTAATTTTCAAATTGAGCTCTTCTCTTAATACAAGCTTTTTAATTTCAATGTCTAGATTTCGCATCATCTTCTGTCCGCCTATCTTGGCATATTGTTCCAATAAAGAATTAGCAATGTTTAAAAAAGTTTCCCTTACCGCTCGCTTTTCGGCCTCTTTGCCCGCCAACAAGTCTTTATATAAATCATCATTAGAAAAAATTTTAATTTTGCCTTTCTCAAAAACCGAAAGAAAAGCCTTCGCTACATCCGGGCTAAACTGAGAACCCGACCCACTTTTTACCTCCTCCATAGCCTCAACAGCCATTTTGGCTTTATGATAAGGCCTATCTGATACCATTGCTTCAAAGCTATCGGCCACCGTAAGAATTCGAGCACCCAATGGTATTTCATCACCTGCTAATCCGCCAGGGTAGCCCAAGCCATCATAACGTTCGTGGTGATGACGCACAAGGGATACAATGTCCCAAGGAAATTCAATCGGAGATAGTATATTAGCTCCGATTAAAGAATGTGTTTGCATAATTATCATCTCATCAAAAGTAAACTTGCCCGGCTTAAGAAGTATCTTCTCGCTGATGCCAATTTTCCCGATATCATGTAACGTCGCCGCCACCCGGATTCTTTCCTTTTCAAAATCACTCAATCTCATCTCTTCAGCAACCACAACTGCGTAATCTGTAACCCTTTCCGAATGACCTCGAGTGTACATATCCTTAGCATCCACCGCCTCAGCCAGAGCGCTTATAACGCCAAAGAAATTGTTTTTAATTCCTTGGTAAAACCTTGAATTTTCGAGAGCCATCGCTGCTTCGTTTGCCATTGCTACAAGGAGTTCAAGGTCATCTTGGTCAAAAGTTTCACTGCCAATTTTGTTTGTCACATTAAGCACGCCGATTATCTTGCCCTTTACTTTTAAGGGGGCAACAATTGCATCTTTTACCTCTTCCTTTGCATAAATTGGTTTAAAACGAGGATCATTTATCCCATCGATAAGAAGAAGTGGCTCACCTCTTTTGGCCACCCAACCGGCGATTCCATCTCCCAATTTAAGCTTCGTACTTTTTATAACCTCCTCGCTTAAATCATGTGCCGCTTTGACAACCAACTCGCCCTTTTTCTCATCAAGCATCATCAAGGAGGCCCTCTCGGCTCCCATAATGCTAGTAGCCGCATCCAAAATTGTTTTCGAAAGTTTCCTTTCGTTAAGGGAAGAGCCAAGCGCTCTTCCCACACTTGTAACGCAGGCTTTTGCTTGACGCTGGGAAGCGTCAAGCTGACTTATTAATGAAGAAAGTTTCTCGGTCATCATATTGCACGTTTCAAACAACTCGCCGAACTCATCCTTGGATAAAATTTTTGCCCTCTTTTTGAAGTCGCCTTTTGCCACCTGTTGAGCGGTACCCCTTAGAATATCAATTGGACGATATACAAACTTTGATAAAGCTACCCAGTACAAAAGAAAACTCACTAAAGTAGCTACAAATGCCAGCAATAAATTTCGCAAATAAACTGCATCTATGGCTTTAGCTAACTCGCTGAGGTTAGAATATATGTGAATAGCTCCCAGCAATTTTCCTTCGCCAAAAAGTGGCATCACAATCTCTTGAGCCCTGGGCCTTCTGTCGAAAAAACTAAAGGACTCAACTATTTCGCCTTCTTCTTCCCCTTTAGTTCTAAAAGCCCAAACATGTTCGATAACTTTTCTATCTTTTATAGCGTAAACTAAGCATTCATCTTCATCTTGCTTACCTGTCTCTTCGGAATCAAGAGAGGTAAGTATTTTCCCATCCCGGCCGACCACCCGAAAAAAAACAAAATCTTGATTAAAAGAATCAATGAAATTAATTAAGTGTCTCTTCTCGGAAGAGGAAAGCTCCTCATCTTTGAGAAAATCCTCAGTATGATGCTTAATAGAATTTGCGATAATAAGATTTTTCTCTTTTACATCTTTCAGCCAGCTATTTTTTTGCCATTGTATTGAAAAATAAGTTAGGGTAGCAGTAAGCATAAAAATTAATCCCGCCATCACCAAACCGAGCTTCCAGCGCAGCTTTAATTTAAGCATATTTACCTCTAATGTATTTACACCATAGTTTATTTATCGGCAATTTCTCAAAAAAAATAAGCTGTGCAGGGGATTTCTTTTTTATAAAACAAAACCCCCGACATTTAGTACGGGGGTTTTGTTAATGTTTTTATTAATTTATACGTGTAACTTATACTTCCCCGCAAAGCTTAAGAAGCCGTTCCCAATCTTTGTCCACTTTTTCCTGAAGTTCCTCAAGAAGATGCTCGTTTTCAGGTTTAAAGAGATGTTTAAATCTCCCTTGAGTCTTAAACCATTCAACCAAGGGCTTTTTCTCTTTAGGTTTATAGGTTAGCTTCCACTCACCATTTTCAACCTCGTATAGAGGCCAAAAACAAGTCTCCACGGCAAGCTTTGCAATTCGAAGAGTTTGGTCGGAAGGATGACGCCATCCGCGCGGGCAAGGGGCAATCACATTTAAAAATGCCGGACCATCAGCTTCAAAAGCCTTTGTTGATTTCCTTACTAAATCCTTCCAAAAAGCGGGAGATGCCTGAGCTACATAAGGAATATCGTGCGCAGCAATACAAGCGGTCAAATTTTTGCGATTTTGCTTCTTGCCCGGTTGAACCTTTCCTACCTCAGAAGTAGTGGTCCATGCCCCCCTTGGGGTTGCACTTGAACGTTGAATACCCGTGTTCATGTAAGCACCGTTGTCATAGCATACATAAACTATATTGTGACCGCGCTCTATCACCCCCGAAAGGGATTGAAAACCGATATCGTAAGTCCCTCCGTCGCCGCCAAAGGCGATAAACTTTATCTCTTTATCCAGTTTTCCCCGACGTTTTAGCGACCGATAAGCGGCCTCTACGCCACCAATTGTCGCACCTGCATTTTCAAAAGCAGAGTGAATATATGGTGCATCCCATGCAGTTGAAGGATATATTGTGGTTGACACTTCAAGACACCCGGTGGCGCAAGCAACGACTACCGGTTCATCTGTTCCCATAAGAATTTGCCTTGCCACAATTGGCGCCCCACAACCCGCACAGAGCCTATGCCCGCAAGTGAGTTTTTCTTTCTTTGCCGCCAAGTCTTTTATCTTCATGTTAATACCTCCACTTCTTTAAGCCCAAGGTAATCAAAAGTCTTCTTAACTTTTCCGGTCTTTGCAACATCCATTAATACATCAAATGCTCTCTTTGCATCCTGTAACGTATACTCCCTACCTCCAAGACCGTATATAAAATTAATCACCTTTGGTCTAACCTCTAAATCAAAAAGAGTGGCTTTAACTTCACTAAAGAGTGGCCCGACTGACCCAAAAGATAGTGCTCTATCCAGAACAGCCACCGCTTTTAAGTGTTTTAGAGCGTTGACAAGCTCTTCTGCCGGGAAAGGTCTGAAAACTCTGAGCTTAAGTAATCCCACCGGAACCCCTTTGGCTCGAAGCTCGTCTACCACGTGTCTCGTGGTGCCAGCCGAGGAATTCAACGTAACGATGGCAACCTCCGCATCATCTAACATATACTCCTCGAAGAATCCATATTTTCTGCCGGAAATTTTGGCAAATTCATCGGCCACCTCTAAAATAACGCTCTTTGCTCTTTCCATTGCATCGGCCTGATTTTTTTTGTGCTCCATAAAAAAACCTCCGAGACCGTCAAACGGCCCGTAGGTTACAGGGTTATCAATATCTAAGAGAGGCATAAATGGTTCGCGCTCTCCAACAAAATTCTTAACCTTCTCATCTTCGATAAACTCGGCCTTCTGAATCCCGTGGCTTATAATAAAGCCATCCATATTTACCATCACAGGAAGCAAAACCTTCCTGTTTTCAGCGATACGTATCGCTTGGATAGTATTATCATACGCCTCTTGAGCATCCTCGGAATAAAGCTGTATCCAGCTCGTGTCTCTTGCTCCCATGCTATCGCTGTGGTCACAGTGAATGTTAATTGGAGCACTCAAAGCCCTGTTGACGTTAAACATCGCAATTGGAAGCCTCATCCCGGATGCAATATAGAGCATCTCATGCATCAAGGCTAACCCCTGAGAAGAAGTCGCCGTCATGACGCGAGCCCCCGCAGCAGAAGCGCCTATACAGTTGCTCATGGATGAATGTTCGCTTTCCACGGTCACACACTCCGTATCAACCAAACCATTGGCGGCAAACTTTGAAAAACCCTCAACGATGGCAGTTTGGGGAGTTATGGGATAAATACTAAGGATATCTGGATTTATTTGCCTCATCGCTTCAGCTACAGCTCCATTGCCCGTCGTGGCCACAATTCTTTTTTTGCTCATAATCTTCACCTACCCTTCCACCATTTTAATCACGTCGAAAGGGCACTCCGTGGCGCAAATTCCGCACCCTTTGCAATAATCCATATCAATCCCTCTCACCTTACCGTCTTTTACTAAAATCGCGCCTTCAGGACAAGATATCCAACAAATTAAACACTGCTTGCATTTTTCTTCATTCCACTTAGGAGCTTTCGAGCGCCAGCCACCTGTTTTATACTCCCTCGCTGTACCGCTTTTAGGAATAATTGCACCTGGCATAAGTTTGTTTGCCTGCCAATCTTTCATTCGCCCCTCACCCTCTCATAGGCTCGCCTAATCGCTTCTATATTCCCTTCGAGAATCTTTTGATTAAACTTTTTGCCAAAAGTCTTAGCAAAATGACTGGTCACATCCTCAAGAGGAGCCATACCTGTAATTTTTATAAGCGCACCGATCATTGGAGTATTGGGGATTGGTCTGCCCAATGTATCTATTGCAATTGAAGTTGCATTGATGGCGTAGACCTTTCCTTTTTTTATGCCCAGTCTTTTTCTTACATCTGTAGGATCATCATCAGTATTTACCAAAATTACGCCATCATCCGATAGCCCTTTAGCAACCTTAACAACATCCAACAAGGTTTCATCTAAAACCACAACTATATCGGGATTTTTGACTCCACAGTAAATACTGATTGGAGCGGATGATATTCTTGTAAAGGCCTTAATGGGGGCTCCCATTCTTTCTGGGCCATATTCTGGAAAAGCCTGGATGTCTTTCCCGCTGGCAAGTGCCACTTCTGCCAAAAACTTAGCGGCCGTAACCGCACCTTGGCCTCCACGCGCATGCCACCGAATTTCGGTACATTTCTCCACTTCTGCACCCCTTTCTCTCTTTTTAAGACAACAAAAAAAATATACTCCAAACAAAAGAAAAAAACCGTTGATTTTCAATAAGTGGTCAGTTTACGGCAATCAACGGTTAATTTTTCAACCCGTTTGGTTTACATTTCCCTTCTTCCTTCTAACGCCTTGCCGAGAGTAACCTCATCCGCATATTCTAAATCTCCCCCAACCGGCAAGCCACTCGCTATTCTGGTAACCATAATTCCAAGCGGCTTAACCAGTCTAGCAATATACATCGCTGTAGCTTCGCCTTCAATGTTGGGATTTGTCGCAAGGATTATTTCTCTAACCTTATCATCTTTAAGACGATCTAAAAGTTCCTTTATTCTCAAATCGCCGGGGCCAATCCCATCAATAGGGGAAACAACACCTTCCAGAACGTGATAGCGTCCCCTATAGTTACCCGCCCTCTCCAGAGCAATAATGTCACGCGGTTCCCCAACCACACAGAGCAACGAATCATCTCTGTTGGTGTCGCGGCACAATTCACACACATCCCCTTCGGTAATATTGAAACAAATCTTGCAAAACTTTATCTTGTTTTTAACATCAACAATAGCATCAGATAATTTTTTGGCCTCCTCCGGAGAAACTTTTAAAAGATGAAAAGCCAATCTTTGAGCAGATTTAGGACCAATGCTCGGAAGTTTTGTTAGCTCCTCAATTAAAACCGCAACAGGTGCTGCGTAATACACAAAATCACTCCTTTGGCTGTTGGCCATTAGTCATTTAGTCGGTAGTCTCTTAGTGGGGAGTTATCTGGTTCTTTAGTTTCTTGGCTACGTGGCTACGTGGTTTCTAAGTCGCTATGTTGCTATGTCGCCAGCTCTCTTCCCCTTTTACCCATCACCCTTATTTGCTATTCGCTGTCCGCAATACTACATCAGGCCGGGTATCCCCATGCCACCAGTAACACTATTAAGTCTTTGTGCAGCCAAATCCCTGCTCTGCTGAAGAGCCTCATTGGCAGCGGCAAGGACTAAATCTTGAAGCATGCCTACATCATCGGAGTCCACAACCTCGGAGTCGATCTTTACCTCAAGCAATTCTTGCTTTCCGTTCGCAACAACTTTAACAGCGCCACCTCCTGCACTTGCTTCAATCCGTTCACCGGCCAACTCTTCTTGAATTTTAGCCATTTCTTGCTGCATCTTTTTAGCCTGCTTCATCAACTTACCAACATCCATAAATACATCTCTCCTTCGTTAAATTGGGATATTCTAAAAAATTGCTAACTTCTTAATGCTCGCCCGGACTATTTTCTTCAGTTATCTCCGCATCAAAATCTCGCTGTAACAAATCAACGATTTTCTCTCTATCCAATATTTCGTCGTCATCTTTTTTCTCTTCTTTTTGAATCGACGGACCGGGCGTACCGCCTTCCTCCAAAACACACTTTATTTTAGCCTTAAACCCCAAGACTTCTTCTAAAGACTTCCTTACAAACTCAAGGTTCTGAGATTTTTCAATCTCACCCTTGTGAAACCCCGCTCTCCGATTAAACTTAAGCACCAAGTTCGACTCCTCAACCTCAGCAGATTTACACTCGAGCAACAAGGCGTAAGTGGATATTTTCTTTTCCTTAACTTTGTTTAATATAACCGGCCAAGCACGCTTAACTTTGTCTGTGTTTATCAAGCTGCCATTCCCGCTTGGGCTTGGGCTTGGGCTTTTAACTTCCCCGTCCTCCATCTTTTTTTTCTCGCTTTTCGGTTTCGTGCCATCGCCCCTCGGTTTTTCACCTTGTTTTTTCTCTTCGTGCTTCAACTTTTCAGGTTTTTCTTTAGCATTGGAAGTAACTTTCGGGGTTCTCGTCTTCTCCTCCATTATAATTCGGTCAGTAACTTGTCCGCCTTTTAGATTCCCCGTTTCTTTTTTAATTGTCTTTGATTTCCGATCCACAATTATCCTCTCAAGCTCTTCAACCCGGCAAAGCAATCCTTCTAAAGATGAATCCATTTCAGGCCTTGTGAGTTTCATTAAAGTCATCTCCAACGCCAACCTTGCATCAGGGTCCCAGCGCATCTGACTGTGGGCAACACTTAAAACATCCAAAAACCGCATTAACCCAGATTCTTGGAAACAAGCTGCCTGAGCTCCCATTTTCGCAAAAACTTCAGGTGTTACGTTAACTATCTCGTTTGCCTCATTGGCGTTCTTTATAATAAAAAGAGCGCGAACGTATTCAATTAAATCTTTAGTAAACTGCCTTGGGTCCCTACCGTTTTCAACTAACCTCTCGACAAATTCAAAGATAGCGGTGGCGTCCCTCTTGAGCAAAATTTCTACGGTCTCAAAAAGGAGTTCTGCGTGACTCATACCCAATAAAGAAACTACATCGTCGACTTTTATCTCTTTACCTGTAAAAGAAGATAGCTGGTCCATCATTCCCAGAGCATCACGCAAACTACCCTGAGCATGTCTGGCAATCAGCGGTAAAGCCCTTTCTTCAACATTAATACCTTCGGTTTTAGCCACCTGCAACAACCTTACTACCATATCAGATGTATGGATTATCTTGAAGTCAAAACGCTGACAGCGAGAAAGAATCGTAGGCAAAACTTTGTGCGGCTCGGTTGTAGCTAAAACAAAAATCACGTGGGGAGGAGGTTCTTCCAGCGTTTTAAGAAGCGCGTTGAAGGCTTCACGAGTAAGCATGTGCACTTCGTCAATTATATAAACCTTTACCCTGCCATCTGCGGGCAAAAAATGGATCTTTTCTCTTAGATTGCGAATTTCATCAATTCCCCGATTGGAAGCGGCGTCTATCTCAAAAACATCGACAAAACTTCCACTATTAATTTGAAGGCAAGCGTTGCACTTGTTACAGGGAATTGGCGTGGGGCCCTTTTCACAATTAAGCGCCTTAGCTAAAATTTTAGCGACGCTTGTCTTTCCTGTTCCCCTCGGACCGCAAAAAAGGTAGGCATGAGATATCATATTTCGCTTCAACGCATTAGATAACGTGTGCGTGATATGGTCCTGACCAACCACTTCTTCAAAAGTCTGAGGACGATATTTTCTATAAAGAGAAACGTAAGACACTAAATCTTACACCACCTGAAAGAGGATATTTTATCAAAAGATAGCACAAATAAAACAAAATTTCACCAATCACATAAAGCAAACTACTCGAGTGGCATGAAAAAGATAAATAGGAGTGCTGCAAGCAATGCCGTTAACCCACCATAAACAAAAGGCGCCGATGGCCCCACGTATGTCCAGAGCAACCCGGCAATTAAACTAGCCGCAAGTGTTACCAACCCCACCGCTGTATGATAAAGCCCGAGCGCCATACCCCTGTTCTCCGGCTCTGCCATATCAGTTACCAAAGCCCGGCTCACACCCTCTGTGGCTGCAATATACACACCGTATATGGCAAAAAGCGGCCAAATGTAAACGGATTTAGATACAAGAGCGAGGGCAAAATAGACCATCGAAAAGATAAGAAACCCGCCAACCATTAGTTTTTTTCTTCCCACCCTATCAGAAAGAATACCGGCCGGCATCGAAAAAGATGCGTAAACCACATTGTAAAGAACGTAGGCTAAAACAACCAAGGTAGCCGAAAGTCCCAGATTTTTCGCTCTTAAAATCAGAAAAACATCGCTGGAGTTGCCAAGCCCAAAAACAACCACAATTAAAAGAAGTATTTTAAAATTCTCGTCAAAGCCGGCCAAGCTTAAACGAGGAGCTTCTTTTGAGCCAAAAGTTTGTCTTTTTTTCTCTTTCACAAAGAAAGAGAGAAGAGCAACACCTAAGACAGCCGGAAAGAAAGAAAGCAAAAAAATCAATCGATACTGCTCTTTCAAGACGACCATCAAAACAAGAGCAACCAAAGGGCCGATAACCGCCCCCGTAGAATCCATCGCCCTATGCAAACCAAAGGCTTTACCGCGACTTCCCGAATCGGTCTCATCGGCAATGAGGGCATCCCTCGCTGAGGTTCTAACTCCTTTGCCCAAACGATCCACAAAGCGAGCCGTTAAAACCGTGGGCCAGACGAAAGCCACGCTTAAAAGTAACTTCCCCAGAGCGGAAAGAGAATACCCTCCCAGCACAAACGGTTTTCTCTTCTCAAACCTGTCCGAAAGCCAGCCGGAAAAGGTTTTTAAAATGCTCGCGGTGCTTTCGGCAACCCCTTCAATTAAGCCAACGACGGCAACGGGAGCGCCCAAAACACTGGTCAGAAAGATGGGGATAAGAGGATATATCATCTCGCTGCTTATATCGGTAAAGAGGCTTACCAGCCCCAAGACAAAGACGTTCTTTTTTATCCCGGGAACTAAAAAATCATTCTGCCTTTTCTCCACACAATCTCCTTTATGCTAAACAAAAAATTAAATTAATTATACGAGAAAAACCAACTGGGCGCCAAAGAAATATTGGACAGGATCCGTTTAAAAGAGGAAAATTATAATGGATTGGACTCTGTTTTTGACGTTCTTTTAAAATATCAAAATTAAAGACCCGACGCCCTTGTTTTACCTGCTTTCTTGTCGCTCCACTCAATTATCCGCTCAATGGATAACCCCATAATGACCACAAAAATAATGGTCAGAATAAGTCTTGCTACCATAAACTTCGGGCCAAGAAATTGGAGCTCCATCATCTCTTGGGGAATCTTTATGCATGCCCACGCGGAAAGAAAAATAATGATGTTGGAGGTGCGAGCGCCTTTTTTGATTAAGACTGAAGCCACAGGAAAAGCCACGTAGAGGGAACCCGTTGGTAACGCGCCAAAGAATATCGCAAGTGAAATACCTTTTATCCCCGACGTTTTCCCCAAATATTTTACGACCATTTCTTTTGAAACCCACACCGAAAAAAGTCCCATTAATATCATTACGGCGGGAAGTATCGTGCCCATTTCAATGAAAAAATCCCACGATATTTTAAGTACCGCCTCTTGCCTCGCGGGAAAAATTGATAACAGAATTATCGCAATAATCAAGGTAACTAACAGAGGGGCTATATCCTTTATTATCCCTTTGCGGGGCTTTTCTCTCACATTATTCTTCATAGCATCATCCCCATGATGAGAGCAATAATAATTGCGAAGATAAAGCTTACCCCGTTTCTGAGAAGGGCCATTTTCTTTCCCAACTCTTTTATCTCCAATGGCAGCGTTACCGTTCCAATCATTGTCAATGTGGTAATGAAAGCGGCAACCGCGGCAACCGATGCTCCGCCTTTAAGAAGAGACGCAGCCAACGGAAACGCAATCAAGGCAGGGATATGTAAGATTGCTCCTACTGATGCAATAAGAATCACTCCGCCAAATCCCGCTTGCTCACCCATAGTTTTAGAGATTAAATCCAGCGGCACGAAACCCAAAAGCAAACCTATAAAAATTATAATAATAAGAACGATGGGAAGAATGCGGAAGAATGATTTTACTGCCACGAGCAGCGATTGTTTTGTTTTCGCCCTGTCTTTAATCAAAGAAATGACTAAGCAACTGAGAGCAAAAATATTTACAAAGATAGCAGCTGAGCTCATTTATAAACCTCCGTCTTTATTTCGTAATCCCTGATTTTGCCTGTGGTTTGGAGTATAAAGGGTTGGGGGGTTAAAATCATGTTTCATTCTTTCCGGTGGCCATTTTAACAGTTCTACTTATCGTGGCATAATACATGTCCAATTATTCAAAACACACTCTTACTCATACCTTAAGGCTTCAATCGGGTCTAGCTTTGAGGCCTTAAAAGCGGGGTAAACTCCGAAAAATATGCCAACGGCAAACGAGAACAAGAAAGCCAAGACAATAGACCAGAAAGTGATGCTGCTCGGCAAGAACTGCCCAAGCACCACTGAGCCAACAGCTCCAAAAATGATCCCGAGCACGCCACCTACAACACTTAAAGTTATGGCCTCAATAACAAATTGAGACAGAATATCAAATGTCCTGGCGCCGACGGCCTTACGAATGCCAATCTCCCTTGTCCGCTCCGTTACCGAGACGAGCATTATGTTCATAATCCCTATACCGCCAACAAGAAGCGAGATGCCCGCGATACCTCCTAACATCAGAGTGAGCGTTCCCATCATCGACTGAAAAGTTGCCAAAAGCTCATCCTGCGCAAGAATAGTAAAGTCGTTCTCCTCAAGCTTTTTTGATAGCACCCGTTCCGTCTCTTTTATGGCCAAATCCATATCTTCTTGTCTCTCAGCTTGAACCAAAATTAAACTAACGTTTTTCGTACCTAAAATCCTTTGGGCAACGGTTACGGGAATAAAAACTTGATTATCCATGTCTATTCCCATACCTCCCGCACCTTTTTTGCTCATGACTCCAATTACAGTAAACTTTCGCCCGCTAATGGTAATCTTCTCCCCGATGGGATCACGAAAGCCAAAGAAGTCTTCCGCAACAGTTTGACCTATCGTGCAGACCCTCTTTAAACCTTCGACATCAGTTTCGGCAAAAAATCTTCCTTTTTCCACAGAAGAGTTTCTTGCAATAGGATATTCTGGCGTCGTGCCCATCAAATCGGCCGTCCTTGAAAGGTTGCCGTATTTAACAGAGGCTACTCCACTTATGGTTGGAAGCACGTATTTAACGTGTTGCGCCCCGTTTTTAATATCTTCAACATGCTCAAGCTCAAGTTTGTTGGTCATCCCCATTGGGCCGCCCGAGTGCCCACCGCCGGGTTGCATCTCGATTTTCCCGGGCATGACCATAGTTATATTTGAACCAAGCCCCATAATTTGGCCGGAGATATCCGCCTGAACACCGCTTCCAATTGAAACCAAAAGTATGACGGCCGAGACACCTATGATCATACCCAACATTGTTAGTATAGAACGCATCTTGTTGGCTAATAAGCTATCTATTGCGACTCTAAAACTTTCAAGAATGTTCATTATTCTCTTCCTTCTCGTCAATTTTAGCCAGGATCTCTTTGGCTTTTTTTCTGTTGGAAACCGCTCTATCGGCAACTATCTTTCCGTCCAAAATCTGAATGATTCTTTGAGCGTGTTCAGCAACATAGAGCTCGTGAGTAACTAAAATTACCGTTCTTCCTTCGCTGTGTAATTTTTGCAAAATCGCCATTACCTCAGCTCCGGCTTTTGAATCAAGATTTCCCGTGGGTTCATCGGCAAGTATTATGGCGGGCTCATTTACCAACGCGCGAGCAATCGCAACCCTCTGTTGCTGCCCACCCGAAAGCTGCGTAGGTCTATGGTAAAGCCGGTCGCCAAGCCCAACCGCCTCTAACATCTCTTTGGCCTTCTTTGTTCTCTCCTTTAAGCCGATACCGGAATAAACCATGGGAAGCTCAACATTTGCTATCGCCGTTGCCCTGGGAAGCAAATTGAAAGACTGAAACACGAAGCCAATCTTTTTGTTTCTAAGCACAGCGAGCTCGTTTTCGTTTAAATTAATTGTATCCTGACCTTCAATTTTAACATTCCCGGAGGTTGGCTTATCGAGGCAGCCGATTAAATGCATAAGCGTGGACTTTCCAGAGCCCGACGTACCCATTATAGATACAGATTCGCCCGATTTTATGGAGAATGAAACTCCCCCAAGCGCGGGAACCTCAATGTCCTCTATCTTATAGATTTTCTTTAAATCTTTTGTCTCTATCAACATAAGGTTAATCAACTGCCTTTACCTTCGAAATCTTGCAAACAGTCCGCGCTTATTCATCTTCAGCCATCTGTACTTTATCGCCATCTTTTAATTTAGCGACTTCCGAGATGATAACCTGGTCACCAATTCTTACACCTCTTCTTATCTCAACACGCGTTTCATCGGAAAGACCGACTTCGACTTCCCGCTCCTTGACAATGCTATCCCTTAAGATAAAAACAACATCTTTGTCTTCCTTTTCCAAGACCGCCTCTATCGGCACCGTGACAACATTGTTCTTTGTGGTCTCTATGACATCGGCGCTGCCGTTCATACCGATTTTTAAATCAAGAGATGACTGCTCAAGCTCGATTTCAATGGGAAAAACCGTAGCCCCCGTTGTCGTAACCGAAGATACGGAACCAATCTTTACAGCTTTTCCTTTGATGAGCTTATTTGGATATGCGTCAATTACAACCTCGGCCTCTTGCCCTATTTCTATCCTTCCGACATCGGTTTCGTCCACATTTGCAACAAAATTCATCTTGCTCAAATCCGCTATAGTAAAAAGAACTTGTCCTTGTTGAACGGCGCTTCCTTTGGTAAGTCCCCCACCTTGGCCCATCGTTCCCGAAGTCGATGTCGAATAAATAAGAATTCCATCGATTGGAGCCGTTATTTTTACATTTGCAAGGTTCTTTTTGGCAATCCCGTAAGCCATCTCGGCTTGTTCAACCTGGGCTTCGGCCGCATCCAACTCCTCATCGGAGGTTCGTGGAATCGAATCCAGTTTTTCCAGATTTGCCTTAGCAGAAAGATACGCGGCATAAGCTTGCTTCTCCGCAAAGCTTAATTGCTCCTCATCCAATTCAAGAATCACATCGTTCTTCTTTACTTTGGAGCCATTCCTAAAGGAAAGTGCCTTAATTATGCCACTTACATCTGCCGCAACCTCTTTTTGATTTCTCGCTTCGAGCTCTCCCGATGCGGAAACAACAATGGAGATGGTCCCTTTCGTTGCTTTTGCCGTCTTTGCTTCAATTGCCCCATTTCTAAAAAAGAAAAATCCGGCCAACGCAATTAAAATAACCGAAACAAAAATAATTATCCAAGTCTTTTTCTTCATCTTAATCCTCCCCGTGATCTCTTAAACCAGCTACAATAACAGGTAAAATCCTTTGGAAAATCACAAATAAATCTTCAAAGTCCTTTTCATCCACTTTTTCAAGCAAAGATGTAAGTCTTCCCCATCGTTTCTCCTGCACCTTTACAATGATATTCTTCCCCTTATCGGTTAGATAAATGCGAACGACCCTTCTGTCTTTTCCATCACGCTTACGCTCAAGATAATCATCACGAACAAGTCTATCCACTATTCCGGTGGCAGTCCCGAAGTTTAAAGAGAGCGCTTTTGCAAGGTCACTCATCTTGCAACTCCCTTTTGTGTCAACCATCATCATGACAAAAAATTGAGGCATAGTTAATCCCACTTCAACAGCCAAAACTTTTTCTTTTCCTCTAAAACCATGAAAAAAACTTGTTAAAAGAGTATCTATTTTTTTCGCATAAATTTCAGCGTGTTTTCTATCCATTTCCCCTCATTAATTTGTATTACAAATATTTTATATTACAAATTATATTTCTTTAAAGAAGTACTGTCAAGAGAAATAAAGCTAGGGTGATGGGTATAGGGTAAAGGTAAATGAAAAATGGAGAGTGAAAAAATAAAAACTAGAATTTAAAATTAAAAATGTCTTAAAAGATTTTCATAACACCAGCATCTAAACCTTTTCATTTTTCTATATAGTTCTACTTGCCTGCCGGTAGGCACGGCATTTTTATATTTTATTTCTTAATTTGAACTCACTTCCGACTATCAACTCTCGACTACCAACTAAATGACCGTGCACCCACCTTTGACATTAAACTATAAGCGAAATCCCGATAGTTAACTCCAGTTAGGTGAACCTGCGGCACCCGGTAGTTCTTGCTTACCGCTGCTTCCTTCCGAACCTGACGGGGTTCACAAGCTGCCGTCGCACAGGACCCAACCTTCAACATCACTTTTCAAGATTTCATTCTTATAGCCAATGCCTCCGGAGGGAATTCAGTCCCGCTATAGCGGATTGCGGATACAGGGCACCGCTGACTCCCCACCTAGCACGGTCAAAGAAATTATAGCATCTTTTGTTCTTATAATTAAATCAGATGGTAGGGAGGGATTGTCTTCGACTCCTTTTATGCAAAATGATTTACCATGAGCGAGCGAAGCAAGTCGAATGGCGGAGAGGGAGGGATTCGAACCCTCGTGACAGCTATAAACCGCCAACGCGATTTCCAGTCGCGCGCACTAGGCCGAACTATGCGACCCCTCCATAACAGTTATTAGTCGGTAGTTGTTAGTTCATAGTTTAAAAGACTTTAGAGCTTAAAAGGTAAAGATTTTGAGCCTATCTGTCAACTCTTGGTTATATCTTATCACGTGATTGGCGTTTCATTTTTATGTAGCCTGCCACGTGACCCCGTAAAGCTTTACACCACGGGGTTTTACGTGGCGGAGAGGGAGGGATTCGAACCCTCGTCCCACCGTAAGGCAGGAAGCGGTTTTCGAGACCGCCGCACTCAGCCGGACTATGCGACCTCTCCAGAAATTTACAAAATTGTAAAATGAAAATTTTAAATATTAAATTGTAAATTTATTTCCTTTTCTTAGCTGTAATAATCGACTTTGCGATAATATTGCTTAATTGCTTTGTTTCCTCAATAATTTGAGTTAAATTTTGCTCCTTTAAAATTGCTGATTTCTGAATCAACCTTAACCAATATAGTGATTCACGAATTTCCTTCAAAACAATTTGAAGCTTATGTATGAAATCAGCCCTGCTTTGAGCACCACATGCCTCTTCATAATTAGCTCCAACGGAGGTACCGCAACGCAATAACTGGTTTGCGATTTGCCTTCCTACCAAAGTCTTTCTTAATTTCATGGTAAGTTTTACAATCTCAACGCCATATTCTAACAATCGTTCTGAAAGTTCATTTGCTTTTTCTTCCACTTTAAATTTTCCAATCTGCAATCTTCAATTTCCAATTCGACATTCGCAGAATGTCGGTTAGCGACCTCTCCAAGAGTTATTTTAACGTCTTTTCTTAAAAAAGTCTTGCAAGAGTTTACGGCACTCTTCCTCGCAAACTCCAGAGGTTACGCTGGTTTGATGGTTTAATCGCACGTCATTTGTGATGTTGTAAAGGGTGCCTGCGGCGCCGGCTTTTATATCAGATACTCCGTAAATCAACTCGTCCACACGCGCCTGAAAAATAGCTCCCGCACACATTGGGCAAGGTTCCTTGGTAACGTAGAGTCTACAACCCGAAAGCCGCCAGTTTCCTAAATGCTTTGCCGCTTTTTGAATAGCCAAAACCTCAGCGTGGGCCGTGGGATCCTGCCGACCCTCACACTCATTGCGCGTCTTCGCTATAATATCGCCCTTAAAAACAACAATGGCGCCTACCGGCACCTCTTCTTCGGAAGCTGCTTTTTCCGCTTCCTCTATGGCTATTTTCATATATTCTTCATTCGTCATATTTTTACCTAATTAAATTTTCCCTCCGCAAAAATCTCCTTTACTTTCTCTAACGCTTCCGTATTCGATAAATCTGTTTTTTTGCTCCCGACTCATCACTACTAACTACCGACTATTTGCTTTGTAAATTTATTGGTGCGCCTGACAGGAGTCGAACCTGCAACCTTTGGATCCGTAGTCCAACGCTCTATCCAATTGAGCTACAGGCGCATTTAGTTGGGAGTTGGCAGCTTTAAACCTAAAATTCCTTTATTCTCTAAAAATTACCACTTCCTACTATCGACCAATAACTTTGCCCTTCGACAAAGCTTGATGCAAACAGGGCATTTTTCTCGTTTTTAGTGACTTGCCACGTGACCCCGTAAAGTTTTACACCATGGAGTTTTACGTGGCCTGCCACGTGTTTGGCGCAGCCAATTTTACGTGGCGGAGAGGGAGGGATTCGAACCCTCGAGGGAGCTTTTGACCCCCAAGCTGCTTAGCAGGCAGCCGCACTAGGCCAACTATGCGACCTCTCCAAAAATCAGTTAATAGTTTATAGCTGATAGCCAATAGTTGCAAACCTTTAAATATTTACTTTTCTTGCTAATTACTTCTCACTATCAACTGGCCATCTTGCCCTTCGGCAAACAACCCAAGACATTTTTCTCGTTTTTAGTGACTTGCCACATGATTGGCACATTATTTTTATGTGGCTTGCCACGTGACCCCGTAAAGTTTTATACCACGGGGTTTTACGTGGCGGAGGGGAAGGGATTCGAACCCCCGAGTGAGTTACCCCACTAACGGTTTTCAAGACCGCCGCTTTCAACCGCTCAGCCACCCCTCCAATTAGTCATTAGTCGATAGTTAATAGTTGGTAGTTAAAAACCTTATAAAAATAAGGGATTTGCGTTTTTTTATCAACCAAAAACTATCAAATTTACGATTTATTCTCATTTCAAAAAAATACTCAAACAATATCAAATAAAATTTATCATAGCACAACCTACTGCTCAATTTGGTATAACCCTTAAGTCCTTGACGTCTTAAAATTTGTAGTTGAAAATAAGCGAAGAGTTAATTTAGGAGTGAGAAATGACAAAAGTTAAAGACTACATAGAAGTAACCAAACCACGTTCCGTGCTTCTTTTGGTATTCACTGCCCTGGCCGCGGCACTCGTTGCCATCAAAATTTATCCAACAGAACCATACGTTCTTACCGTAATAGTTTTTGCCCTAATTTTGGGAACGGGGGGAACCAACGCCCTCACCTGCTATATCGATAGAGACATTGACGCCCAAATGTCCCGAACCAAACATCGGCCCATCCCCAGCGGAAGAATTGAGCCCAAAAAAGCGTTGATATACAGCTTAATTTTAATTTTTATTGGCACCGTATTGGTCTATTTTCTTCATCCTCTGGCCGTCCTCTTCATGCTCTTGGGCGTAGCTGACTCCGCGATAGTTTACAACGCCATAACCAAACGCAAAAGCCCGTTAAATATAATCCTTGGCGCCCCGGCAGGTGGGATGCCCGTGCTTGTTGCTTGGAGCGCAATCGCGGGCAAGATTGAATTTATCCCGATTATGATGGCTTTACTGATAATCTTTTGGACACCAATCCATATCTGGAGTTTAGCTATCTATTTTTCCGACGATTATACGAAAGTGAAGGTGCCGATGCTTCCGGTTGTGACAAGCCACGAGACAACGATAAGATGGATTGCACTTTTTTCCCTGACGTTGGTGGCTTTTTCACTCTTTCTGATACCAAGCTTCGGAAAGATTTATTTGATCACATCCATAGCAATCGGCATAATAATAACTATATTGAGCATTCGTCTTTTGTTTAAACCAACAAAGAGTATGAGTTGGCAACTGTTTAAGTTTTCAAGCCCTTATCTTTTCTTAATATTTCTGGTGATGATTTTGGACTGTTGGATTTAATCAACAAATCTCCTTGAGCAAGTCCGGGCGAACGAAGAGAAAAATAGACATGAACAAGCACGCTAACGCTCCTATGCCTACGGCTACCGGCGCCGTTAAAAACTGTGCAATCGAACCAAAAATAATGCTTCCGATGGGGAAAAACCCTAAAAATATCCAGACAAATATCCCCATCACCCTTCCCCGAACCTCGTTGGGCACGGCCGACTGTATGGAGGTATTTATCGATGACGCAGTGGTTAGAAAAGCCGCGCCAACAATGGTCAAAAGAATTAACGAAAGCAAATAATTTTTCGAGAAAGCAAACGCCGTTAAGGAAAGCCCAAACATCAAAAGCCCGGTTTTTATCAAGTTTTCCTTCTTAGCAACCGAGGCAACATACGCAACGGTAAGAGCACCAATCAACGCCCCCAACCCGTTTGCTGCAAGCAGAAATGCATTGCCTCTCGCTCCCACCTTTAATATGTCTCCCGCAAAGATGGGCATAAGTACAGAAAAAGGCATCCCGAAAATCGTCAAAACCGCCATGGTGAGTAAAAGCACGGCGATTGTCGGATGACTTCTTGCGTAACAGATACCCCCAACAATATGTTCCCAAACATTTTCTAAATCATGTTTTTGGGGAACAACATAGGTCTGCATTAGGAAAAGAGCGACTATGACGGTGAGAAAGCTTACACCGTTTACATAAAAACAGGCAGCGACTCCCCAAATGCTAAGAATCAATCCGGCAAAGAAAGGACCGATTAAACGCGCTGTGTTAAATTGGGCGGAATTCAAGGCTATGGCATTCAACAAATCTTTTCGTGGGACTAAATCGGAGATGATAGCCTGCCACGCCGGAAAACTAAAAGCCAAAGCAATCCCCGCGCCAAAGTTTAGAAGAGCTACGTTAAATATCGTTGCCACTTTGGCAGAAGTTACAACGCCCAAAACGATAGCGAAAACCATAAGAATTCCCTGTGACCAGAGAATTAAAGCTCTTCGGTTTAACCTATCTGCCACCGCTCCGGCAAAGAGCGCAAAAAGCAAGATGGGCAAATTGCCGGCAAAAGTGATAAGGCCTAAATAAAAGGAAGACCCCGTAAGCTCATAAACCAGCCATCCCAAAGCGACCATTTGAATCCATGTGCCAACGTTAGAAATCAGGGCTCCAACAAAAAAATAACGAAAGTCACGATGAGAGAGTGAGGCAAAAAGTCTTTTTAATCCCTTCGTGGTAAGAACAACTATTTTCGATTTTGGGCACGCGGCTTCGGCTTCGAGAAGTTCGACCTGCGAAGAGCTAACCATCTTTTCCTCGTTCATCTTGTCTTTCATTTTTTTATCCTTAAATAAAAAGGACCATTACCTGTAAATGGTTTTGATAAATTACCGCAGAGGTTCTTTGTTTTACAGATAGGCACCTATTCAACAAGAGATGCCTCGTTGGAGCTTATTTCTTTTATCTCTAAAATCCTATCAACTCGAAAGCTTCGATGGTCCTCCCGCTTTAAGCAATACGCCCAAACCCCAATGAAGCTTTTTCCCTTATATTCCATCTTGCCGACACTTTCCGGCCTAATCATCCGTTTCGATTTTTCATCCCTGGATTTCAGGTAAGTGATTTCCAAAAATGAATCGTTATTGATAGCCATCTTGATTAACCCCATTTTTTCATCAATGGGCATTCGTTTTTCCGAAAGTTCATACTGATATTCGGTAACAAACTTTATCACCCGCCAGTCCGTCCAAATATTCGACTTCTTAATTTTCTTTTTCAAAAAAACCCCATCAAGACTCCGACATCGAGAAATGGCCACATACAATTGTCCTGGCGTAAATGTGCCTCGGCCAATATCGATTGCCACGCTATCAAATGTCTTGCCCTGGCTCTTGTGAATGGTTATTGCCCATGCAAGCTTGACGGGATACTGCCTAAAGGTACCAACGGTTTCCGCATTCACAGCTCGTGCTTCCTCATTCCAGAAAAAATTGTAAATTTTCCAGGTAAAGGGGGCTAATTCCTCAGTGCTTCCATCCGGAAGCTTAACCGCCAAACAATCTTTTTTAAGCTCATCAACAGCAGCAATTGTTCCATTGACCCAGCGACCGGCCGGGTCATTGTTGAGAAGCATTACTTGGGCTCCCTTTTTAAGTTTAAGTGTTTTCTCGGCTGGAAAATGCTTTTCGTCAAATTTCCCCTCAGTCTCAGCTTCAAAAACACGCGGTTTGCCGCGAAGTCGGGCCAACTTCGCTTTGTTTAACTCATCGGCCATCGCGTTGGTTGTAGTCAGACAAATGGCATCACCTGACAAGTTATCCTCATCTTCAAAATACCGTTTGTTAATCATCTCAACATCTTTATCATCGACGGTCTTATTGCGGATTTTATTTAAGAGCTCTATAAATCTTTCGTCCGTCTGACGATAAATCTTCTCAAGCTCCAAATATTCGATGCTTATACCATCAAAAGCTTTCGCGTCAAAAAAGTACTCGCTTTTGTAATGATTTCTAAAAACCTCCCGCTCGCGCCCAACCACAACAGGTGGAATCTGATAAAGGTCCCCTATGAAAATCATTTGGATTCCCCCAAAAGACGCTCCTGAAATCTTGCCGTTGATTCTTAGAAACTGATCGACACAATCCAAAAGATCAGCTCTCACCATGGAGACCTCGTCAATCACGATTGCATCGAGCTTTTTATAAACCGCAGACGTTTTCTTCTTTGTTTTTTTTCTAACTTGCTCAACCGTCACATTCGGCTTGAAGCCGAAAAATGAGTGAACGGTCTGGCCAAAAACATTCACGGCCGCTACTCCCGTTGGCGCTAAAACCACGATATTCTTTTTGGTGTTTGACCGAAAATAATCAAGCAGCGTCGATTTTCCGGTTCCCGCCCGGCCGGTGATGAAAATATTCTTATCACTTTCTTCCATCAGATTAAGCGCTTGCTTAAAAAGAGAATTTAATTCAATCATTTAATAAACCTTTCCATCCAACTTTTTTTGTACTATAACGTTTGTTTGATTTTTCTCTCCTTCGTTTTGCCAATCAAATAACCAACAAACACACCGATTGCCACATAACAAGCTATGCTAAAAACAACTGCAACGTAGGGGCCGATAATTTGTAAGGAAGGATGTCTCCAAAATAATTCACCCAATAGGCCAATCGGAAAACAAAAAATCATTTCCACGGGAAGCAGGATTAGAGCAGAAACAATCCCAAGAAATTCTAAGCTGGGCACGGTCATTGCGATAAGTGACAAAACCCAGGCAAATATGGCTATTGAACCGCCAACAATCGCTCCCTTAACTACACTCTTCTTCATCTAAACCAACCCCTCAAATCGCTTCTATAATGGAAACAAACAACAAGGGCAACAACATGAACAACACAACCCATGAAGCAACCGCTATAAGGACCCAAATCCAGCCCTTGGACATCCACCCGCCCCTATCTCTGAAGCGAAAATAAAGAGCAATTGTTACAAAAAAGGTGATTAAAAATTCAATCAATTGAGCTCACCCATGAAATTATACACTTAAATCGGTTTCTTATTTCACCCCGGCGAGTTGGGAGTAATTAGTTGGAGGCTGATAGCAAGTTTTAATGAAAAATTAAAATATAAAAATGAAAAACTATATAGAAAAATTTAGAATTGAAAACTCTTCAAGATAACGTTTATCATTAGATCAGCATCTGTTGCTAGGCAAGCTATGCTTGGAGACCTTTTTTATTTTTTCATTATCATTTTTCGTTCTCCATTTTTCATTCTTCATTTCAACCTTACCCTCTACCCTTCACCCATTACCCTTGCTTTTATTCTATCTTTTCAACCCCGCCCATATAAGACCTAAGGACTTCAGGCACAATGACGCTTCCATCTTCCTGCTGGTAATTTTCCAAGATAGCAGCAAGGGTTCGGCCTATTGCCAGGCCGGATCCGTTTAAGGTGTGGACAAATCTTACTTTTTTGGATTTCATTCTATACCTTATGCTCGCCCTTCTGGCCTGAAAATCCTCGAAGTTGCTGCAGGACGATATCTCTTTATATCCCTCGTACGATGGCATCCAAACTTCCAAATCATATGTTTTAGCCGCCGAAAATCCTAAATCGCCCGTGCAAAGTTCAATCACCCTGTAATGAAGCCCCAGCTTTTGAAGGACTTCCTCGGCGTTGTTTGTCAGTTTCTCCAGTTCATCGTAAGATTCTTCGGGTTTTGTAAATTTCACCATCTCCACCTTATTAAATTGATGCTGACGAATAATTCCTCGGGTATCTTTGCCCGCCGCTCCGGCTTCACGACGGAAACAGGGCGTATATGCG
>JGI24025J20009_10000777_pt1 | contig 24783 bp, 20 predicted proteins | sample Cruoilmetagenom3_FD_20009 | JGI IMG/M metagenome (IMG submission 20009) | reverse complement strand
CCGATACAGAACATAAGGCCCGCTTGACGGCAATGCCAAAGCCGAACCCATATAAGGCGCCAGGTTATGACCTGTCACCGTTACATAAATCGAATCCGGCGAAGTTGTGTTCACAGTCAATATCACTTCACCGCTGGCATCGGTATATCCGGCAGTAAAAACGGTCGTATCCTCCTTTGCCGTAACACATACCAACGCATTTTCAACCGGGCCCTGCTCATTATTCTTCACCCTTACCAGCATCGGATAATTTCCCAATGGAATCACTGCCGGATGAGAAACATTCAGCCCTTCTGGTTCCAGAGAATAAACATCAATCGCACCGTCGCCCATCAGATTGTACATCTCAAAGTAACGCCTTGTCCTGGGTCCAGCTCCCATCTGGGCATAATAGATAAGCTTGGCTTTGTTGAATCCGCCCATAACCCAAAAGAAACTGGAATCGAACATGCAATCGAACACCCGGCGCTCAAGTGTATCATCCTCTGTCCAGTAAGAAGAAACCGAAGAAGCGGCATGGGCTATTGCACCCCGCTTGCCAGAACGAATCCATGCCTCGGAAAAACATTCGGTATAAGTGAAATCCCCGGTCAGGCAGGCAAAAGTCTGCACATAAGGGACCATATCTACATTGGTCAGTGCATGCACATCATCGACAGAAAAATCCGGGTTCGGGTCGGCCCAGCAATCCCTGCTACCGTGACCAGAATATGTAACCCAGGAACGTCCACCATTCAGCGCAGTAGTTATCGGAGTCCCGCTGCCATAATAAAGCCAGAGGGAATCGCACTCAACACCTAATAGCCGAATCTTCTCCATCGCATAGCTGTGTGTAGCCTCGGCTATCTGATGGTGGCCACCGTCGGCAGAAGCGATGAAATACTGTTTCTTGAGCCAATTCGTGTCGCTGCTCCAGGTATTCTGCTCATAAGTTACAATTTTATCAACCAGGCTGTCCAACTGGGCCGAATTGGCAACTGATGCGCGGCTCACATCAATATCAGGAAAATAATCACTACCTTCTACCATCCCGAAGTTCAAATCGGTCGGCGGACTCCCCTGTCCCTGACCGGTGAAATAGCCGATTCGGTCCACATCGCCGACAAGCAGCACAAAGCTCGGAGGAATCGGCCAGTTGTCATAAGCATCCTGGATATAACTCTTGACAGCAGTAGCCGAGCCCCCGCCCACTTGACTCAAAGTCCGCACAAAAACATGAAAACCTTTACGCCGTCGCCACTCGGCCAAAGGTGTCAGATTCTGCTGCCATTCATCCGGGGTTATAACAAGATAACCCACAGGAAGGTCGGGCCCCGGACCGAAATTGAATTCACCACTGTTCATCACTACGCCATCCAACCGGCCTGCAAATACAGGGGAATCGTAACGCCGATGATGTCGCATGGTCTGTTCCCTCTCGGCATTTGTCCAACGCACTGCCACTGTCATATGACTGGCAACGAGTGCAACATGCTGAACCGGATTGTAACTCACCGGCCGGATTTCTATCAAGGCCAGCCGGTGACCGCGCATCACCGCTGTTTCGACAACTCTGGCACCCGGTTCGGGCAGGAACTCATTTCTGGCATAGGCCTTCTCATCACGAATGAATCCTGGCACATCTCCGCTTTTGGGTATCGGATACTGGTGTGGATAATACGGCAGTTCTAATTCATACCGCTTCACATCCCAAGGCTTTGCCGCTACTTCAACCAATGCACCATAAGGAATTTCTACCAACCGCCGATAAACCGGTAGTTGCGGCTTGCCTATTTCATTCATAGAACCGGCTCGACTCAGCAGGAGCACCGAATACCCCATATTATCGGCTGCCATTACCTTGGATACTTCTACTTTTCTCAAATCCAGATGAATAGTAAGACCATCGTGCTGGCCTTCCCAGGTAACAGGACCCGAGGCAAAGACTGCTGCCGCCAAGCTGATTATTGTCAGAACAATACGCATCACAGAACCTCCCATCATCTCATTGGCATTCTACTCGGCCAAACATCCAAGTAAGCCTGACGATTATCTGAATTGCCATTTCCCTCAAATTCTCGCCATGTCTCCTATACATTATACATTTTATACATCCGTATGTCAATGCAACTGCATCAGAACCGCTTTCCTCACTTGACACCCAGAACCGGCAGGTTATCCTCACAATCCTTGTGGTTAGAGTTTGCGTCCTGTTTGCGGCCGGCACCAATTGTGACCGAGAAACCGTGTGCGCATTCAAACAGGCAGGTGCGGCTGCAGAAAAAGTCCATATCAATCAGCTCAAGACCCGCGAGCGTTTCCTGTCCGATTATCAGATACTTGTCATACCAGGCGGCTTCTCATACGGCGACTATATCAGCTCGGGCAAAATCCTTGCCAATGAATTGACGCACAATCTGAAACAGGATTTGGTTCGGTTTCACGCCAACGGCAAGCTGGTCCTGGGCATTTGTAACGGATTCCAGGTACTGATAAAAGCCGGTCTCTTGCCGGCCTTCGACTGGCTCTTTGAAACCCAGACCGTCACCCTGGATACGAACGATTCAGGCCGCTTCGAAGACCGTTGGGTGCATTTGAGAACCAATCCTTCTTGTATCTTTACCCGCGGCCTTGATGAAATCTGCGAACTGCCGGTTGCCCATGCCGAGGGAAAATTCATTCCGAAAGACCAAAAAATACTGAATCGGCTCAAAGAGCACAATCAGATTGTCTTCCGTTATGTAACCGGAGACGGCGAACCGGCCGATTACCCGGACAACCCGAATGGCTCGGTCGATNGAATTGCCGGTATATGTGACCCTTCAGGACGAATCCTCGGGATGATGCCCCACCCGGAGAGATTTGTGAGAACACAGCAGCATCCACGCTGGCATCGGGAACGGTTGACAAAGCCTGCCGGTATTGTCATATTTGAGAATGCGGTCAACTATATCAAAGAAAATCTCTAACAGAAACACCCGGATTACTGAGCATCCAATCCTCAGATTCGAGCGTAAAAAAAAGGTCAGGTTCTTCTTCGAAGGCAAGCCGCTTTATGGATACGAAACCGAAACGATTGCCGCGGCACTTGTTGCCAACGGTATCAGGGTTTTCCGCCATACTGACAAACTTCACCGGCCACGAGGATTCTTCTGTGCGGTCGGGAAATGCTCCTCCTGCTTGATGATAGTGGACGGCAAGCCGAACACAATGGTCTGCATGGAGCCACTGCGGCCCGGCGTCAAAGTAAAACGGCAGGAAGGTCGTGGAAAACTATGAAAACCACAGAAATTGCGGTTATCGGTGGCGGCCCGGCCGGCCTTTCCGCCGCGATTGTCGCTTCCAGGCTCGGTGCGCAAGTAACCCTTATTGATGACAATCAACGACCGGGCGGCCAGCTCATCAAGCAGACCCATAAATTCTTCGGCGACAAAACCCATTACTGCGGCACGCGGGGCATTGACATTGCTGCTATCCTTGCAAATGAACTCAAATTGACAACAACCGAAGTCGTTTCCGGCACATCGGTAATCGGTTTCTACCCGGGTAGTGTGCTTGCTTTGGCTGACCGGAAGCGATTCTTCAAACTTTCCTGCAAAAGCCTTATAGTGGCCACCGGTGCTGCGGAAAACAACCTGCTTTTCCCGAACAACGACCTGCCCGGAGTTTACGGGGCCGGTGCGGTTCAGACCCTGGTGAATGTCTATGGAGTCCGGCCCGGTAAGCGGGTTTTGATGGTCGGCTCTGGCAATATCGGGCTCATCGTTTCATACCAGCTTATCCAGGCAGGAATCCGGGTAGTAGCGGTTGTTGAAGCCTTGCCAAGAATCGGTGGCTACAATGTGCATGCAGCCAAACTCGCCAGACTCGGCATCCCGATTCTGACATCACATACCATCAAGTCTGCAATCGGCAGGGAATATGTTACCGGTGCAATAGTCTGCAAACTTGACAGGAAGTTCCATCCGGTCAAGAACAGTGAACATCGGGTCAAAGTGGATATCATCTGCCTTGCGGTCGGTCTCACACCTCTGACCGAAATTCTCTGGCAGGCAGGGTGTCATATGGTTTACATCCCGGAACTCGGCGGACATGTCGCCTGGCATAATGAAACAATGCAAACTAACCAGAAAAATATCTATGTAGCCGGCGATGTTTCTGGAATCGAAGAGGCATCCACTGCAATGCTTGAAGGCCGCTTGGCCGGTGCCAGTGCGTTTGAGTATTTGCGCGGCAAAAGCAAAGAGTCCAGAATGATAATCAATGAGACCCGAACCGAACTTCGTGCCATTCGTCAAGGACCTTTCAGCCGGCGGGTCGTCCGCGGCAAGAAGAAACTGGCAAAAAGCCTCTTGTGAAAGCGAAACCTGCGGGCAAACTGAGAAAACGGATTCCGTGGCTCATCCTGATTCTGGCAATTGGCATATTCATCTGGCACTCCTCTTCGACTGCTTTCCTCCAGGATGATTCCTACATAACCTATCGTTACGCCCGCAATATCGTCAGGGGTCAGGGCCCGGTTTTCAATCCGAATGAACGGGTCGAAGGTTACACCAATTTCCTCTGGATGATGTTCATAGCAGCCTTTGGCATTCTCGGCCTTCCATTCTCCGCGATTATCCCGCTTTCCCAGATAATCGGTGTGATCTGCGGTATCGGAGTCATGGTGCTTTTCTTCCTCCTCGTGCGACGCCATACATGCGGTCCACCGAGCCTCGCTTCTCTTGCTGTCTTGATTCTGGCTTTCAATGGTGCCTTTGCATACTGGTGTGTCAGCGGCATGGAAACCGGGCTTTTTACCCTGTTTCTTGCAGCCGCCTTTTTCACATACCTTACCAGGAGCACATCCCGTAATCTACTACTTACATCGTCTTTGCTCGGGCTTTCAGCCCTGACCCGTCCCGAAGGCGCGCTGTTCATGGCGNTTTTTGCCCTGCATTTCATCATCCGTTCCATCGATAAATCTTATCCTTTTATGAAAAGCCTGAAACGATTCGGGCTTCTGGTCCTGCCATTTATTTTGCTCGTTGCTCCGCTTTATATCTGGCGTCTGAATTATTACGGCTATCTGTTTCCGAATACATTTTATGCCAAAACCGGGATTTCGATTTCTTACATTAAGACCGGACTTCAATACCTGGCAAATTTCTACAAGGCTTATGGTCTATGGGGTATTGCATTCATTGTTCCGCTCATCCTTACCATTATTCGAAAACGCTTATCTCCTGCATCTCCCCTCTTCCTTGCTGTTCTTATCCTGGCTGTCCAGGCACTGTATGTGGTGTCGGTCGGCGGCGATGTCTTAAGAATCTACCGGTTCTTCGTGCCGGTCCTGATTATGTTTTACTTTCTCTTTACCGAAGGAATCTGGCTCCTGCCTGTCGGCAGGCCGGTCCAGACACTCTTGATGCTTGCCATTATGCCTTTGACATTCTGGGGTATATTAGCCCAACCACGGTCGGTTCGTGCCGACATCATCCGCAACCAGGCCCTGGAAAACGGGCTTGTGGCCAAAATGAGCACCACGGGCCGCTGGCTTAACCAGCATCTCAATAAAGATGACTGGTTTGCATGCACCACAATCGGTGCGGTTTCCTATTTCTCTGACCGTAATATGATTGATATGCTCGGGCTCACCGACGCTGTCATCGCCCACAATCCCGAGAATATCCTGAGCTCCAGGTGGCACTGGAAGGAACGCAACTACAACACCCGCCATGTGCTGGAGCGCAACCCGGCCTATATCTATTTCTCTACCGGGGTCAAACCCAGCGCTGAGGCAGAAAGGGCACTTTTCCTGAGACCCAGATTCAGACTCGGATATTTCGCCTGCCCGATTACCATGCAGCAGGGAAACCGGCTTTATTCTGAAATCATATACAAAGCCAAACCCGGTGCCGACACACTGCCGACCGAACCGGTGGCCCGGCCTTCAGGTTTCATCAATGACTACCTGGACGGCATCAACTTCCTGCGTCTGGGTCCGGATACCGCTATCGCCTGCTTCCGCCGCACAGCAGAAAAATCACCCCGGGATTTCGCCTATCCTTACGAATGGCTCGGCAGAATCTATCTTGATGCGGGGAAAACCGACATTGCAATCGGATACTTCCAGGACGCCCTGACCAGAAACGACTGGTGTATTACCAGCCATACCAGTCTTGCCAGCATATATATCAAGCGCGGAGAATTGGGAAAAGCGGCTTATCACTTACGAAAAGTAAACCTGTATGCACCGGACTACTATGCCGGCTATGTTAATCTGGCCGCAACAGCGGCCCGCTTGAACAACTATGCCGAAGCCGAAACCGTTACGACTCAAGCCATCAACAGGTTTCCAAAAATACCTGGCCTCAGACTCAGACTCGCATATGTGCTGATGCAAAGCGGGAAATTAGACAAAGCCGAAGCGGTCCTGCACGAATTCCTCATCCGAAACCCGCAAGAACGCAACGCCTTGGGTATGCTTAAAGAAATTCACCAGCGCCGAGCGCATCTTGGCAGGAATCCTAAAACTTCAAATAAAGGACAATGACGACACTCGCCAGCCAGAGCAGGATATCGACAATCAAAGGCATATCCGAAATAAGCACCTTTTCCGGTGCGCCACCCAAATCCCGCCGGTACACAAGATAAAGATAACGATAGATTCCGTAAAGAACAAAAGGGAATGTCAGAATAAGATTATGGGAACCGAACTTCTTGACCGTCTCGGGTGCAATCGTATAAAGGCAATAAGCAACAACCGTGGCCGATGTAGCGACCGCTATCATCTGGTCAAGCAAACGCTCGGTGTATTTACCAAGAACACTCCGGTGTGAAATCCCTCCGCCCTCAAGAAACATCAGCTCATGCCTGCGCTTTGCCACAGCCAGGAATACCGCCAGAAGAATAGTGCAGATAAAGAGCCAGGGTGAAATCTCTACATGAATGACAAATGTGCCCGAAATCGCACGCAGCGCAAACCCTGCAGCTACAATCATCACATCCAGCACTACGACCTGCTTCAGCCGTAAAGAATATGCAAGCTGCATAACGAAGTATGTAGCGCCGACAAGAGCAAACCGCCAGTTCAGAAACCAGCCGCCGACCATTCCACCCCCGACAAAAACAACTGCCGCGGCAATAGCCGGACCCTGTTTCAACCGGCCCGATGCTATCGGTCTGAACCGCTTCTGTGGATGACGCTGGTCATTCTCCCGGTCCACCAGATCATTGATGATATAAACCGCACCTGACAGGAAGCAGAATATAACAAATGCAGCCACCGACCGCATGACATTCGTAGGTTCCAGCAGGTTCTTGGAAAAGATAAGTGCGGCAAAAACCAGAAGGTTCTTCACCCACTGCTTGGGCCGCATACTCTGAATGATTGCTTTGACCATTACCTCAAACTTCTACCGGAAACGGCTCAAATGTCAACTTCTGTCGGTGCATGGATAAAACCGTTTGACATATTCTCAAATAGACCTATATTCATTCATATAAAGTGAGGAGATGTAATGAAAGCTTTTGGAGTATCCGCCCTGATGGTGCCAGGACTCCTTCTGGCCGCATTGAATTTCAGCAACCCGGTGATGTGCTCCGACCAGACCAGTGAATGGTGGAGCGCAGGTAACGGCTGCATCGGTGCAAACAGCGAACTATATGAAGCCTGGAACCACACCGGCTTGGGCAGCGGTGATGGCGGCATCTACTTCGCCGCATCCTATGATACGAACCAGACCTGGTCCAGTGACATCACGGTCCACTACTGGGACCCTACCTGGATTCACGCCGAGTACAAAAGCCCGAAACTGGCCGCAACCGGGGATACAGTTTACTGTATTTACTGGGTAAGACCCGAACACGCCTCCCTTACTTATTACTTGTATTGCTCCAGGTCTGACGACCATGGTGCAACCTGGAACATCTTCGATATATCGATAACCGGCTCGCCCGGCACGACGCGGGGGCATAATTTCGCAATCGGCCCGGACAGAGCAGTCAACCTGGTGTTCGCTACCGCACCGAGCATCTACGTGAAGAGCAAACCATACTTCTGCCGCTCTACTAACGGCGGGGTAACCTTTTCCACCCCGATTCTCTTGCCGTGCGACACCACCAATGTCATTGCAACCAATCCGAGTATTGCAGTCGCTGATGACGGCACTATATTCGTGGTCGCCAGCTACAGCAGAATACAGGACGGCTTGGACCTCTACCTGGCCGTCTCACACGACAATGGGGCAACATTCGATACCACAAATCTCACCCCGGTTCTCGGCAGCGGCTACTACCCGATACTCCGTGTCGGCACCAATAACCGCCTGTACCTTTGCTACGAGACCGAGGATGACCAGATTAAGTTCACTTTTTCCACTGACCAGGGTGTTACTTGGCAGACTCCGTTCCAGATTGTCGGCGACAATTTCGGATGGACATTTGCGGCCAGGGACGACCGGCTCCTTGCGGTATGGAACGACGGTTCGAGCTGGCGACTATACCAGCGCAACTCGGCCGACGCCGGCGCAACCTGGTCCGAACCGGGCCGGGTGTGGCCGACCGCCCCGTTTCCCAGCGACTGGCTGCAACTATCCGGTGACATCCGCAACGACTTGGCAATTATCTCGATGCATCCTGAACCTGGCAATGTTGAAGCCCAATACTGCTCCCATACCAAATGGCTCACCGGCATCACCGGGCCGAAATCCGCACCACTCAGAACCAGGGCTTCGCTTACAGCCGCGCCGAACCCGTTCTCCAGGTTCACACTCCTGCAAGCGCCAGAAACCTGCACCCAGCCTTTGACAGTATCAATTTTCACCACTACAGGTAGGTTCATCCGCAAGCTTGAGCTGAATAGAACCGCTGTCTGGGACGGCACTGACGCAAACGGGAACCGGCTCCCGGCCGGCGTGTATCTGTGCAAAGCAGGAAATCTGGCTCCGGCCAGGCTGGTGTTCGGCAACTAAAAAAAGGGGCAAACTTTTGTTCCGGGTAAAACTGTTTGCCGCTGCCCTGCTTGCGTGCAGCACCGCACTCAGCTATACCCGACTTGTGGTCCTTGAAGGCCACGAGGCCACCGGCCGGTTCGGTGAAGCGGTCTGCGGCCTTGACTTCAACCATGACGGGCTCGCTGATGTATTCGTCGGCGAGCCCGGGTGGAACAAAGTTTATTGCTATTTCGGCTCCGCTCCTTTTGATACAATACCTGATTTGGTATTCAAAGGCACCGCCGGCACCAAATTCGGGAACTGTTTAACCTCAATCGGAGATGTCAACTCGGACGGCATTCAGGATATCGCAATCGGTGCTCCGCGCGACAATGCTGGCGGCGCTAATGCCGGTCGGGTATATGTCTATTTCGGCTCAACCAATCCTGATGCAACCCCTGACATTATCCTTACCGGTCATGAAAGGTCTGGCAGATTCGGCACCAGTATCAGTGGAGGGTGCGATGTCAACCAGGATTCAGGCATTGACATCCTGGTCGGCGCATCCGGTGAGCAACACGCATATCTGTTCCTCGGCGGCACGGCACTGGACACCATTCCTGACCTCACGCTCCACGACGGCAATGGCGACTACTTCGGTGGCGCGGTTGCCCTGCTCGGTGATGTCAACCGAGACACATTTGCGGATATGCTGGTCGGTGACTACCGCCACAGCGGAGGCGGTCTCCATTTTGGCGGCTGCTTCCTCTATCTCGGCAGCAACCCGCCCGACCCGGGCCTTGACACGCTCTGGAACGGCGAAGAAAACTACCGCCAGATTGGCGTAACCGTTGCGGGCCCCGGGGACCTGAATGGTGACGGATTCGATGACCTCTGTTTCGGAGCGTCTTACACCTCGAAAGTAGGCATCTACTTCGGCGCTGCCAGCATCAGCCCTGAACCTGATTTACTGCTTTCTGGCCAGCGTTTCTTCGGCTCCTGGATTGCCGGCAGCCAGGACATCAACGGTGACTGTTATTCTGACTTGGTCATAGGGGCTGACGGCGATGACTGCGGCAACCCTTCTGGCCCGGGTTATGCCTCTCTGTTCCTCGGCGGAAACCCGATGAGCACAACACCGGATACAGTCCTTGCAGGCGAAAACGAAGGTGACATGTTCGGTTCCTGCGTCTGTTTCTGCGGTGATATAAACAACGACAGAAGAATAGAATTCTGCATCGGCGCACCAGGCCATGACACCCAGGGTCCGAATGCAGGCCGGGCATACATATTCACCTCCTCATACACCGGAATAGAAAACCGGCCTGCAAAAAACCCGCATCTCTACCTGCTTTCTTGCACCATTGTCAGACAGGACAGGATGCCTCACATAAAATATCAAATTCCATCTGGTCACAAAGCCCGTCTCATACTTATAGATGCCTCGGGTAGAACTGTCCTCACCAGGAAAATCCGGTCTCAATCCGGCACCATTATTCTCACTGAACTTGCAACCGGTGTTTATAACCTGGTTCTTCAGACCGGAAATACGACAACCAGAACCAAGTTCGTTTTGGTCAAATAGTAGAAAAACCAGCTCTTTTTAGGCATTTCTGCAATTTACCCACTGTCCGGGGGGCGACGGACCCCGTCATCCCCTTTGATGCGGCCTTCGCCACGAAGCCTGAAACGGCCTCCATGAACCCGCTCGTCACCGTCACCTTCACGACCCTCACCAAAACCATCGCTACGACAACCCACCGTGAAGATTGACAAGGAAGCCAACCGGGGAAAGTTGGATATGCAGGAGTTAAGTAATGTGCCCCCCTATTTTCCCACTCTCGCCATGTCCTCTATGGTCCGGCCGGCGGCCGAGAGCAGCGGAGCTTTCTTTGTCACAGTTCTATATCGGTTCTTGGGATACACTCAGGCCTTGACTTTACCTGCCAAAGCCATTATAAGTAAGGTAATGAAACAAATAGCTATCGCACTGTCTATGGGATTTGCTCTTCTGGCACTGTCCGGATGCGGCCGCACCAGGGAACCTGTAACCAAACCTCCTTCTGCTCAACCGGGAAAGGCCAAACTAAGCAAAATGATTGCATCAATTACCAGTAACCTGGAAAGACTTGAGGCCAGGCTTGCCAAATGCCGGGTCCAAACCTCAGATACAACCGAACTGGCCAAGGCCGAGAACCTGCTCAAAGAAGCAAGGGTCGGGATTGAGGAGCTGAAAGGCATCCGCAACAATGAAGATTTGCCCCGTAAGCTATATGAAGTCAATTCCAAGTTCTACGAAGCAGACAAAATCCTATCAGTGCTGGAAAAATAACGGACCAACGAGAATAAGCCCTACGCCCGATCCGATGTCTGGCTTGACATCATAATCCTATCATTATATATATCATTGTAGTTATCATGAGGCTCAGTAATAATAGTTTATCCGTTATGGAGGATTTATGGAATTTATTCTCTGTCTGATGGTCCTGCTCCCGAACGAGACCGGCATGACCACACCTTTTAAGAAAGCTGCTTGCTCAAGAGAAGAACTGGCGAATGAGACCCGTTCTGAATGGCTGAATTTCCAAAAGGTCACGAATCCGAATCCTGCGGTTCCGGACAGATTCTCCTGGGTCCAGGTAGATTCACTCTTTATTACCGGCGAATTTGCACCCGGGAAAAGGATAGTTATTTCTCATGCATTGGCTGCGGAAAGCCTCGAGCTCTACTTTCCTCCGGACACATTGCCGCTGGTATGTCAGCAGGCATTGAATTATGCTCCGGCCTGGACAAAGGAAGAACTGAGAAGTGCATTTCGCAGACTGGGCGACTCGGCCGAGTTTTATGCCCGACTGCTTCTTGACACTCCGCAGAAGTATGCAGACGAAGTGGCATTCTGCATCGCCAATATCGGTCCAGAAGCCTTGGTTAACCCGTTGTTCAATCCCGAGCTTCTTCTGGACAATGCCCGCTATCTTTATGAGCTCAGTGATTCTCTGCAATATGCGGAAATCATAGATTGCGGTTCACCACCCGGTGATTACTTTTCCACGGTCAGATACAAAGTTCTGTCTGGCACCGATACAATTGAAAAGGATTTACCGAAAGACATCTATTACAACTATCTGGTTCACCCGACAACAAGCGACGAACTACCCAGGATGGATGGGTATGTTTATAACAGCCACTGGCGCGAATACCTTTTCTTTTGTGCGGATTCAGGCTATCCGATTCTGGGCGATTACATGAAAAAGGCCAAAGTTGTCTGGACAAGGAGAAAACAGGTGCTGCATGCGGGAAGGCCTTTTGATTCCACGGATTGTGCCCTGGATATTATCGGCAACTGGGCAAGCCGAACCGTTCCTGTAATGGCCGCTGGTAACCGGCCAATCCATCCGTCTGTGATTGCCCACGAGCACAATGGAAACTGCGGCGAGCTCCAGGACCTTTTGACTGCGGCTTGCCGCACTTGCCTCATTCCCGCGGTCAATACAATGGACCCTTGCGAAGACCATGTATGGAGCGAATTCTATGAACAGGGCTGGTATCCGTACCAGGTCGACAGGGGGTTCGGCTCAACCCATATCGCAGATACATCAATTGCATACGATGAACAGGTCGGCGGCAGCAAACGGGTTTCCGCAATCTGGAACTGGCGACCAGACGGTTTCTGGTGGACCGTAACCGGCATGTATTCTAATACTTGCTCTTTGTATGTCAGGGTACTTGACCAGGTTGGTCTGCCAATGGATGGTGCAAGAGTGCTCCTTTACAGCGAAGGCATTTCCGGCGGTCTCTCAACTACTGCTATCGGTTTCACCGATAATAGCGGTGCGGTCGCATTTGAACTGGGTGATTTGCGCAACTTCTATGCCCGCATTTCAACACCTATCGGTAATTATCCGTCTCCAGATACCTCGGTCAAAATCATCGATATGAGCCAGACCGGCTCGGTCTATTTCAAAACATTCTATATCCCCAGCCCGATTCCAGCGGCTAGACCACGACTCAAGCATTTTACCGGAGATTCCCTCATCTTGCACAAATTCGAGATGAGTCTGATAACGGGCTCAGAACTGGATTATGGCTATTGCATCTCAAGGGGTGCCGGGTCTGGTGACCCGGACGATTCAGTAAGATTCTATCAGTTCTATGCCGACATGCACCCCGAAGCAACCATTGACCTGTTCATAACCGATACTACAGGATACAACCGCTACCTTTCCAGAGAAAGATTCGGTGCGCTCTGGCTCGGTGACAATATCCCTGCCCGGGAATTGACATTCGTCTGTCCCACTCCTGATAAATACTATCTGATTTTCTCTTCGGAAGACAAACTGTACACATCAAGATGGATTGCATTGGCTTTGAGACTATACCATCGACCACCCGTCATAGCAGAAAGAAACCCTGGAAGCCGAAAAGGAGTGAATATAATCTGCCCTACGATTTCCAGGCACCGGCTGAAATTCAGTCTGGAGAATCTTTCTGAACCATTGTCATTCAGACTCTATGATGTATCGGGCAGGCTCCTGCAGAATCTCACCATCAACCAGCCAGAATTCGATTATGAATCCGAGCTCCCTTCGGGTGTCTATCTCCTGAAATTGAAGAACCAGGAAGGCGAGGTTTCTAACCCGCCTGTCCGCAAGCTTATCGTCTTGCAATAGGAGGCAGGAATGAAGAATTTCAGAATATTATCCTTGCTTCTGCTGGTAAATCTCAGCTTCGCGATTTTCCATTCGGGCTGGCACAATGCCGGCCTGCTTACTCTCAAACTGAGAAACTACGGCCCGTTCGGATATGAAAACTGCGGAATCTGGCCCAAAGGAACAAATGAATCGTATATCTTCGGTGCAGGAATCTGGGTCAGCGCACTGAAACAGACCGAAAACCACACAAACCTGACATCTTCTGTTGATTCGCTTGTCACATCCCTGCCCGTAAACTCAACTGCGGGTTTTGATTCGATAAAAGGCATCCTGCTTTTGGACAATGAACTCATCTATTACCGTGCAACGACACAGACCAGTTTTGATTCCTGTGTGCGTGGGTTTGCAAACACCAGACCCGCATCCCATTCAACCGGCGAACAGGTCAAAGGAATCGACCCCCGCGTATCGGTCGGTTATAACCCATTGTCTGGAAATTCGGAATTCGCGCCGGGCGACCTTCCCAATGAACCGGGTTACACCGATACCCTGGACCGGATATACTTCTCAGACAACCCGGGGGATACTGCACTCTGGCCACTCCGCCGGCCTAACGGTAATAAGATAATCCTGTCCAATCAGGACAGCTACAATATCTCAAACGACCTCGATACCAGCCGGCACGATTACGGTGGAATGCCGATAAACATCAAAGTGATTCAGATAGGTTATGCCTGGGAATACCATTATTATGAAGATTTCATCTTCCTCACTTATCTTATTACAAACAATTCCCAAACCGACTCCTTGAAAAACATGCTTGCCGGTATGTGCTGTGATGCCGACATCGGTGATGCGACCGATGACCTCGTCGGTTCTGACGGGACAAGGAATTTAGGCTACGGCTGGGATTCGGACTTCCACGAACCCGGCTGGCCCAGGACACCGGGCTATATCGGATTCGATTTCCTGGAAAGTCCCCAAGGACAAGGCGGGCAACTGGGCCTCACCGCATTCAAGATTCTGCATAACCCTTCGACACCCGGCCCGGGCGTGCCAGACCCGGCCGATGACCTGGAAGCATATCTGACCCTTGCCGGCTATGACCATCCGACCGGCGAATACCACCCGTTTGATTCCATTTCCGAACCGACCGATGTCAGATTTGTCCAATGCACCGGCCCTTTCAGCCTTGCACCGCTTGACACCGGCAGGGTAGTGATTGCAGTAATCTATGGTTCTGATTCCCTCGATTTGAGGAACAATTCCGACCTGGCACAGCGTCTTTACGACTCAGGATTTCTGACTCACAAGGCATGGGTTTTGCAGCCGAACGGCGGTGAGGAAATCAGCGGCGACTATATCATCAGATGGCGGGATTCAAGCGCAACCGGTGCCCCTCTGCACGCTGATATCGGTTGCTCAAAAGACAAAGGCAAAAACTGGCAGGACATCGTTACCAATATCCCGAGCACTGGCTCATATACCTGGCATACAGGAAACTATCCGGATGGCACCAGATACCTGGTAAGGGTTACGGTTTATGACACAATAGCGGTAGGAGAAGACCTTTCAGACTCTTGCTTCACTGTCAACAATCCTGGCAATGGTGTGCCTGATGTAGAGCTCCTTGCACCATTGAGCGGCACTATCAGAGGAACCCGAACCGTTCAATGGGACGCGGATGACCCGGACCATGACACACTGACAATAGACCTTTTTTTGAGTAATGACGCCATCAACTGGGATACCATTGCGACCGGCCTTCATAATACCGGCACTTATGAATGGAACAGCTTCATGTTTCACAACGGGACCTATTACCTGATGGTCAAGGCATCTGACCGGGATACATTCTCGCTTGACAGAAGTGAAACCACCATCGAAATCATGAACGACCATCATCCGGCCGCAGATGTGGAACATATTCGAGGCGGGTGCAATTCGCTTACCATTCTTGCGTTAGAATACGATTCAACCGCTTATACCGGCCATAACTATCAAGTCACCTTCGAACCGATTATGAGAAATCCCGAAAGAAACGACCCATATTACCGTTACAACCTGCGCGATATTACCGGGGATACCACGCTTCTGACAACCATCGGCCTTGTTATTCAGGCGAACGGCGAGCTGTTCAGCCAGTTCTCACCTGTTATTGACGGCTTTGCCCTTCAGTTCAACACTCAGGTTGACAAAAACAGCTTCAGGTTTGTGGATTACTATGTGGAAAGAAACCGCTCGGGATTCAATGGCAATCTCCGGATGCAGGGCGAAGACAGCCTTGGCACCGCGCCTCCGCTTTCCGGTATTGAATGGTGCTTCCGCGGTTCTGACTATCGGATAAAATGGGTAAAACAGACCCCTCCCGACTCTTTGACAATCGAGGTGTACGACTCCACAAATCAGGTCTACATACCTTATGATAGAAACCGCGGCGACTGCTGGCACTTCGGGAGTGGCGCAAAGGCCGGGAGGTATTTCAATCAAAGCTTTCACAGAGGTTTCTATCTCGATGGCGGATATTTCTGGTTCAACCGTGACAATGAAATGACCATCCCGCCTGACACCGGCGACATATGGGTAGTCAAATCCAGTGGTCACAAAGTGCCTTGCAATGGCAATATCTACCAGTTCAGAACACCGGTCGGGATTACCCAGGCAGAAAATATATCGGTATCGAGAATCGACCGTATCGCACCGAATCCGGTTTCCAAAAGAGCATTCATTCACTACTATCTGAACAGTAAACAGACGGTCCATATTTCAGTATTCAACATCACTGGCCGGAAAGTCCGCACCCTGTTGCAAGGCGTCAGAATGCCGGGCCGATATCTGCTTGTCTGGAACGGAACCGACGACAACGGCCAGCAACTGAGCGCTGGAATATATTTCGTCAATCTTGAATCCGAGAACACCCGTTCCATCAAAAAGGCGGTATTGGTGCGCTAGAAAATCTAGACCGCATCTAATCAAAGCAAAGTTGGCTTGACATTGTCGGCCAAGCCTTTTATAATCGGTGTGAGGAATAATATATGCCAAAAAGAACTTTTCAGCCATCGAATATCAGCCGAAAGCGCACCCACGGGTTTCGCGCCCGGATGAAGACCCGCAATGGCCGGGCCGTGCTCAAACGCCGCCGGGCCAAAGGTCGCAAGCGCTTGGCAGTATGAATGGACAAAGCCCTGAAGCGCAACGAAATTCTGCGGCACCAGGTCGAACTGAACCGCATAAAACAAAACGGCCGCCGCATAGTCGGGTCGGTGCTGTATCTTTGTTATAATCCAGCAGTTAGACCATCCCGCCGGGTAGCCTTTCTCCTTTCCAGGGGTATTAAGAACGCAGTCAAGAGAAACCGGCTCAAGCGGCACCTCCGCGAAATTTACCGGACCCACAAGAACTGGTTCCCGAGAGGTTACGATTACCTGATTCATGCTACACCTTCGGCCGCAGGCCTAAAATTCCGTCAGTTGTTAAAGCACACCGAAGACCTGACCCGCAAACTAAGCAATGATTACCAAAGCGATTAGATTCCTCATACAGTTTTATCAGTATACCCTTGGCACGGTCCTGCCCGATTCCTGCCGCTTCTATCCTACCTGCTCGGAATATGCGATTCAGGCTATAGAAAAACACGGACCTGCAAAAGGGACCTGGCTTGCAATCAAACGGATTCTCCGCTGTCACCCATGGGGTGGTTTCGGCTATGACCCGGTGCCGGAGAAAATCAAATGAGCAAAGATACACTCCGTATGGTTATCGGGTTTGTATTTATAATCGCCATCCTTATTATCTGGCAATCCCTGTTCCGTCCAAATCCCAGACCAGCCGCACCTCAGACACCGCCACTTGCAGAAACAACTCAAGCAAAGTCTGCTCAGCCACCGGTCAAGAAAGCCAAGCCGGAACAGGAACAACCCGTGCCCGAACTCACACCGCTCCTTGTTGAACCGGCACGGCCTGAAACTACGGTTGTGCTCGAAAACCAGTTCCTGAAGGTTAAGTTCACCAATATGGGCGGTGCATTGAGCTCGGTCCGGCTGAAACATTACAAAGCCGAACTGGTTCCTGAAGGTGCCACCCTACTCAGCACCGACCTGCTCTTGCCCAAAGGGACTGCCGACCTTTCGCATACCCTGATGCAGACCAGGTCCGGCCCGCACTCTGTGACATTTACCATAACCGGCGAAAGCCTGTCGCTCAAGAAAACCTTCACCATGGACAATGGATACACCATAAAACAGAAAGTAGAAATCAAGGGTGCAAAAGGCTATGTGCTTCGTGCAATGAGCGGTATCGCTATCACCGAAAGGAACATCAAGGAGGACCTGGCCCATTCCCACTTCTATATCCGAACCACTGACAAACCACGCCGTTTTGCGGCCAAAAACCTCAAAAAGCCCGTAAACATAAACGAATCTGCTGACTGGGTCGCATTGAAGTCCAAGTATTTCTTCTTAGCCGCTGTCAACAAAGGACAAGGTTTCGACTCCACTTATGCGGCCGCGCTCGAAGACAGGCGGGTCGGTTTCAATGCTGCTGTCCACACCAGGGATTCTGAATCTGAACTCACATTTTATATCGGCCCTCTGGAATATACCCGGCTCCATTCCTTCGGCCTTGGTTTCGAAAATGCGGTGAGCCTTGGCTGGGCCAAACCGATAGCGCTTGGCATTCTCTGGCTGCTGAAATTCCTCTACAGAATCTTCGGCAACTGGGGCGTAGCGATTATCATCTTCTCGATACTCATGAAGCTTGTGTTCTATCCACTAACCCGAACGCAGACAAAGCAGATGCGGCAGATGCAGATGCTGCAACCGAAGCTCAACGAGCTTAAGAAAAAATACAAGAGTGACCCGCAGGCCCTGAACCGTGAAACAATGGAACTCTATAAGCTTTACAAAGTAAACCCATTATCAGGCTGTTTGCCGATGCTTATCCAACTACCTGTTTTCTGGGCGCTTTATTCGGTGTTGCGTACTTTTATCGACCTGCGCGGTGCCGACTTTGTCTTCTGGCTCAAAGACCTTTCAAAACCCGACACCCTGTTCGGACACCTGCCGTTCATGGGCAACCCTGCAATCGGACTGCTACCAATCATGATGGGTGTTTCATTCATAGCCCAGAATATGCTAACCTCGGCCGACAAAAAAAACTGGGCACTTACTATCATCTTCCCCATATTTATTACTGTAATCTTCCTTAATTTTCCCAGCGGATTACAGTTATACTGGTTTATTTATAACATACTCTCGATTCTGGAGAGCTTAATTGTTCTAAAAGGAGGAAAAGCATGGCGCAAAATGAAACCGGGGAAAGGCCCGTCTCTGGCAACGGCCCAACTGAAGTAACACAACAGCCACAGAAAGGCCCGACACCTGAATCGGTCCCGGCTCAAGTCGAAAAGACCAAACCTGACGAACCGACGGCGGTTCGACAGACATTGCAGAAACTGGTCAACATGGTTGGTATCAAGGCCAAAATCGAAGTGACCGAACGGGAAAACGCTTACTATGCCAATATCAAGGCACGACATTCTAATGGGCTACTCATCGGTCACCGCGGTGGAACGCTGCGGTCCCTCCAGTACCTGACCAGACTGATCGTCAAGCAGGAGTATCCCAATGCCCTACCCATAACCGTCGATGTCAGCGGTTACCGACTGCGCCGCGAGAATTTCCTCCGCAAGAAGGCAACCGCGGTTGCCAGAATCGTTTTAGAAACGCAGCGAGAAATGGCACTGGACTTGCTTACAGAAAAAGAAATGGAAATCGTCAGGCAAGCCTTAAAACCAATGGCCGGTATCAGGGTTTACGCACTGGGGACCGGCACAAGAAGGAATGTAATTATCGCACCAATAGCAGAATCATGAAGTCGGAGCCTGATACGGTCTGCGCCTTGGCAACACCCCCTGGAATCGGTAGTATTGCCGTCATCAGGCTCTCCGGTCCCAGAACATTTGATATCCTTGACCAGATTACCCGGGGGATGAAACCTTCCCGCCAGCCTTCAGGCACGGTCAGACTCGGCTGGGTAGAAGACTCAAACCGCAGGGAAATAGACCATGTGATGATTTCAGTATTCCGGACACCGAAATCCTATACCGGTGAAGACCTGGCAGAAATCTCGTGCCACGGCAATCAACTTATTGCCGATACTATTATAAAATTGCTCAGGCAACACGGTTGCCGCCTGGCAGAACCAGGGGAATTCACCCGCCGTGCGGTTCTGGCCGGTAAACTCACACTTTCCCAGGCCGAGGCAGTTCTCGACCTCATCCATGCCCAGACTACGGCTGCGCTCCGCAGCGCACTCAATCGATACGAGGGCGGAATCTCCAAACTGGTGACACAGCTTGCTGAGGAACTGCGTAACCTCGTGGCCGATGCCGAATACCAACTGGGATTTGATGAACCCGATACCCAACCACTGAATCTGGCGAAAAGGGTAAAACAACTCACCAGGAAACTCGACCGTATTATTACCCGGGGCAAACAGAACCAGTATGTTTATAAAGGGGCAGAGGTAGCAATTGTCGGCCGACCGAATGTTGGCAAATCCAGCCTTTTCAACCGGCTGCTCGGGCAGAAAAGGGCAGTAGTGACACCGGCACCCGGAACTACCCGTGACCGTATTGATGCATCCATCGTGCTTGGCGATGCACAAATCAAACTGACTGACACCGGAGGCATAACCGGCCGTTCGGCCGGGACAATCAGCCGGCCCGCTGCTGCCCAGACCTGCAAAGCAATCGAACAATCCGACCTTGTCCTGATGGTTTTCGACGGTTCCCGGCCGGCCGCTAGCGCCGACCAGGAAGTATTCAAAGCCGCATGCAGACATCGGGCAATCTATATCATCAACAAATCTGATAAACCCCGTAGATTTGAACCGGATTTCCTCAATGGCAATCCCGGCATTGCGGTTTCAGCACTTACTGGCACCGGTATTGGCCGGCTCCGTTCGATGATTGCACGCCGTTTCAGGCTGAATCTCGGAACTGTAGTTACAAGCACCCGCCATCTCGAACTTCTGGAAGAATGCCGCACCGCACTCAACCACAGCCGGAAAGCACCCGACGCCGAAACTTCTGCCTTTGAACTGAAAGCCGCGCTTGATGCCCTGGGCAAAATCGATGCGCCTTGCACAAGCACTGATATTCTCAACCGTGTATTCTCCAGATTCTGCGTAGGCAAATAAATGTTTGACAGAATCCTCCTTTTTGTCGAAGACAAAAACACTCCGAAAGAAACTATCATTTGGACAATCGCTCTGGCCCGTCAGCTCGGGTCTCGACTAATCGCAGTGTATATCGTTGACACCAATGCACTGCCCGAAGGAAAAGAACAACTTTCGCTCATCGAAGAAAAAGCCTGGAAAATCCTTTATGAAATTGAAGACGACGCCTTTGAGCAGAACATCAAAGTATCACTTCTGCTCGAACAGGGCGACCCCTTGGAAAAACTTCTCACTTTGTGCAAGAGTTATGAAATCCAACTCGTTGTCCTCGGTTCAAAGAGCCTGCCTCCACTCAAATTGATGGAACGCAGCACCATACCCGTCGTCTTTGTGAACGAACCAAGGAGGTCTAATGATTAAGATAACAGAACTCCTCCGTAAGGAGACGATACTGCTCGAAGTCCACGCCAAAGAAAAAGTCGAAGTGATTCACGAACTCGTCCGCCCTTTGCTTGATAAAGGCACTATCACCGATGAAAAGGAATTCTTCGCCGCGATACTGCGCCGGGAAAACCTTGAAAGCACCGGTATTGGCCAAGGCATAGCTATTCCCCATGCCCGAACCAAAGCGGTGAAAAAAACAGCCCTCGCATTGGGCCGTTCTGACCAAGGGGTTGACTTCAACAGCCTTGACGGCAACCCGTGCCACCTGATTTTCCTCATCGCCGCACCCGAAGACAAGAAAACCGAATACATCATGACACTGGCCCGCATTTCAAAGCTCCTGCGCAAAGACGAAGTAAGAATCGGCCTGAATAAAGCCAAAACCCGCGAAGATATCCTGAATGTCCTAACCCAGTATGAATAACAGGAACCAGCTCACAAAATCATTCCGCAATCTCACTATCACAGTCCTTTCAGGCGACATCACCGAGCAGCCTGTGGACGCAATCGTGAATGCGGCCAACAACCGGTTCTGGATGGGAGGTGGTGTGGCCGGTGCAATCAAGCGCCGTGGCGGAAAGGAAATCGAAGACGAAGCGATGAAAAAAGGGCCGGTCGAACCGGGCCTGGCAATTACAACTTCGGCAGGCAAGCTTCCTGCCCGCTATTGTATCCACGCCGCAGTCATGGGTCAGGACCTGGCAACGAACAGCGCCCTGATAACCAAAGCTACATTGAGCTCATTGGCCGAAGCCTCACGACTGAATCTGGAAACAATCGCCTTCCCGGCGCTAGGAACCGGTGTGGGTGGATTTCCCCTGGATAAGGCAGGCCGCCTGATGATTGATGCGGTCATTGCCCACAGCCACAAGAACAATCTGCCCAAAGAAGTAAGATTTGTCCTTTTCACGGCCGATGCCCAAAAGGCATTTGGCAAGGCCCTGGAATCAACCCCGCAAGAAAACGGAATTGCCTGAATATACCCTGACCCGAGCCAGAAAACAGTTAACAGAACTGCTTAAATCCCAGGAAATCAGTATCGGCCTGGATGAAGTGCGTGATGTCGAAGCAAATATCGCTGCTGACCTGGCAATCCCGTTATTCAGAATTGCAAAGCAACTAGGCAAAAACCCGCAGGAATTGGCCGAGAATCTGGCCAACAGAATAAACCTGGACAACACCCTGTTTGAGCAAATCCAACCGGTTCACGGCTATCTCAACTTCAAATTCAACCCGGCACGGTTCAGTCGCTCGGTCATTGCCGATTATCTTCGCGACCCAGAGTCCTATGGCCGCTCTCTTGCCGGCAATGGCCGCACTATTGTCATCGACTACTCCTCCCCCAATATTGCCAAGCCATTCTCAATCGGCCATCTCCGTTCTACTATAATTGGCCAGGCACTGCACAATATACTCACTTGGCTGGGTTACCGGATAATCGGCGACAATCATCTCGGCGACTGGGGCACCCAGTTTGGTAAACTGCTTTGCGCTTATGAACTCTGGGGAAACGACAAAGAACTTGCCCGGGATTCAACCGGGTATCTGCTCAAGCTCTATGTCCGGTTCCACGACGAAGCGAAAACAAAGCCAGAACTGGAAAACAAAGCACGGGAATGGTTCAAGAAGCTTGAAACCGGTGACAAACAGGCCCATGATTTATGGAAAAGAGCGGTTCAACTATCTACCGCTGAATTCCAGCATATATACGAACTGCTCGGCATAAAATTCGACGAATCCCTTGGGGAAAGCTTCTATGCAAACAGGCTGAAAGAACTCATAAACCGGGCACTCGAAAAAGGTGTCGCCTGCCGTGAAAAACCTCTCAAGCCATCAGGAACCGACGAAAAAGTGATTCTCATTCCGCTTGCAGAATACGGTATTGATACCCCGCTCATCTTAGAAAAATCCGACGGCACCAGCCTGTATGCCACCCGTGAAATCGCTACTGCTGAATACCGCATCCACACCTGGAACCCGGAAAAAATCCTCTATGTCGTTGGTAAAGAACAGGAACTTTACTTCAAGCAGATGAATGCCGCCTTAAAACTCCTCGGTCACAACACACCATGCGTCCATGTAAGCTTTGGGCTAATCCGCCTGCCCCAAGGCCGTATGTCAACCCGCGAAGGCCGCGTTATCCTACTTGAAGATGTAATCAATGAAGCAATCCGCCGGGCGAAAAAAATCGTTGCCGACCGCAAAATACCAGAACCGGAAAAAGACAAAGTCGCCAGAATCGTCGGTATCGGCGCTATCAAATACGCTGATTTGTCCCAGAGCAGAACAAGAGAAGTCGTATTCGACTGGGACAAGATGCTTGCGCTGGACGGCGACTCAGCACCCTATCTCCAATATGCCCATACCCGTTGCCGTTCCATCCTGAAAAAAGCGGACAATGAGAAAAACAGCGATTTCGACCCGGCTATCCTCGCCCGACCTGAAGAATTCACCCTGCTCTGCCAAATCGCACGATTTCCAGATGCGATTGTGGATGCCGCAGCGACCTATGAACCGCACCGGATAGCAAACCGCCTTTACAAACTGGCCCGGGACTTCTCGGCCTTTTATAACAAAGTGCCGGTGCTTCATGCCGAAACCCAAAAATTGCGCCGTGCCCGGCTGCTCCTCGTCCAGATGACCGGCACAACTATCCGACTTGGGCTAAAGCTTCTGGGCATCGAAGTTCCTGACCAGATGTAATATTAACCAAGGAGGAATCATGCCGATATTTGATATAAGTGTTAGCCCGCTCGGCACCGGTTCGACAAGCGTAAGCAGATATGTCCGTGCCGCATTTGAAGTAATCAAGAAAAGCGGACTGAAATATACACTTTCTCCGATGGGCACCTGCTTGCAAGGCGACTGGGACAAAATCTTCGCCACTATCAAGCAAATCCATGACACCCTGGCCGATATGGGCTGTGGTCGCTTAGTTACCTCAATCAGGATAGATGACCGTCGCGACAAAGAACAACCCATGCAGGCCAAAGTAGAAAGAGTCCTCGGCCAGAAATAATCCCGGCCTCCGAACTCTTTGCCACTCTTTGCCGAATCCTTTTATTGCCGATTATATTGGAACAAATAATGACTATAACCTGACCTTCTCAAACTCCAATTCTGTTTACAATGCTGTCAACAGAAATCAGCCATGATACCTGGTTTCTGGCATGTGGTGCTAACAGACGGAAAATACCGATATTTATGGACTTAACTGAAGAAATATGGTCTTAGAACCGACACCCAGGGGTCGTTCCCCAAAGGGTTTGTCTAATCATTTATAAAACCATTTTCCAAAACATTTTTTCCGAAGTCGTTAAACCCGTTTGTCGAAGCATCATTCAACCGGTTTGAACTGCCATTTGTCTTGCTATTACTCGACCAGTTTGTTTCCCGGTTTTATTAGCCGTCACATCTCCGGCTTTATTGGTTGCTTTACAGCCGGTTTATTCTCCTACTTCACTTGCCGTCTGACAACCTGCTTTTCTGGTTATCTCTGAATCAGATTGCCAATGCATTTTATGACAGAAATATGCCTCTAATCTGCAACCGGGTTCCAATACAGTATTTTTATTCCCTATTTACCCGTAAGCACTACCTTTCTGCTGAGCCGT
>JGI24025J20009_10000776_pt1 | contig 24815 bp, 27 predicted proteins | sample Cruoilmetagenom3_FD_20009 | JGI IMG/M metagenome (IMG submission 20009) | reverse complement strand
CCATATATTGTGGCCATGTCGCGTACACTCACCAGAATTGTTGGTGATTGTCCCGATTCGGCCTGCAATCGTGGCGCAGTACCGAATCGAATGGGCCATATGGGTTTGACGGCACCGGTTTCAGCCGACCCGCTTACCCGCCAGAGAGTTTGTCGCCGAAGACAGGATTTTTATCCGGGCGATCTCGCCCGCCTGGGCGTTTGGGTCATTTACATGCACCGCGTGCAGATGGTCCGACTTGCCGACCATTTGACCGGGTTGGCGGCCCGGTTTTTCAAACAGAACCCCGACTTCGCGCCCAACCATGGCATCTTGCGCGGCGCGTTGCTGGCGGGTGATCAACGCCTGCAATCGTTGCAGTCTTTCGGACGAGACATCCTCGGGCACCTGAGGGCGCTCCGCCGCAGGCGTGCCGGGGCGGGTGGAATACTTGAACGAATAGGCCGTGCCGTATTTGACCTCTTCGATCAGGTCCATTGTGGCCTGAAAATCCGCGTCCGTCTCTTCCGGGAAGCCGGTTATGAAGTCGCCCGAGATCAGGATGTCCGGTCGGGCGGCACGCACGCGTTCGATGACCTTCAGATAGCTCTCGGCCGTGTGACTGCGGTTCATGCGCTTCAATATCCGGTCGCTGCCCGATTGCACGGGCAAATGCAGATAAGGCATCAGTTTGGCGCACTCTCCATGTGCCGCGATCAGGTCGTCCTGCATGTCGTTGGGGTGCGAGGTAGTATAGCGGATACGCTCCAGCCCATCGACCTTGTCCAGCCCGGCGATCAGCGCGGCCAGTGACCAATCGCCATCCGGACCAGCACCGTGATAGGCGTTAACATTCTGTCCCAATAGGGTTATTTCCCGCACGCCTCGTTCGACCAGGTCGCGCGCTTCTGCCAGGATACGCTCTGCCGGACGGCTTGCCTCGGCCCCTCTGGTGTATGGCACCACGCAGAAGGCACAGAACTTGTCACAGCCCTCCTGGACCGTCAGGAACGCGGTTGGCCCACGTGCGGCGCGGGGGCGCGACTTTAGTTTTTCGAATTTGTCTTCCTCGGGGAAGTCCGTGTCCAGCGCCTTTTGTCCGGCGCGGATCCGGGCCTCAAGATCAGGCAGGCGGTGATAGCTTTGTGGCCCGACCACCAGATCGACCAGAGGCTGTCGGCGCATGATTTCAGCCCCTTCCGCCTGTGCCACACAACCTGCCACGCCGATCTTGAGGTCCGGCTTGGCCGCTTTCAGCTGCTTGAAACGGCCCAACTCGGAATAGACCTTTTCCGCAGCTTTTTCCCGGATGTGGCAGGTATTGAGCAGGATCATGTCCGCATCATCCGGCGATGATGTTTCGGCGTAGCCCTGTCCGCCCAGTGCTTCGGCCATGCGTTCGCTGTCGTAAACATTCATCTGACAGCCATAAGTCTTGATGAATAGTTTCTTGGGAACTGTCATCGCACGTGCCTTTGAAGGTAGGGGATCAGCGGCCTGACTTAGACTGATTGGCTTCCGCTTGCAATGCACGCGCAATTAACCGATTCTGGGGCAAAATACCAACATGGCAGGAACCGGGTCCAAGGCATGAATTATCAGTCGCTCGACGATTTTTTGAAAACCGGCGCGGCGGCATTGGCCAAGGGGCCTGTGGCGCTGATCTTTGTCGAGGATGATGTGGAAGTGGCAACTACCCTGCGCCATCATCTGCAATGCGGGTTCGCGTCGGTTTTGGCGCTGATGCCGGATGCCTTCATGCTGCCTGAGGATGTTGCACAACAGGTGCACCGAATTCCTTTCGATTGCGGGCCGCGTGGCGTGGTTTTTGACGCGGTTAATCAGGTGAACAAGGCGGCTCCTGGGATCTGGCTTTATTATTGTTATAACGCTGAGTTCCTTTTTTACCCGTTCTGCGAAACCCGCAGTGTCGGGGAAATGTTGACCTTTCACACAGAAGAGCGGCGCGATGCGATGCTGACTTATGTCGTGGACCTTTACGCGAATGATCTGTCATTTTGCCCTAATGCTGTGTCGCTGGATCAGGCCTTTCTGGACAAATCCGGGTATTATGCCCTGGCCCGCAATGACCCGTCCACCGGGCATCCCCGTGAAAGGCAGTTGGATTTCTTCGGCGGCCTGCGCTGGCGGTACGAGGAGCATATCCCGAAAGCCAGCCGCAAAATCGATCGTATATCGCTGTTCCGGTCGGCTCCGGGGCTGAAATTGTTGCCGGACAACACCTTTGGCGATCAGGAATACAATACCTATGCCTGTCCCTGGCATCATAACCTGACGGCAGCGATCTGTTCATTCCGCACCGCAAAGGCGCTGAAACGTAATCCCGGATCGACCTTTGAGATCTCAACCTTTCGTTGGCATAATTCCACCCCGTTTGAATGGCATTCGCGCCAGTTGCTGGATCTGGGGTTGATGGAGCCGGGCCAGTGGTTTTGACGTCCTATTGGTTCAAATCCGACGTTTCGAACCAATAGGTTGGTTCATGATGGATCAACTTATCAAGACATCTTAATGGCTTGCGCCAGGATTCNGCCGAATGCCCGAGGGCTTCAAATGTCTCGGTCGATCCACTAGGTCCGCCGCAGGCGGATCACCACATCGACCGAGGCAATTTCGGCCCCTGCCGGGGCGTCCGGAACTCGGGCAATAACCAGTTGGTCGGCCGGTGCATCCGTCAGGCGCGCCTCGTCTTCCCAGTAGAAATGCGGGTGGTCATGGGTGTTGGTGTCAAAATAGCTTTTTGATCCGTCGACGGTGATTTCCTGCAACAGCCCGGCCTCGCAGAATGCACGAAGGGTGTTGTAGACCGTGGCCAGTGACACCATCGCGCCGGTGCCCTTTGCCGATTCAAAAAGGCTTTCGGCAGTTACGTGTCGATGCTGCCCGTCGCCCACCAGAAGCTCGGCCAAGGTCATACGCTGCCTGGTTGGGCGCAGATCGGCCCGGCCAAGCCACGAGGCTGCGAAATCTGCTGTGTATGACGTCATGGCGGGCTCTCACATATCTTGTTGACCTATATATAATGCGCGCCGGCCCCTGATTTCAAATGAATTTCATTCGCAACTACCATCATGTGGCGCACAAGTGGCCCCAAAGCCAGCCCTTGCAGGAGAGGTGAGCCCGGTGCTAGACGGGGCCAGACAGAACTGAATTGTCACCGAATTGTCCGAGTCAGGAGAACAAACCAGCATGGCCCAATACCCGAGCAGCTTTGGTAAAGACGATTTGCTGAAATGCGCCCGAGGAGAGCTTTTTGGCCCAGGAAACGCGCAGTTGCCCGAACCGCCGATGCTGATGATGGACCGGATCACCGAGATAAGCGACGATGGCGGTAGCCACGGCAAGGGCCATGTGGTTGCCGAGTTTGATATCACTCCCGACCTGTGGTTCTTCAAGTGCCACTTTCCGGGCAACCCGATCATGCCCGGATGTCTGGGGCTGGATGGGCTGTGGCAACTGACCGGGTTCAACTTGGGCTGGCGTGGGATGCTGGGTCAGGGCATGGCGATGGGCGTGGGCGAGGTCAAGCTGAAGGGCATGGTGAAACCGGACCGTAAAATGCTGACCTATTACGTCGACATGACCCGAGTTATCGACCGCAAACTGAAATTAGGTGTGGCCGACGGACGGGTTGTCGCCGACGGCGAAGAGATTTATGCCGTTAAGGGTATGAAGGTTGGTTTGGCTGAGGCCGACACCTGACCGATTGCCCAAAAAACCGGGCCACTAATTGGGAGATCGCCAATGCGCCGCGTCGTTGTCACAGGGCTGGGCATTGTCTCGTCCATCGGAAATAATGCTACCGAAGTTCTGGCCTCATTGCGGGCAGGATCCTGCGGGATCGAATCCAACCCGGACATGATCGAGCATGGTTTTCGCAGCCAGGTCTCGGGCAATCTGAAGATCGACCCGACCGAGCATGTGGACAAACGCACGCTGCGGTTTATGGGGCCCGGTGCCGCCTACGCGCATATCGCCATGCAAGAGGCGATTGCAGACGCGGGCCTTGAGGACAGCGACATCATCAACCCGCGCACCGGTCTGGTGGCTGGTTCTGGCGGGCCTTCCACGTCGGCCCTGTTGGTGGCGCATCAGACCGTTCTGGAGAAAGGCTCACCCAAGCGCATCGGTCCGTTCGCTGTGCCTAAGTGCATGTCTTCGACCATTAGCGCCAACCTGTCGACTGCCTTCAAGATCAAGGGCATTAATTACTCCATCACCTCGGCCTGTTCGACCTCGCTGCATTGCATCGGCAATGCGGCAGAACAGATAATGCTGGGCAAACAGGATGTGATGTTCGCCGGTGGCGGCGAGGAACTGGACTGGACCCTGTCCTGCCTGTTCGACGCCATGGGCGCGATGAGCAGCAAGTATAACGAGACGCCCGATAAGGCCAGCCGCGCCTTCGATGCCAATCGCGATGGATTCGTGATTTCCGGCGGCGGCGGCATCCTGGTGCTGGAAGAACTGGAGCACGCCCTTGAGCGCGGAGCCAAAATCTATGGCGAAGTGACCGGGTACGCCGCCACTTCGGACGGGCACGACATGGTGGCCCCGTCCGGTGAAGGCGGCGAGCGGGCCATGCGGTTGGCACTGTCCACGCTGCCTGAGGGCCGCAAGGTGGGTTATATCAACGCGCATGGCACATCGACTCCGGTGGGCGATGTGGGTGAAGTCGAAGCGGTGCGGCGGGTGTTTGGTCAAGGCAGCACACCGCCGATCAGTTCGACAAAATCCATGACCGGGCACGCACAGGGCGCGGCCGGTGCGCTGGAGGCGATCTTTTCACTGTTGATGCTGGACAATGATTTCATTGCTCGTTCGATCAACGTGGAAACGCTGGACCCAGCTTTGGACGAGTCGGAAATCGCGCTTGAAACCGTGCAAAACGCCGGGTTGGACAGTGTAATGACCAACAGCTTTGGCTTTGGCGGCACCAACGGGTCAATGATCCTGTCGAAGTACCACGGATAGAACATAAACTGTTAAGCTGCGGACAAGCAGGCAACAGCAGGTGGGGTAAGAAATGTCAGAAGTATTGAAGGGCAAGCGCGGGCTGATTATGGGCGTGGCCAATGAACGCTCGATCGCCTGGGGTATCGCGCGCGCGATGGCCGAAGCCGGGGCTGAGCTGGCCTTTACCTATCAGGGCGATGCCTTTGGTCAGCGGTTGGCCCCGCTGGCAGAAAGTGTTGGTTCAGACTTTATGGTCGATGTGGATGTGACAGATGATGCGTCACTGGACACTGCCTTTGAACAGCTGGCTGCGCGCTGGCCGACCATCGACTTTGTGGTGCATGCGATTGCGTTTTCCGACAAATCCGAACTGACCGGGCGGTTCCTGAATACCTCGCGCGAGAATTTCAAGAATTCGATGGATATTTCGGCCTATTCCTTCATCGAAGTGGCGCGGCGTGCGCATCCGCTGATGGTCGATAACGGCGGTACATTGCTGACCCTGACTTTTCAGGGGTCGAACCGGGTTGTGCCCAATTACAATGTGATGGGGGTGGCCAAGGCCGCTCTGGAATCCGCCACCCGCTATCTGGCCAACGACCTTGGTCCCGAAGGCATCAGGGTGAATGCCATTTCTCCCGGTCCCATGCGCACCCTGGCCGGTGCGGCCATCGGTGGCGCGCGCAAGACCTACAAACACACGGAACAGAACACACCTTTGCGCTGCAATGCCACGCTTGAGGCGGTTGGCGGTACAGCCGTCTATCTAGCATCGGATGCCGGGGCCTGCACCACCGGCGAGATCATTCGCGTCGACGGCGGGTTTCATATCCTTGGCATGCCACAACAGGATAACATGTAGGGTAGACCTCGTACCTCCACGCCGCGTTTACTTTAGCCGGGACAGGAAGAACGCAGGCGCGCGCAATATATGGCATATCACTGCCTTCCTCACGTATTTTTGTTGCGCTGCACTTGCAAAGTGACTACCAGCAGACAATCAGGAATGAGGGCACGCTTCGTGGCCCCGGATGGACAGGACCAAAGAATGATCGCCACCGACCAACGCCCCGTTATTCTGCCCGACCTTCTGGCCCTGACGGGAGGGGCCATTGCTCCGGTTGATGCTCTGTTTGAAGTCGCCCGCGACAACTTGCGCCTGATGGTCAGTGACGAGGGCCACGTGTCGGGGGCCTTGATCGAAGCCAACCAGACCGCGGTTCACGGACTTTCGTGGCTTGCCACCTATGCACAGGCATTGCGGCAGATGCAGGCCTGGGCTGAGCGACTGAAGGAGCAGGCCAAATTCGGCGAGATCGAACAACTGATTCACCAGATTGCCTTTGGCGAATACCTTGCCCAGATCCGGGGTGGCATCCCGATGAGTCAGGGTGAAATCATGCGCCTGACTGACCTGGGTCTGACAGCGCCTGACATGGCAGGGCTGGATGCGCCTTCGGTTCANGCTCTGATCACCTCAGGCAACAGCCAGAACGCCCGCACGCGTCTGGTCGGGTTGATGCAGGAACAGACCGCCAACACGACTTTCGGGGCCAGTGGCCTTGATGACGAACTTGAAATGATCCGCGAACAGTTTCGCCGCTTCGCGTTGGAAAAAGTTGAACCTTTCGCCCACGAGTGGCACCTCAAGGATGACCTTATCCCGATGGCGATCATCGAGGAACTGGCCGAATTGGGTGTGTTCGGTCTGACCATCCCCGAGGAACATGGCGGCTTTGGCCTGTCCAAGGCCTCGATGGTTGTGGTCTCCGAAGAACTGAGCCGGGGCTATATCGGCGTTGGCAGTCTTGGCACCCGTTCGGAAATCGCNGCCGAGTTGATNCTGTGCGGCGGGACGGACGAACAAAAGGCGCATTGGCTGCCCCGCATTGCCAGTGCNGAAATCCTGCCNACAGCGGTGTTTACCGAGCCCAATACCGGCTCGGATCTGGGGGCTTTGCGCACCCGTGCATCAAAAGACGGCGAAGATTACGCCATCACCGGTAACAAGACCTGGATCACCCATGCCGCGCGTACCCATGTGATGACCTTGCTGGCGCGGACCGACCCCGACTCGGCCGACCACCGTGGCCTGTCGATGTTCCTGGCGGAAAAGACACCGGGTACGGATGAAAACCCGTTCCCAACCCCTGGTATGACCGGCGGCGAAATCGAAGTTCTCGGTTATCGTGGCATGAAGGAATATGAACTGGGCTTTGACGGGTTCAAAGTGAAGGGCGAAAACCTGCTGGGCGGGGAAGAGGGAAAGGGCTTCAAGCAATTGATGCAAACCTTTGAATCCGCCCGCATCCAGACCGCTGCTCGGGCCATTGGTGTGGCGCAATCAGCGCTGGATCTGGGGCTGCAATATTCGCAGGATCGCAAGCAATTCGGCAAGTCGCTGATCGAATTCCCCCGTGTTTCCGGCAAGCTGGCCATGATGGCGGTCGAAATCATGNTGGCACGCCAGCTGACCTATTTCAGNGCCTGGCAGAAAGACCATGACAGGCGCTGCGACCTTGAGGCCGGCATGGCCAAGCTGNTGGGCGCGCGCGTGGCCTGGGCGGCNGCCGACAATGCACTGCAAATCCACGGCGGCAATGGCTTTGCGCTGGAATATAAGATCAGCCGGATATTGTGCGACGCGCGTATTCTGAACATCTTTGAGGGCGCGGCTGAAATTCAGGCGCAAGTGATCGCACGACGTCTGTTGGGCTAGGCGCTGGACGCCAACCCGGTGATCGCGGGCCGGTTCAACTATCAGGTTTCTGTAGCCGACGATGGCAAAATGCGGGTTCATTGGGGCCGCTGGGACAGTGGCGAAACACTGGCGCATGTGTAGTCTCAAAACTATTTCAAAACCTTCGCCGCACAAGTCGGGGGTTTTTCCAACGGTCGCCCGTCTGTGACCAGTGCCAATGTGGTCACCCGAACCAACTCCTGATAGCCTTGATTTGCCGGGCTAAGCGACCAAAGCGAATGGCTGCGCTTAGGTGGACGCCCAGATACTCAGCGCGGGAATGCCAAGGAAGATAATCCACTGTGGCATCGGCCAGAGGCTGCGCAATTGTGTGGCCCCGTACCAGATGAACAGAGCGGCAAAGCCGACCTGAATGGCGCAAACCATCCACAGCAGCGCCGGGTTGTCGTGCCAGCTGAGCCAGAACAATGCACCCGCCAGACATATCAGCACCACGGTGACACCGTGCCAGACAACGTCTAATACAGCGCGCACCAATCGGGGCAACTGCGTGGCCCGCAATGGTGCATAACTTTGGTGCCGCCCATGAATACATGGATGAGCACTGTCACACACATCAGTCCGGCGGCCAGAAGTAGTATCAGGTTCATTGTGAATCCCCTTCCATACGCTGGCGTATGGTCGCCTGACTACTTGCCCTTGTCCATACGGCAGCGTATGGTATTGGGATGGGTAGATCAAAAAGATTAACCAAGGAAGACTGGCTGCGCGCCGGGTTTCGTGCATTGACCGCCCTAGGGCCTGCCGGGCTGAAGGCCGAACCTTTGGCGCGACAGCTGGGAACTACAAAAGGTTCATTTTACTGGCATTTTCCAGATGTCAGGCATTTTCGACAGGCCATGCTGGTCCATTGGGAACAACGTGCCTTTACCAATACTATCACCTTTCTTGAGGCTGAACCGTCCGTGGCAAAGCGGCTTCGCCTGCTAGGACAAATTGCGGCAAATGCTGCATGGCCGGAATATGGAGACGGCCCGATTGAACCGGCGATTCGAGCGTGGTCGCGTGCGGATGTTGTGGTTGCTGACGCGGTTGCACGGGTTGACGCCCGGCGGTTGGCCTATCTTGCCGGTCTGCTCGCCGAGATCGGGCTGACCAACCCCGATTTTGCCCGGATCATTTATGCCGGGTTGATTGGCCTGGAGGATCTTTCTTCCCGCGACGGACAGGCAATTCAGGAACCGCTGGGCACGTTGGTCGACCTTGATCCTGACGCTGGAATGATCCNGCCGCGGTNNTCCGGAACCTGNCGGCAATCGGTGCAATTCTTGCAGATGCGCCGCATCCACGNTACGAAATGGCATGAAAGCTATTGTTATTGCCTTGTGCNCCCTTGCAGTTGCCAGCTGCCGGGCCGACGAAACTGTCGGAGCCTATGGTGCCGCTGAGCGCNTCTGGACGCTCAGCGAACTGGATGGCGCGCCGTTTTCTCAGCGCGCGACACTGTCCTTCCCAGAGGCTGGAAAGATCGCCGGACTGACCCCCTGCAACACCTATTCCGGTGCAATGACCGCGCCCTATCCCTGGTTCGAAGCCGACCAACTGGCCGTGACGCGTATGGCCTGCCCCGAACTGGCCGCAGAATCGCGGTTCTTTTCCGCATTGTCCGACATGACATTGTCGGAAGTCTCTGGCGACATGTTGATCCTGAGCAATGAAACGGGGCGCGAAATGGTGTTCACAGCGTCCTACTGAATGCCTCGACAAACCGAGTGCGGGCCTCGGGCAGTGGCTTGCCTGCCAGAACCGGTGCCAGCCTGTGCATCAGAAAATACCCGGTGGTGCCCAGCGCTTGCAGTACCTCGGCATCCGGTGCCGGGCCCATTCCTTGCAAGCAGGGTGGCAGCGGCAGCATCCGGTCGGCCCACTCTCCGGCCCCTTTGGCCGATACTGCCCGCCCCGATTTGGGTGACACAAAGATCAGCCCATCGGTTTGTCCGGTAACCGCACATTTGCTCAGGTCAAGACCAAAGCCCATCTCGTCCAGCAGCGCCAGTTCCCATTTCAGGTAAGCCAGAGGCCAGACGTCATCCTGGCCCAGTAAATCCAACAGCATCTCGGTCTGGGAATAAAGGCCCGCATGGGCCTCGCGTTCGGGCAGGCAAAATGCGAGAACCGCAGTCACCGCGTTCAGCCCGGCAAGCGCCAGCCGCCCGGACATCGCCGCTGCCGCCCGGCTGCGCAACGGTTCAACCTGATAGGTGCCCAGATGTTCCTCAAGCCGCGCCCGCCACATCAGGTCCAATTGGGCACCCGGTTGCAGAACCGGCGCGATCTTGCGACTGGCCCCGCCGCGAACGATTCCCGCATGTCGACCGTGTCTGACGGTAAATACATCAATGATCGCAGAGGTTTCTCCATGGCGACGCGTATTCAGCAGGATACCGTGATCGCGCCATTCCATGACTATTCCAGCCCCGCCTCGCCCAGCAGGTGTCGCCCCCGACGGTCCTCGACCTCGACCACCCACAGATCCGGGTCAAACCCGCGTTGGCGGGCAATCGCCTGATCGACCTCGGGTTCGTCGCCCGCGATCAGTTCGACCCAGCCGCGTGTTTCTGTCGTCACATCGAACCCGCGCTGCCAGGCCACCGCCTGCCCGTCCAGCGTGTTGACTTTAACCAGAATCGCACCGGCAGTGTCATCGCCATGCGCGACGACAAACCCCTGAATATCCTGCAACCGCAGGCGGGTAAGATAGGCCTGAACCCAGAATGACGTAACCAGCCGGTTCATGCGTTCCCGTCTTTGAAGTTCAGCCCCATTTCCGAATAACGCTCGGCCTCGTCCAGCCAGTTGGGCCGCACTTTGACCTTCAGGAACAGATGCACCTTGCGGCCCAGAAACTCGCTCATCTCCTGGCGCGCGGCCATGGATACGGCCTTGATCGTTTCGCCCTTGTGGCCCAGCACGATACCCTTATGCCCGTCGCGTACCACATAAATCACCTGATCAATGCGCGCACTGCCGTCTTTCTTTTCTTCCCAGTTCTCGGTTTCGACCGTCATCTGATAGGGCAGTTCCTGGTGCAGTCTCAGCGTCAGCTTTTCGCGGGTTATCTCTGCGGCGATCATTCGCAAAGGCAGATCGGCGATCTGGTCCTCGGGATAGAGCCACGGCCCTTCGGGTAGCTGTTCGGCCAGCCATTGGCGCAAAAGATCGACCCCGTGACCCTTTTCGGCCGAGATCATAAAGGTCTCGGCAAATTCAAACCGGTTGTTCAGATCCTGGGCCAGCCCCAGCAGAGCCTCGGATTGCACCCGGTCAATTTTGTTGATCGCCAGTGCCACCTTGCGTCCCTTGCCGATGTCACCCAGCCCTTCGAGGATTTTTTCGACCCCTTCGGTAACGCCGCGATGTGCCTCGATCAGCAGGACGATCACATCTGCGTCCGCCGCCCCGCCCCAAGCCGCTGCCACCATGGCCCGGTCCAGACGGCGGCGTGGCTGGAACAGACCGGGCGTGTCGACAAACACGATCTGTGCCGCACCTTCCATCGCAACGCCCCGAATACGGGCGCGGGTGGTCTGGACCTTGTGGGTGACAATCGACACCTTGGCCCCGACCATGCGGTTCAGCAGGGTCGATTTCCCGGCATTTGGCTCTCCGATCAGGGCGACAAACCCGGCCCGGGTCGTTGGCTTTGTCATGAGGATTGCTCCAATTGTTTCAGCAAGGCCGTCGCTGCTGCCTGTTCCGCCTGGCGTTTCGAACCGGCCGTTGCCTGGGCTTCCTGGCCGTTTTGCAGCCTTGCCGAAATGGTGAACACCGGCGCGTGATCCGGTCCGCTGCGGGACAGTTCAACGTAGGAGGGCGGTTGTTCACCCCTGCCTTGCGCCCATTCCTGCAAGGCGGTTTTGGCGTCGCGGGCGTCGGCCTCGACCTGGGTAATGCGGTCACCCCACAGCCGGCGGATCACATCGCCCGCAGCCCCGAACCCGGCATCGCGATAAACGGCGGCAATCACCGCCTCCATCGCATCGCCAAGCAACGCCTGCTTGCGCCGCCCGCCCGACAACATTTCCGAGCGGCCCAGTTTCAGCACCGCCCCCAGATCAATCTGGCGCGCCACATCGGCACAGGCTTCCTTGCGCACCAACGCGTTGAACCGCGGGGCCAGCTGGCCCTCGGTGGCATCGCTGTCATGGTCCAGAAGTGCGGTCGCCATCACCAGCCCCAGCACCCGGTCTCCGAGGAATTCCAGCCGCTGGTTATCACTGCGGGTGGGCGAAGAAACCGAGCCATGGGTCAGCGCGCGGATCAGTAATTCAGGGTTGGAAAACCTGTGGCCTATGCGGGCCTCGAACGCGCGCAGATCGGATGACAGTTTCAATTGATCCCCTTGAAATAGCGATCCGCGCGCCAGGTCCAGAAAAATAACATTGAACGGCCCGCCGACGAAAACACGATCCGGTCAGCCCGGCCGATCAGGTTTTCGAACGGCACGAAACCTACCCCGCCGGCGCTTTGTGGTATGCGCCCGTCGCTGGAATTGTCGCGGTTGTCGCCCATGAAGAAATAATGCCCTTCGGGCACCAGGTAGACACCGGTATGGTCCGAATTCTGGTTGCCGATGTTCAGGATTGCATGTTCGGTGCCGTTCGGCAGGGTCTCGATCTGACGCGATTTGAGGCAAACACCGCCTTCCCCCACCGGTCCGTTCTCGCAGCGGGGCAGTGATCTTTGCGGGCCTTGCGGATCGAATATCTCTTCGAACACGCCATCATCCCTCAGGGTCACAGAGGAGTCGTTGATGCTCAGCACACCGTCGTTGACCTGGATCCGATCACCGGGCAGTCCGATCAGCCGCTTGATGTAATCGCGCCCTGTCACCGGATGGCGGAATACCACGACATCGCCGCGTTCTGGCTGGCCGGCAAACAGGCGTTTGTTGTCTCCCTTGAAGACGCCACACAAATCTTCGGCATCAACGTCGATGCCAATCGCGGGCAAAGCCACGCTGGGACAAGAAGCGAAAGAATAGCCATAGGCCATTTTGTTCACAAACAGGAAATCACCGATCAGCAGGGTTTCCTTCATCGACCCCGAGGGGATCCAGAACGGCTGAAAGAACAGCGTGCGGAAAACACCGGCGATCAGCAGGGCATAGACGATTGTCTTGACCGTCTCCCAAAAGGCGTTTCCTTTTTCGGCTTTGGTGGCCATGCAGTTCTCCGATCGGCGTTTTTCTTGTCGCGCGCTTCTTGCGGGGCAGGTGCGGGTAAGTCAAGGCACGGGTGCGGCACCGGCGTTTGGGCGCGCCTCGATCACGACAAAGGCCTGCGCCCAGGGGTGATCGTCGGTTAGCGTGACGTGAATGACCGCCTCATGCCCCGGCGGGGTCATGTCGGCCAGCCGCTGTGCCGCCCAGCCGGTAACATGCATCACGGGNTGNCCGGTTCGCAGATTGCTGACGGCCATATCCTTCCANGCGATCCCCATGCGCAGGCCGGTGCCCAGCGCCTTGGAGCAGGCTTCTTTTGCGGCCCATCGCTTGGCGTAGGTGCCGGCGGTATCGCGGCGACGTTCGGCTTTGCGCTGTTCGATATCGGTGAACACGCGGTTGCGAAACCGGTCTCCGAACCGGTCCAGCGTGCCCTGGATACGTTCGATGTTGGCCAGGTCTGTGCCGATGCCAAGGATCATGATGCCCGAAAAGCCCTGGCTGCGCTGGTCCTCACGCCCGCGCCTCGTCCATCAGCGCGCGCATTTTGTGAATCACCGGTTCGATCCCGCTAAAAATCGCCTCGCCGATCAGGAAATGACCGATGTTCAGTTCGCGCACCTCAGGGAAAGCCGCAACCGGCTGCACCGTGTCGTAGGTCAATCCGTGACCTGCGTGTACTTCAAGTCCCAGCGAATGCGCAAACCCGGACATCTCGCGCAGGGCCGCCAGTTCGTTGTCGCTGTCCTGCATCCGCCCTTCGGCGAAAGCATCGCAATAGGCCCCGGTATGCAGTTCGATCACCTCGGCCCCGATCCGGTGCGCGGCCTCGATCTGGCGTTTGTCTGCGGCAATAAAGATCGACACCCGGCACCCGGCCTCGCGCAAGGGCGCGATGAAATGTGCCAGTTTGTTTTCCTCTCGCGCTACTTCCAAACCACCCTCGGTTGTGCGTTCCTCGCGCTTTTCCGGCACGATACAGACCGCATGCGGACGGTGGCGCAAAGCGATTTTTTGCATTTCGACCGTGGCCGCCATCTCAAAATTGAGCGGTACTGAAAGTGCCGCCATCAAATCGTCGATATCCGCGTCGCTGATATGGCGGCGATCTTCGCGCAGATGCGCGGTGATGCCATCCGCCCCGGCGGCCTCGGCCAGTTTTGCCGCGCGGACGGGACTGGGGTAATCCCCGCCGCGCGCATTACGAACTGTCGCCACATGGTCGATGTTCACACCAAGCCGCAGAATCTGTTCAGTCATCGCACGCATCCTTGTTGACGTTTGGCCTGAGCCTATAGCGTTTCGCGTTCATATTGAATCACTTTGCCCGGTGAATGCGTTTGTTTCACAAAACGCTGCCTTGCCGGGTAAAGTGATACAGTGATCCAAATTGAACGCGAAACGCTTTAATCTGCATTGCGTTCCGCGTCAGCCTTTTCAGCCGCCTTTTCCTTGATCGCCGTGAACTTGGCCTTGATCCTTTTCCGGCGACGTTTTTGATAGGCGCGGATTACGGAAACCGAAAGATAATAGACAATGGTTGCGGTGATCGCCCCGGGAATCAGGCCGCCGACCATGTAGGGGTAAAATACCTCGTGGAAAAATACCTCCAACCCGTGCCAATCCGGGTCACGGCCTGTGAAAAGCGCAGTAAAATTGCTCCTCAGGTCTTCTCCGGCATCCACGAATTTGCCCAGAAAGGACCGTTGCGACCCTTCTTCAAAATCCGTTCCCAAAAGAAAATGCCCGGTCTTCAGGGATACCACCCCGATAGGCACATACGTCACCGGATTGCCGAAGAACGTTGCCATTAATGCGGCCAGAATGTTGCCTCGCATCAATCGGGCCACAATGAAGGCTACAAGGAAATGCATCGTGTAAAACGGGGTGAACGTGGTAAACACACCGGCCCAGATGCCACGGGCGATCCGCTCGGGTGAATCCGGCAGGCGCCGGACCCGGTGTCTGATATATTGAAACGCACGCGTCCAGCCGCCACGCGGCCAGAGGAACTCTCCGATCCTGCGTAGAATAGGCAGTCGGTCCCGGCGCCTGAATACCAACGAGATCGTCCTCTTTCATTTCGCCCGGCCCTCAGCCGGTCGCAGCACCCAGCTTTACCTTCTCCCGGAACCGTTCCACAGCAGCAACGTCGCTGTCGGCTTCCAGTGTCAGCATCAGTGAATGCAATTGTTCCACATCACGCAATTCAACATCGACCATAAGACGATAGAAATCCGGCTTGCGGTCAACAAACTCAAGATTGCTGATATTGGCCTTTTTTTCGCCAATCAATGTGCAAATACGTCCCAGCACACCCGCATCGTTGCCGATGGTCAAATCCAACGAGGCACCGTAGGCCGCCGGATGCGTACCGCTGTGCCAATGCAGATCAACCCAGCGTTGCGGCTGATCCTCATAGGCACTTAAGTGATCGCAGTCGATGGCATGCACCACCACGCCCTTGCCGCGAAAGGTGATGCCGACAATGCGTTCGCCGGGCAGGGGCTGACAACAGGGCGCGCGCTCAAACGACTGGTTGGGTGACAGGCCGATTACCGCCCGGCGCAGGGGGATCTGGTCGCCTTCCTCGGGGGCCAGATCGGGATAAACCGCCTGAACCACGTCATGCGCTGTCAGTTCGGCACTGCCCAAACGCGCCAACAACTCGTTCCGGTCGCGCAGACGCAAGTGCTTGGCGGCGGTATCCAGCGCTTTGTCTGTGGCCCTGCGCCCGACATGTTCAAACGCCGCGCGGACCAGTTCGTGTCCCAGCTTGATGAACCGTTCGCGATCCACCTCGCGCAGTGCCCGGCGAATTGCCGTGCGGGCCTTGCCAGTGGTGGCGATCTCAAGCCACGTCACCTGAGGTGTCTGGCCCTCGGCGGTGATGATATCGACCGACTGACCATTCTTGAGCCGGGTCCACAGCGGCACCCTTATGCCATCAACCTTGGCCCCGACACAGGCACTGCCGATCCTTGTGTGGATGGCATAGGCATAATCAATCGGTGTCGCCCCGCGTGGCAGTTTGACCACGTCGCCCTTGGGCGAAAAACAGAATACCTGGTCGGAATACATTTCCAGTTTGACCGCCTCAAGAAAATCCTCGTGGTCTTCTTCGGCGTCGAATTGTTCGCTCAGACCGGCGATCCATTTGGCGGGATCTACCGCAAAGGGGTTTTCTGAACGCACCCCGTCGCGATAGGACCAATGTGCCGCCACCCCGGTTTCGGCCACATCGTGCATCTGCCTTGTCCGTATCTGCACCTCGACCCGTTTGCCATCCCGGCCCGATACGGTCGTGTGAATCGACCGATAACCGTTGGTTTTTGGCTGGCTGATATAATCCTTGAATCGTCCCGGCACCGCGCTCCAGCGTTGATGGATCGCCCCCAGTGCACGGTAACAATCCTCTTCGCTGTCAGTAATGATGCGGAATCCGTAGATATCGGACAGCCGGGAAAACCCCTGTTCCTTTTCCTGCATCTTGCGCCAGATAGAAAACGGTTTTTTCGCCCTGCCGAAAACTTCAGCCCCGACTCCCGCCTTTTCTAGTTCGTGGCGCATGTCGCCGGTGATCCGGTGGATCACATCGCCGGTTTCGCGCTGCAACGTGATAAAGCGGCGGATGATCGACTGGCGGCCCTCGGGGTTGAGCACCCGAAACGACAGATCCTCAAGTTCTTCGCGCATCCACTGCATGCCCATCCGCCCGGCCAGCGGCGCATAGATGTCCATTGTCTCGCGAGCCTTTTGCGCCTGCTTTTCCACCGACATCGACTTGATCGTGCGCATGTTATGCAAACGGTCGGACAGCTTCACAAGGATTACCCTCAGATCCTTGGACATGGCCATGAACAGCTTGCGAAAATTCTCGGCCTGCTTGGTCTCGCGGCTGGACAGCTGCANGTTGGTCAGCTTGGTCACCCCGTCGACCAAAATCGCCACCTCGTCACCGAACTGGCCCGAGACCTCGCTGTAGGATGCTTTTGTGTCCTCAATAGTATCGTGCAAAAGCGCGGTGATGATTGTCGCATCATCCAGCCGCTGTTCGGTCAGGATCGCCGCAACCGCAACCGGATGCGAGAAATAGGGCTCTCCCGATTTGCGGAGCTGACCCTCGTGCATCTTCAGCCCGTAGGCATAAGCGGCAGCAATACGGTCGGTATTGGTCTTGGGGTTGTAGTTGCTGACCAGAGCAATCAGATCTTCGACTGAAATCATCCGGTCGCCACCTCTGGGGCTGTTGGCTTAGCCCTGTCCTTGGGCTTCCATCAGCGCGCGCAGCAGTTTCTCTTCGGACATGTCGTCTTCGGCCGGTTTGTCGGATTCCGCGCCCATCAACAAGGCCATCGAATCGTCCTCGGGCTCATCCACCTCGATCTGGTTCTGGTTGCTTTCGATCAGCCGCTCGCGCAGGTCATCAGCGCTTTGTGTCTCTTCGGCGATCTCGCGCAGGGATACGACCGGATTCTTGTCATTGTCCCGGTCAATGGTAATCGGCGCGCCAGCGGCAATTTCGCGCGCCCGGTGTGCGGCCAGCATCACCAGCTCAAACCGATTCGGAACCTTGTCAACGCAGTCTTCAACCGTCACGCGGGCCATATGGGGCACTCCAAAATGTAAATCCGTCCAGAGGCAGGGTATGTAATCCTGAATCCCGCGCTTGACAAGCGCTGAATTGCCTTTCTCGTAAGGTCAGATCGCGCGGATCGCCGCCACATCGGCCCGTGGCAAAAGCGCGCACATTTCCGCAACGCTCTGACCCAGCACCGGATGCACCCATTCGGGCGCAATATCCGCCAGTGGAATCAGGACAAAGGCCCGGTCCTGCAAACGCGGATGCGGCAAGATCAATTGATTAGGTGCCGCCTGAGACTGCCCCGATTGTGGCAGGTCGTACCAGGTTTGAAACGCAGTTCGGTCGGGCAGGATGGATTGCCCAACCGCCAGCAAGTCCAGATCCAGTGTGCGCATTCCCCAGCGTTGTTGGCGAATTCGACCGAATCTCTGCTCGATCCGGTGCAACGCGGTTAAAATCTCGTGCGGGGGCAGGTCACTGACAATACTGAGAGCGACATTCACATAATCAGGAGCCGTCCCGTCAGGAAAGCTGGGTGTTTTGAAAAAGCGACTGATCCTGCGCAGGGTCAAGCCCTCTTGAGGCATGCATTTTATTGCGGAAATTGCCGTTTCCACGGGGCTTTTGCCCTCAAAATGCAGATTTCCGCCCATCGCAATCAACACATTTGGCCGGGTTTTGGTCATTATTGACCGATTCTCATGGCAGGGTTATACTTGCGATACATTCGAAATTCCCTATTTTGGTTGGACTGTTTCGTCGAATTTTAAGCATTCACTCACAGAACACCACGCCGAAGCGGACTACCGGAAGGACAATTCAATGTTTTACAAGGACGAACGGCTGGCGCTGTTCATAGATGGATCGAATCTTTATGCCGCTGCCAAGGCGTTGGGGTTTGATATCGACTACAAGCTGTTGCGTCAGGAATTTATGCGTCGTGGCAAGATGCTGCGGGCGTTTTATTATACCGCGCTACTTGAGAACGATGAATATTCGCCAATAAGGCCCCTGGTTGACTGGTTGCATTACAACGGGTTCACGATGGTTACCAAACCGGCCAAAGAATATACCGACAGTATGGGGCGTCGGAAAGTAAAAGGTAACATGGATATCGAACTGGCCGTGGACGCCATGGAACTGGCTCCGCATGTCGATCATATCGTGCTGTTTTCGGGCGATGGGGATTTTCGCCCACTGGTGGCCAGCCTGCAACGTCAGGGCGTGCGCGTGTCGGTGGTCTCAACTATCCGCAGTCAGCCGCCAATGATTTCGGACGATCTGCGCCGCCAGGCCGATAACTTCATCGAATTGGACGAGTTGAAGGACGTAATCGGTCGCCCCCCTCGTGAAGTGCCGGCAGAGCCGCGCAGTAGCAATGTTGCTCTGGCCAGCGGACAGTAACNNGTCCGGGGGCCGGAGCAAACGCCGGTTCCCGGCTTTTCTGCTAAAGCGTTTCGCGTTCGATTTGGATCAGCGTATCACTTTGCCCGGCGAGGCAGCGTTTTGTGAAACAAACGCATTCACCGGGCAAAGTGATTCAATATGAACGCGAAAGGCTGTAATGATTGGGTTTTCGGTTTGCGCTTTAGCTGGTCGATTGCTTTCCGCAGAACAGTGAGTACAGCAGCCCGATAACCTGATTGGTTTTGTCATCCGACAAAGAGTAATAAATTGTTTTGCCATCCCGCCGTGTGGTCACCAGTTTCTCGTCACGCAACCGGGCCAGCATTTGGCTGACGGCGGCCTGACGGACGTTCAGGGTCTCTTCAAGCTGTCCCACCGATTTCTCGCCGGTTCCCAGATGACACAGGATCATCAGCCGCCCCTCATGTGCCAGCGTTTTAAGATAGGCCGCAGCATCCGTGGCCTGCGTGGCCATTTCTTCCGGTGTATTTGGCACCGATTGGGGCTGAATATTGGATGGCGTGGAATGTGCTGTCACGGGCGATAGGATCCTGAATTTTCAATCCATGCCATATTGCCCCAATTTACGACCGAGTGTCACCCCTTGCGTGGCGGCGCACCGCCAGCGAAGGTATTCGCCGCGGAATAGTTGCACGCTGCTTCCTGCATTTGCAGATGCAACCCGTCGCCAGAGAACGGGTGCGCTCGGGCCAGATCTTCGTCCACGTCAATGCCAAGGCCGGGGGTGTCCAGCGGGGTGATATAGCCGTCTTCGACCCGTATCGTGTTTTTGATCAGCGCCGCATGGAACGGGGTTTCGATGGTTTCAGCCATCAGGATGTTGGGGATCGACGCCGCCAGATGGATGTTGGCCGCCCATTCCACCGGCCCGGCGTAAAGATGCGGTGCCATTTGCGCGTTGTAGACCTCGGCAATGGCGGCGACCTTTTTCATCTCCCAGATGCCGCCGGCGCGCCCAAGCGCCGGTTGCAGGATGGTGGCGGCCCCGCTGCGCAGAACCTCTGCGAACTCGGCCTTGGTGGTGAGGCGTTCACCGGTGGCCACGGGGATGCGCACGGCGCGTGCGACCCTGGCCATTTCGGGGATGTTGTCGGGCGGCACCGGTTCCTCGAACCACAGCGGCGCGTAGGGTTCCAGCGCCTGCCCCAGACGGATTGCCCCGGCGGTGGTGAACTGCCCATGCGTGCCGAACAACAGGTCGGCACGGTTGCTCACCGCATCACGCACTGCGCGGGCTATGTCCACCGACAGGGCGATGTCGCGCATTGAAGGCATATGGCCACCCCGCACCGTGTAAGGGCCGGAGGGATCGAATTTGATCGCCGTATAGCCCTTCTCCACCAGATGGGCGGCGGATTCGGCGTGCATCTCGGGAGAGCTCCAAAAGGCCATTATATCGTGATGTGCCAAGGGATAGACGTAAGAATAGGCGCGGACACGCTCGTTCATCCGCCCCCCAAGCAGCGCAAAAACCGGGCGGTCCCGGTCCTTTCCCAGAATGTCCCAACAGGCGATTTCCAGACCCGAAAACGCGCCCATCACCGTCAGGTCGGGACGCTGGGTAAAACCCGCCGAATAGGCCCGGCGAAACATCAGTTCGATATTTTCAGGGTTTTCGCCCGCCATATGCCGGTCGAACACGTCGCGGATGACCGCGCGCATGGCTTCCGGACCTACTGACGAGGCATAACATTCGCCCCAGCCGGTGATGCCGGTATCGGTGCTCAGCTTGACCAATGTCCAATACCGTCCGCCCCAACCCGGCGCAGGCGCAGCGGTGACAATGATATCGAGGTCAGTGAGTTTCATGGCAGGTTCCTTGGGGTAGAGTGGGTGGAACCCACGAATTGTTAAAAGACAATCACGTTGCGTTTGGCGCTGCCGGTTTTGGTGTCGGCAATCGCTTCGTTGATCTGATCCAGCCTCCAGCGACCGGAAATCAGCTCGTCCAGCTTCAGGCGGCCTTGGCTGTAGAGGTCGATCATCCAGGGGATATCCCGCTGAATCACCACATCGCCCATCTTTGAACCGATCATCTCTTGTCCTACGGCGGCCATCATCACCGGCTCGTAACTGGCCCGGTCGCCGGAATGTGGCATGCCGATCATGATCGCCTTGCCGCCCCGGCCAAGATACCTGAGCGCCTGCTCATAAGCCGGAATGGCCCCGACGGTGATCAGCACCACATCGGCCCCACGTCCGCCCAGCGCCTTGTAGGATGCACGCCACGGTGACTTTTCGGTGGCCAGAACGCCGTGGGTGGCCCCGAATTCACGGGCGATTTCCAGTTTTTCCTGGGTCATATCCACCGCCACGATGCGCCGCGCCCCGGCGATGCGCGCGCCCTGAATGGCGTTCAGGCCAACGCCGCCCGCGCCGATCACCACGACGTCTTGTCCGGCACGCAGACCAGCCGCGTTGACCGCAGCACCAACCCCGGTGATCACCCCGCAGGACAGAAGGCTGGCGGCCTCTTTCGACATGGTGTCGGGGATTTTGACGATCTGGCTGTGGTCCACCACCACCTTTTCGGCAAACGCGCCGCAGGCCATGGCCTGATCCAGAGCGCTTCCGTCGGCGGTTGTGATCGGTCCACTGGTGCCATCAATCGGCGTTTCGCAAATGGTCGGCCGCCCGCTGGCGCAGTTCGGGCAGGAGCCGCAGGCGCGGATCAGGGTGACGACAACTGAATCGCCGGTCTTGAAACGGTCCACCCCGTCTCCTGTGGCGGTGATGACGCCGGCGGCTTCGTGGCCGTAAACAGCCGGAAGATCCCCGCCCCAGGCCCCTTCGGCGTAAGAGATGTCAGAGTGGCAGATCGCCACCGCTTCCAGCGTTACCTCTACCTGGCCCATGCCGGGGGCGGCCAATTGAATATCCTCGATCACCAGCGGGGTGCCAAATTCCCGGCAGACGGCGGCTTTGATTGTTTGCATGGAAACCTCTGTGTTTGTCGCTCAGGTCAGCGTGGACCGGACATTGCATGACCGCAAGCCGATTCTTGTAACGGATTTGTTGCCGGGTCCGGTCAGGTGCCCGGTCAGTCGCCTGGCCTGTGGTGGCGGGCAAAAACCACAACCCCGATGACGACCAACAGCATAGACACCATGAACGGCGCTCCAGGCAGATAGAGGGGCGTCCCTTCGCGGGTGAACAGGGCAAAAACCGATGTCATCAAAAGTGGCGATACGATCACCGACAGCGCATGAACCGAGGTCAGAATACCCTGCAATTCGCCTTGCGCATCGTCATCGACCATCTGTGACATGATGCCCTGCAACGCCGGAGAGACCACCGCGCCAAGCGCCGAAAGCGGCGTCAGGATCAGNGCCAGCGTGCCGTTTGTGACCACCGCCAGAACGCCNAATGTGCCAAAGTCGAACAATTGCCCCCATATCACCGTTCGCCGCTCGCCCAGCCAGCGCAGCACCGGGCGCATCATCGCCCCCTGCACCACCGCCATGCCGATGCCGAACAAGGCCAGCGAAAACCCGACCATCTGCGGCGACCAGCCAAACCGCGCCTGGGCAAAATAGGGCCAGATGGCGGGATAGACATAAAGCGCGACCGAATAGGTGAAATAAACCAGCAGCAGCGGGCGGATACCTGGCAGGCGGGCGATACTTTGGAAGGACACGAACGGGTTGGCGCGCTTTGGGTTGAACGGGCGACGGATCCGGTCGGTCACGGTTTCGCCCAGCACGAACCAGCCAAAAACAAAGTTAAGCGAGGCAAGAATGGCGGCGGTGTAGAACGGCGCGCGGGTGCCAAGCTCACCCAACAGACCTCCGATCAGCGGGCCAAGGACAAAGCCAACGCCAAACCCCGCGCCAATCAGCGCGAAATTGGCCGCCTTGTCGGCAGGTTTCGAGATGTCGGCCATATAGGCATTGGCCGTGGCATGGGTGGCCGCCGTGATACCGCCCACCACGCGCCCCAGTATCAACAGCCAGATCGACCCGGCCAGGGCCATCACCAGATAGTCCAGCGCCATGACAAACAGCGACACCAACAGTACCGGGCGGCGGCCATAGAAATCCGACAGGTTGCCGATTGCCGGGCTGAACAGGAACTGCATCACCGCAAACGCAGTGGCCAGCACCCCGCCCCAAAGTGCCGCATCCGCCAGCGTGCCGCCCTGCACCTCGCGGATCAGGTCCGGCATGATCGGCATGATCAGACCGATGCCCATCGCGTCAAGCATAACAGTGATCAGCAGGAACAGGACGGGCAGTCGCATATGGGTGTTAGGATGCGCGCGCGCGGTGCCTGGGTGAGGAATACAAAACCATCACAACCTTCCTGCAATGCTGTCCAGACATGCCGCCAGCCCGGCAGGGTCTGCGAAAAACGGGGAATGCGAGGTGGCCATTTCAAGCACCATTCCATCGAGCCAGTTTTCGGTCATCTCTACCTGATATTCGGGCGGAATGACCCGGTCATTGGCCCCGCGGATAAAGGCCTTGGGCAAAGATCTGAAATTGTTGGTAAGCGTCAGCGGGGTGTTTTGCGGGGCAAAGGGTTGCGGGCAGAGATGCGCGACGGCAAACGCCACTGTCTCGGGGGGGCAGTCGTGGTAGAGAAGGTCAGGCGCATGGGCCGGGTCGAAGGCATAGGAAATCCTGTCATCGCACAATTGGACCGCGCCCTTGGGCAACTGGCTTTTGGACGCTTTGCGCATGTCCTCCATCGAGCGGCCCGAGACCGGGATATAGGCACACAGGAACACCAACGCGCGCATGGCGGCCGGGTCCGCTTCGCCGGCGGCACTTATCGGATAGCCACCCCAGGAATGACCGACGACAATGGTATCGGGTGTCGAGGCGGCCAGCACCGCATCGCGGCAGCCCTCTAGTGTGACCTGGGCCAGCGGGGTCGGGTCATCGCCCGCGCCGGGCAGGTCGATGGCCCGCGCGGTATGCCCCAGAGAGGTCAGCGCCGGGATCACATCACGCCAGCACCACGCGCCATGGCAAGAGCCGTGGATCAGCAGGAAATCGGCCATTTTAGGCTCCTAGATATGGCCGGTCTCACGCAGGAAATCGGAGAGGATGGCGGCGTAGGCTTTGGGTTGTTCGACACAGGGCAGATGGCCGGCCTTGCGGATCAGTTCAAACTTTGATCCCGGCACCAGATCAACGGTTTCCCTGACCAGATCGGATGGGGTCGATCCGTCCTCGTCCCCGGCGATGCCCAGCACCGGCACGCGCAGGCCGCTGGTCGGGGTATAAAGGTCGGTACCCGCTATGGCTGCGGTACAGCCCACATAACCCATCGCCGGCTGGCGTGTCAGCATGTTGCGCCAGATCGCCAGATCGGGTGTGGCGCGAAAGGCACGAGAAAACCAACGCTCCATCACGCCATCGGCCAGGGCTTCGATGCCATTGGCGTTGACTTCGGCGATGCGGGTTGCCAAAACGTCCGGCGTAGCGATTTTGGCCCCGGTGTTGGACAGTACCATGGCCCGTACCAGATCCAGACGCCTTGCGGCCAGCCCCTGACCGATCATGCCGCCAATCGACAGGCCGACAAACAGGCAGTCCCTGACATTCAGCAGGTCAAGCAGCGATTCAACATCGTCCACCAGATCATCCATCGAATAGGGCGCAGGCGGCAAAGAGGACAGCCCATGGCCCCGCTTGTCATAGCGGATATATTTCAGCCCCTTTGGCAGCAGCGGCATCACATCGTCCCAAAGGCGCAGGTCCGTACCCAGCGAATTTGAGAACACCACCGGCGCGCCATCCGGGTCACCGTCGATACGATAGTGCAACTGGACATTTCCCAGATCGGCAATGTGCATGGTGGCTCCTCTTCAAGCGGTCCGGTTCAGACTAGCCGTATGTGGTGCCCGGGGTAAAGGCGGTGATTTTGGGGCCGGGCGTATCTATCCAGGGGTGCCCAGCGACCGGGCAAAAAGG
>JGI24025J20009_10000775_pt1 | contig 24820 bp, 24 predicted proteins | sample Cruoilmetagenom3_FD_20009 | JGI IMG/M metagenome (IMG submission 20009) | reverse complement strand
ACTCCTTGCCAGAAATGTCAGATACACTTTAAATGTGCAATTGGCGAGGGAGTGAAGGATTACGATTTGGAAGTGATAGATCTGGTCACTCTTGCGAGAAGGTGTTTAAAGTGAAAGGAAAGATGAGCGGTTCAGTCTTGATCATAGGTGGAGGAATCGCCGGGATGGCGGCATCTTTGGATCTGGCGGATATGGGTTACAAGACATATATCATCGAGAAGACGCCTTCGATCGGCGGAACGATGTCTCAACTTGACAAGACCTTTCCGACGCTGGACTGTGCAATGTGTACGATGGCACCAAGAATGGTGGATATATCAAGGCATCCAAACATCGAGATCATTCCGTATGCCGAGGTAGAAGAGGTGGACGGGGATATTGGAAACTTCAACGTGAAGATAAGAAAGATGATGAGCAGGGTGAACGATAATTGTATCGGTTGTGGCAGTTGCTCGGAAGTCTGTCCGGTTGAAGTTCCTAATGAATACGACGAGAGAAGTGGTCTGAGAAAGGCAATTTATTCTCCTTTCCCTCAGGCGGTTCCGAAGAGATACGTAATAGATACGGAACACTGTATAAGATGTTATAAGTGTGTGGAGGCGAGCGAGGGGAAGAATTGTATCGATTTCAGTATAAAAGACGAGATCATCGAGCTTGAGGTTGGTGCCATCATAGCTGTGCCTGGGTTCGATCTTTGGGATCCATCATTGAGACCAGAATTGGGGTATGGGGAATATCCAAATGTTCTGACAGGGATAGAGTTTGAACGCCTCATAAACGCTTCAGGGTTCACCGGCGGGGAGATCTATCGGTCTGATAATGAAAAAACCCCAAAGAAGATCGCTTTTATACAGTGTGTTGGGAGCAGAGATGTTAAAGCAGGACAGCCCTACTGCTCGAGGGTCTGCTGTATGTATGCGGTGAAGCAGTGCGTTCTCGTGAAGGATCATCATCCTGAGATCGATTGTGCGGTATTCTACATGGATTTGAGGGCATTCGGGAAGGGGCAGGAAGAGTTTTACAACCGGGCAAAGGATGAATACGGCATCAGGTTCATCAGGGGAAACCCAGGGGAGATATATCAGGCCGGAACCGATCTCGTCGTGAGATTTGAAGATACGACGGCGAGCGAACCTAAGGAAGAGAAGTTTGACATGGTAATCCTTGCAAATGCGATAAAGCCCAAGAATGAGATGTTGGCAGATATGCTCGGCGTGGAACTCGATGAAGACGGATTCGTGCAAGAGCAAGAGAACAATCCGATCTTGACCTCGAGGAAGGGGGTTTATGTCGCAGGTGTTGCACAGGCGCCGAGGGATATTACGGATACCGTTGCAACGTCAAGTGGTGCTGCAGCTTTGGCGGCAGCAGATCTGGCATCTGTCAGAGGAACCCAGGCGAAAGAAAAGGAATTCCCACCAGAATTTGACGTTTCAGGGCAGGAGCCGAGAATAGGCGTCTTTATCTGTCACTGTGGAACGAACATCGCATCAACGGTGAACGTAGAAGAAGTAAGAGATTATATCAAAACACTTCCAGACGTCGTATTCTGTGATGACGTGATGTATGCCTGTGCTGAAGATTCCTGTACGAGAATACCGGAGGTGATAAAAGAATACAAATTAAATAGATTCATCGTCGCCTCCTGCACGCCGAGAACGCACGAGCCATTATTCAGGGAAACATGCCAGGGTGCAGGCATGAACCCTTACCTCTTTGAGTTCGCAAACATAAGGGAGAACTGTTCATGGGTCCATCACAATTATCCAAAAGAAGCAACAGAGAAGGCAAAGGAGATAATCAGGGCTTCTGTGGCAAGGGCAAGATTACTGGAACCACAACAACCGGGCAAGATAAGGGTAACACAACGGGCAATGGTCATCGGCGGTGGCGTCTCGGGGATGGAGGCGGCATATCGGATCGCAAGACTCGGATTTGGAGTGGTCCTGGTGGAGAGAGAAAAAGAGTTGGGCGGTCTTTTGAGAAGAATGCACCACATGTTCCCCGATATGGATCCAAAGGAAATCTTAGATGAGAAGATAAGTAAGATCGAGGGAGAAGGAAAGATAGAGGTACATCTTGAGACAAAGATCGAGGGTTTAAGCGGATTTGTCGGAAACTTCGACGTGAAATTATCGGATGGGGCGGAGACGAAGGTCGGTGCGATCGTTATAGCGGCCGGATGTGATGAATGGAAACCAGACATCTATGGGTATGGACAGAAAGATGTCTATACACAACTCGAACTTCAGGAATTGATCGCAAACGACGGATTAAAAGATGGTGAAACGGTTGTGATGATTCAATGCGTCGGAAGCAGGGAGAAAGAGAGCAGGGAATATTGTTCGAGGGTCTGTTGCAGTGAGGCGATCAAGAACGCTCTCGATGTCAGGAAGAATTATCCAAATTCTGATATCTATATTCTCTATAGAGACATCAGAACGTTCGCGAAGGGAGCAGAGGAGATGTACAGGGATGCTGGTCTTAATAGGATACATTTCATAAGGTATGATATCGATGTGAAGAGACCAAATGTAGATAAGAATAACGTGGTGCATATCTATGATACCCTTCTTCAGGAGGATAAGGAGATAAAAGCGGATAAAGTGATCCTCTCTTCAGCCACAGTCCCAGGAGAGGGATTTGAAGAGTTATCAAAGATGTTTGTACTACCGCTCGGGCAGGACGGATTCTTTTTGGAGGCGCATTTGAAGCTCCGACCGTTGGACTTCACATCGGATGGTTTCTTCCTCTGTGGAACTGCACAGAGTCCAAAGGACTATATGGATAATATGGCACAGGCGGTTGGAGTATCCGCGAGGGTCGGGAGGCTTCTCGCAAAGAAGGAGATGGAGACAGAAGCAGCTATATCGGTCGTAAACGAAGAACTTTGCATAGGATGCGGAAGGTGCACGAAGGTATGTCCTTATGGCGCGGCGAACCTCGTTCAGAGAGGGTTTGGTGTCTTTAAAGCAAATGTCAATAGTGCTTTATGCAAGGGTTGTGGTGCATGTGCAGCAGAATGCCCCACCGGTGCGATGGAGGCGAGACACTTCAATGATGAGGAGCTGTATGCAGTGATCGATTCTATCCTTCAGGAGGTATGATATGTGGGCCGAAGAGAGAAAAGAAAATTTTGAGCCGAAGATAATCGCTTTCATCTGTAATTGGTGCACGTACGCGGCGGCGGACCTTGCAGGGGTTTCTAGAATTCAGTATCTTCCAAATGTGAGGATAATAAGGGTCATGTGCTCTGGAAGAGTCGATCCCTCTTTTATCGTGAGGGCGTTTTTGGAGGGGGCAGACGGCGTTCTCGTCTCGGGTTGTTGGCCAGGGGATTGCCATTACGTCTCTGGAAATGAAGAGGCAAAGCGAAGAATGGATTTTCTTGAGAAGATCTTGCCTATGGCAGGGGTAAACCCAAAGCGATTCAAATTGCAATGGGTCTCTGCATCCGAGGGGAAAGCGTGGGCCGAGAGCGTCGATTCGATGGTCGAGCAGGTGAAAGAGGCTTATGCAGAAGATAAGAAGAAGCTTGAGGGTTTAAAAAATATTCCAGCGGCAACGGCATAAGTTCAATAACCCTTTTATTCTCTTCATACGCTTACGTCAACTCATCTTAAAACGTCTAAAAACTCTATCCCCACAGAATAATAAAGAGAAGAAGATATAGAGAAAGATTGTCTTTTAATTAAATCTCGGTACCAAGAAGGAGAGAATCAGGGTGATGATGCCAGAAAATGATATATCAGGAACTTTTGGATTTGATAAGCCTCAAACATCATCGCGAGAATAAAAGAGTGAAATCTTTCTTCACCTGCCATCCGCCAAAAGAAACTCCTCGAGATCATCGAGGTCATAAAGCTCTTCGCAAGATTTGTCATTGAAGACGTATATGGGAGTAACTTCTGTCACTTCTCCGATATGCCCAACAAGACTCTTATTCCAAAATTCCTTGTAATCCTCCCACACCGCATCTATCTCGTCTACCTTGACGATCTTCCCATAGTTATCGAAGTGATAGTCGTATATCTGGGCGTATCCTTCAGTGTTGCCGATGACAGAGGCATGATAGCCGATAACCCCTTCTTCACCCTTGAAGCAGATTACTAAGACATACCATTTATCATCGGTCTCATCGATCAGCCAATCGTAACAGGTGAGCATGGAACACCTGAGTAGCGCCATATCCTCGCAATCACCCATCTTCTTCGCGAGCGTTCCACATGGAAGTTGCCAGTATTCCTTATTGAGATCGTAACTATATCTGACGTTCTCCCCCACCCAATAGTGAATCGAGCTGTATCCCCACCACTTATCGTCGCAGTCAGCAGTGATCTTCTTAACTTGCATCTCCACGAACAGATCATCGGGCGTGACGAATTCCTTCATATTATCAGAGCCCAAGCTCATTGGCGCCCGAGAATAGGGGAGAGAATAACCCGGCACCGGAAGTAATAGGAGGATCAAACAACCNAGAACGGCGATGAAGATTTTTTTTGGCATGATATACCCATCACGTNACTTTAACGGGAATGCTTCTAATACTTACCTTACTCTCTGCCTTTGGACTAGTATACTTTTTCATTAGCTCTCTATAAGCTTCTGGCATCGAAGTCTGCTTTTCCCCAACCAATAGAGTAAATGCGTAACAGACCGTGGGCCCAGGCGGTGCCACAAGGGGTAGATCTAATGTTTGATCTGTGTCGTTAACCCTCAGAAGTTTACTAGAAAGGCTACAAATAATATAATAGCGCTCTTCACCGTTAGTGTCCACTTCTATAAGTTCTCCGTACTCTAAATCCTCTTCTATCTCTTTTGGATTCATCTCTTCTAATTTTTCGGCGATAGTATACGAAACATCCTCATCTAAATACGCTTCAGATTTAGAAGCGCTCGATTCTTCCTCTCCTATAGTCGACTCTCCTATGATGAAAGCTGTTATACGTCCAGTGTATTCCTTTCCCTTCTCGCATCTGACGGTGGCTTTGACGTCAAATCTCTCATCTACCGCAACGGATTTTGGTATCTCAACGGTAAGTATCGTCTTAGACGCATCCTCCCCGGTCTTGGTTATCTTATTATAAGTTGGGGGTTGTGCCGTCACCTCGTAAGAATAGATACTCACCGCCAAAAGAACGAGAGCAAATATTGCCATAGATACGATGATTGAATTTTTTCTCATTTTTCATCTCCTTTTTTTATTGCTTTCGCCCCTCTTATCGCTCATTAATCATATAATATATATCTCATATAACTGTTTTCATAGCTATTTACTGTTTACCTGCGCATCCCAACCCCCTAAAGCTGACTGGATACAAGGTTTTAAAATATTTGTGTTAAAAAGAGAAGTCAACCGATAGAATGAAATATTGGAAACGCCATTGAAAGTTAATATGATACTAATTGAAGTAAATCTCAGATTCATTCGAAGAACGGCATCATCTCTTGGTGGAAGACCGCGGTGAATGTGCAGATCCCGAGGATCCCGATGAATATAGGTCCAATTTGTACGGTCATAGCGTCTTCTAGGTGCCTAAGAAAACAAGATTCAGCTTTATACGCAGTTTTGTCCCCCGTGGCAATGAATCTCAGCGAGGAGGAACTTGCGTTTTATGATTCTCTCGCAGCACTGTACCATATCTTCTGCGCCTTTTTGCCTCCGGCAATATCTGGTATCTAAAGGTAGATATACCACCCCCATCCCAAACTCCTCCGCACGTAAGGATAGTTGTACCCATATCCTCCAGTAACTTCCCCCACGGCTATTTGATCTCTGATTACCGGGAGAAAAAATTAAAATAGAGTAAGATACCATCAATTGAAGATGCATGCGGAAATGTTCCATTTTCACGGCACGAAATCGGAGATTATGTTGTCCTTACCCCTTCGGGGTGGGATCCCAAAAATCTCTGATTCTTGAGGACATCCCAAAAATCGAATATTTTTGCGGACAGAACCAGAGGTTTCTCATGAAGTCCGATATAGACATTAGGAATTACCTGATACCCACCGTGATTATATTCGCCGCATCGATCGTCGCTGGGATACTCTTCGCCTTCTTTTACCCCTCGTCGGACGGCATCATCCTCTCTTTTCAACAGATCTTTGAACCCCTTAGAAGTCTGCCAAAGTATAAATTAATGCCCATTATCTTTGGAAATAATCTTCTAACAAGCTTCTTAGCCATCGGATCCGGCATATTCTTTGGAATTTTTCCCATTTTTGTGTTAGTATTCAATGGAGTCATCCTTGGAAATCTCTCCTATCATGTTTATTTAGATAAAGGAATTCATTATATCCTTGCGGCGTTACTCCCGCATGGAATATTTGAACTTTCGGCGGTGATCCTTAGTTGTGCCATCGGGATAAGACTTGGAAATATCTTTTTGAACCGTCTGTTGGAGAAACCTGCTCCAGACTTAAAGCAGTCATTCATGAATAGCTTGAAGATCTTTATTCGCCTCGTAGTACCCCTGCTCTTGCTCGCCTCTGTCATAGAGGTCTGGATAACACCAATTATCGTAGGCTCTTAAAAGTATTCAAAAGTCCATAGCATCCGGTGAGCATCATATCACCATGTGGGGCTGCCATGTATGTCTTTATCTTTAACTTACCATCTTTTAAAAGCCTCCTTTTTGGCCCGGTTACAGCAATTATATCAATATTTTCAAATCCAACGACCTCTTTTATGTAGGCACCATGCCCCCCATCATCGAAAACCTCCTTGAAGGTCAATCTTCCATCGCAAAGTTTTTTGACAAATTTTTCCAGTTTTGTGGCTGTCAGAGATCTCGTGTGATGCTCAAAAATTCCAGATATCTTTTCTCCTGCAAGAATTGCCGCGAGCGTGTGCCCATTCCCAACATTTATTATCAATTTATTCTCTTTTTCTGATACGGTTTCATCTTCTAAGCACCCAAAGATAGCCGCAGGTCCAGTATCCATGAGTAGTGGCTCATATTTTCTTTCTTTAAGCATTTTTTGAAGAGAAGAAAGCCGTGTCAGATATTCCGGTACTTTCCCGGCGAAGACGAAATTATCCATTTCACCTCCATTCTTAAGAGATTCTTCTATCATCTTGAATCTAAATTCTCTGTCCGTGATTCCATCTTTGTGCCCGTGGTCCTGGACGGCAATGGCGATCTTCCTCTGCACACTAAAACGAAACTTCTCTCCTATCTCCTCTAAAAAATCTAAATCCACATCTTTAAGATCTATCCTGATCACATCATTCTTCTCAAAGTCTTTCCCGACTATCTTTATCCCCATCTTTTCAACGACGTTTAAATCGTCTCTAACCGTCATCGCGGCCTCTCTCGTGGCATAGACATCTGCCGATTTGAGATGCTCTCTTATGGCTTTTACAGAGGGACCTCCCCCCATCGTATAGCCCCTAAGAAAGATCTCTTTCCCTTTGGATCTCCTAATTCTTTCGGCTATCAAGCGCGTTTGAGAGGGAAGAACAAGCTTGATGTTATCCTCAATATCTTCCTCATCGTTGTAGAAAAGTATATCCTCTGTTCCATACCCAACATCAATCAACAGACATTTCATATCGTCTCCAGATAAGCATTTAGATCTTCATAAATGATATTCCCAACGATGATCGTGGCATATTTTCCCATCTCTTCTGCCTTATCCCTGTTATCAATTCCACCCCCGTAGAAGAGTTTCGCCTCTTTTAGGGAGTTGCTAACTGCCCTAACTATTCTCTCATCTCCATATATCCCGCTGTATTCAATATAAATGATGGGGAATTTGAAGAACTTTTCGGCCATCACTGCGTAGGCGACCGCCTCCTCCTCGTTCAGATCGCATCTTGATCCTGTCAATCTTCCGACAGATGAGTACTGATTCAAGACGATATACGCCTCTGGAACCACTTTATCCCATGGGATGTCAAAATTCTGCACCCACTCCTTATGAATACCGCATATCCATCTATGATCTTCGGTATTGATCACGGATGGGATGAATAGATAGTCGACATCTTTGAGGATATAATCCGGATAAGACGGTTCCTGAATCTTCGGCATGTCATAATCTCTGATCTTCTCCAATAAATTTAAGACCTTCTTCTTCGTGACCCCCATCGTCCCAGAGAGCATAACGGCATCTGTTCCGCTATTCATCACCGTCTTCACGATCTTTTCCGTGTTATCTTTATCTGGATCCAACTTAGTTATGTGTCTCCACTCGTTCAAACGCATTCTCTCTCTTCTATTAATCCTCTTTTACCCCCGTTTAGTCTTCAAAAAGCTTCGCTTTTTGATATGTCCTCAAGAATCAGAGATTCTTGGGATCCCACCCTGAAGGGGTGAGGACAACCAAATCTTCGATTTTTGAGCACTCCCCTCAACTAAAAACGCCGGGAGGGGGATTCGAACCCCCGTGTTCGCATGGAACACAGGATTAGCAATCCTGCGCCTTAACCAGGCTAGGCTATCCCGACCAAATCCCCTTTTCTTAAGGTTCATTTAAAAACTTTTTCATAAGAATATTTTTATCTGATCAGGCTAAGAATAGTATTTAAAAAGCTCCGCTTTTTTCACATGCAACCAAATCTCCGATTTGGTGTAGTCGTTGGTCTTTGACCAACGTATGCCAAAATTCCTTTCGGAATTTTGAGCACCGTGAAAATCAAAGATTTTCACATGCCAAAACTCTTCGAGTTTTGAGCACATAAAGAGAATAAGGTGTATTAAATATGAAGGATAAAATCTTTGCCCCATGGAGGATAGGATACATACAGGCGACAAAAGATGAAGGATGCATCTTATGCGACCTTCCGAGAGAAGAGAGAGACGAAGAAAACTTAATACTACACAGAGGCAAGAGCTCTTTTATTATCATGAACCGCTACCCTTACAATCCCGGGCACCTCATGATAGCCCCGTACAAACACGTGGGTGTAATAGAAGAATTGGATACAGATGAGATTTACGAGATCATTGATCTCTGTAAGTTGGCTATAAGGGCGATCAAGAGTTGTATGGAACCAGACGGTTTCAATATAGGTATGAACCTTGGACGAATTGCTGGTGCAGGGATAGACGATCACATACACCTCCATATCGTCCCGAGGTGGAGCGGAGATACAAACTTTATGCCTGTTTTGGCAGGCACAGATGTGATTCCGGAGGCGCTTGAGGAGACGTACAAAAAACTCAAAGAGGCATTGGAAAAATAAGTGAACTACCCCAATAAAAGAATGTTTCAGCTAATGAATTTAAACGCCATCTCCACAGCCTCCTTTGCAGAGTTGGCAACATAAGGTTTCGTCTTAAATCTTCCCACAATTTTAGGATCGGACAACATATCGGCGCATCCTCCGGTTCCTTTTATGACGATAGTCGGCTTTTTAATGTCCATTGAGAAAGACAACTCGTTCAAGGTGCCCCATCTGCCGCAGATACCGATCACCGCGTCGGCAGAGTTTATAATTAGATGATTTCTTGCAAGACCCAAACCCGTTGGAATCGCGATCTCTATAAAATCATTTGCCTCTTCTTTGCTTCCGGGAAGCATACCTATTACCAGACCCCCGTTTTTCTTTGCACCCCTTGATGCCGCTTCCATAACTCCATTTCTACCACCACATAGTAGAACCGCCGATTCTTCCATCGATATATAATATCCAACATCTTCTGCCACCCGCAACGCGTGCGTGGTGAGATTTTCATCACCGGAGTCACTTCCACAAATTGCTATAATTCTTCTCACTTGATCACACCTGCCCCTAACAAACTTCGGTTCCTCACACGACATAAAATTCTTACCTCTTCGTTAAGAAGTAGAGTAAAGTATAAATCTAACCCATCTTTAAAGTATATCGCTAAAAGATGAAAAATGAGTCAATATGAGGAGATTCTGAAGAAACAAGGACATCATTTAGTTGGACAAAACGAGCATTCAGCAGTCAAGTTGTGCCACTGGCTGAAAAAGAGCCTCAGAGATGAAGGTGAGTGTTACAAATCCAAATTTTATGGGATAGCGTCGCACAGATGCATCCAGATGACGCCATATATCGGTTGTAATCAGAACTGTATCATCTGTTGGAGACCAACTGGAATGAAGACATCTTTTGATGAGATGGATTCCCCAGAAGAGATCGTGGAAGCGTCTATAAAAGAGCAGAGAAGAATTTTAACTGGTTATAAAGGATCCTATCGTACAAACATGTCAAAATATGAGGGGGCTGTTGATCCCAAACATGCTGCTATAAGCCTCATAGGAGAACCGACGCTATATCCATATTTAGAAGATCTGATAGAAGAGTATGGAAAGAGGGGTTTGACCACATTCGTCGTATCCAACGGAACAAACCCTGAAGTGATAGAGGAGATAAATCCGACACAGCTCTACATCTCTCTAGAATCTTTTGAGGAGGAGATGTATAAAAAGATGTGCCGCCCGAATGAGAAAGATCTGTGGGAGAGGGTATTGGAATCGCTGGAAATACTTGGCAAAAAGAGATGCAGGACGGTTTTAAGGATAACACTTGTGAGGGGGTTGAATTTTGAAGCAGAAAGATTTATACCCTTGATAGAACTCGCATCTCCGGATTATATAGAGGTCAAATCTTATATGCACCTAGGTTATTCCAGACGTAGGCTTGAAAGAGACAGAATGCCGACTCACAGAGAAATAAAAGAATTTTCAAGGATATTAAACGGTAAAACAGATTATTCTATATTAGATGATGCAGAGATAAGCAGGGTCGTGCTTCTTTCAAAAGATAAAGGTGAAGACAGAATGATAAATTTTTGAACACTCTCTCGTCAGGAGAAACGCGAGTTTATGGAAGCGAGTATCGCGGCAAGGATGATCACGAGAACGATGACCAATCCAGGTTGCTTCAGGATGTTTCCCAATATTCCATAGCCCAACACGACCGGTATGACGATCTTTATCATCCATGTCCACCATCTCCCAATCTTAAAATCGCTAACCTCATTTATATACGACCTCAATTTATTTGCACCATAAACCCATCCAAAGATCATCACCTCCGCAAATCCTATCAGCGGAAGACCATATGTGGAGACAATCTCATCTACAAACCCTATATTTCCCGCGCTCAACGCAAACGGCAAACTCATCAAGCATCCAACTAGTGTCAAGATCAAAACCGTTTTTTCTCTGCTCATATTGAATTTCTCAATGATCGGGCCGGCAGTTGTTTCCAAGAGTGATACAGAGGAAGAGAGACCAGCGAATATCAGAAGTATGAAGAATAATATCGAGAATATTATAGAGAAGGGCAGGATGTTCAAGACCGCGGGGAATGTAATAAACGCAAGTGCCGTTCCCTCTTCTATCAGATCGGTGATCGGCATTCCACTCACAAAGGACATGTGCCCCAGTGTGGAGAATATCGCAAATCCCGCGAGTAAAGAGAATCCGCAGTTGGCAAGTGCGATGATTGATGCATTCTTTGCCACATCCGAATTTTTAGGTTGATAAGACGCGTACGTTATCATCGTGCCGAATGCGAGGCTCAGCGAGAAGAATACCTGTCCACACGCGTTCATCCAGATATTTGGATCCAATAAACTGCTGAAATCTGGCTTCAAATACCACCTCAGTCCGCTTGAAGCACCTTCCAACGTTAGACTTCCCACAACCATCATAATGACGATGATCCACAGAGCGGGAACGAAAAATTTATTCGTCTTCTCCAAACCATCTTCTACGCCAGCACGAACGATTATAAAGTTTATTGCCCATACGATAAGCATTGCGATCAGAGGGTAGTAGCTTCCCAAGAATTGTCCGAAGAAAAGATTCGGCTCTCTTCCCCACGCGAGTGTGAAGGAATATCCAAGATAGGAGAGTGCCCATCCAAGTATGACGATATAGTAGGTTAAGACGATGAACCCATTTATGGCTGCCCACCAACCGAGAAATTCGCTCTCCCTAACTGTTTTTTTTATTGCCAACGGTGTGGTGGCCCCCGTCTTACCACCAACCCCAAGCTCCAGCATCATCATCGGTATTCCTATTAAGAATAGTGCAAGAAAATAAGGTACGAGAAATGCGCCTCCGCCATTCTCATAGACCATATATGGAAATCTCCAGATATTCCCAAGACCTATCGCTGCCCCAATGGCGGCAAGTATGAAACCAGTTCTTGTGGTCCATCCTCCTCCCATACTCTTTGTCACCATCCTTTTACCAATAACCGTTTCCTTTTTATATTACTTATGGCTATTGTTGATGGAGGGCCCGTAGCTTAGTGGTCGGAGCTCTCGGCTCATAACCGAGTGGTCGCCGGTTCAAATCCGGTCGGGCCCACCTCTTTTTAGTATGATTCCAAAGAGTATCCCGACCAAAAGCCCGCTCAGATGTGCCATATATGCGACCCCGGGTTGGATCATCAAGAGATTTATAATCACAAATAGAGGAATCAAATAGATAATCTTTATTGGGATCGGAAAGGGGATGATGTATATTCTCATATATGGTGCAAGAATCGCCAAACACGCCAATATTCCATATATTGCTCCACTAGCACCGATCACTCCATAAGATGACAGAAGAATATGACCGAAGCCGGCAAACATTCCTGATAGAAGGTATATGCTCAAGAANTTTCTTCCGCCGATCCTCCTCTCGAGTTCAGGTCCTATAAAGAAGAGGGCAAGTATGTTAAAGAGGAGATGGGCAAAGCCGNCGTGAAGGAACATGTGTGTCAAGATCGTCCAGTAGTGGTGCTGGACAAAGAAGGAATAACCGCTCAATGCAAAGAATCCCGTGTAGCCGGGTATTATTAACTGTAATATTGCAGAAATTAGGCATGCTGCAATAATGAGGGTAGAATAAGATGTGTATATCCTCCTTCTTGGCTTATATTCCCACTCCACCGTTATAATCTCCCTACAATGTTTTAATTACCTTTTCAAGTTCTTCGACTCTCTTATCAAGTTTCTCTATGATCTCCGTGTTATCCTCGCTTTCCAGATCGGCACCGCAGACGGGGCAGGTGAAATAGTTAGCGCTCGCGTAATCGAAGGTATATCTTCCGCAGGGAATATCAGACGAACAGACGTAAAAAACGTTCTCTTTTTCAAAATCAAGTCTTTCTTTAAGATTTTTATATAAACGCCTCAATTCACTCTTAAGATTCGTCTCGGCGTTTTCCAAATCAACCTTCCAATAGTATGTGAGCCAACCGCTCTCTTTTTCCCTCTGTTTTCTATAGTGTGCGATATTTTTCTCATGTAGTATAAAAAGAATTTTTCTTATCATGTTGAGACCGTACCCGCTCTTCTCCGCCAGATCTATATCAGTCACCTCTTCTGGCATCGCCTCAATGACTATTACGCCGTCTTCTCCTACGATCTTTTTTAGATAGCTTTTAACGATCTCATCCTCTATCTTAACCAAAGATACACCCCTACAGATATTTTGGAAGTGCCCTCTCATATATCTCTCCTATCTTATTTAATACAATCTCCCTCGATGCTCCAGTCGCAAGTATCGTTGTTATCGGTTTCCCCTCCAATATCCTCTTCCCGATTGGTGGAATATCTACAAATCCCTCTTCCGTTATAATCTTCTTTACCTCTACGTCTCTCTTCGCGAAGATGATCGCCTTTCCGGAGAAATTCTTTATCTCTGGTTCATCCGGCAGTTCTCCAAATATTGATTTTATGTGGGTGTCAAAGACGTTTAATCCCGTAGAAAGCTCTATGGTATCTAAACTTCCGCACAACCTGGGATTTACTTCTATGACGAAGATCTCATCCCTTTTTACGATAAAATCCACCCCGTTGAAACCTCTCAAGTTTAGATCCGAGGCGAGCTGTGAGGCGATCTTCTCCATCTCTCCCGCCTTTTTACCCGCATATGGAACGATGTTCCCGCAATAGGCGAAATCACTCGGGGAATTTAGAAATTTTTCTCCTATGAGTTGTTCATTCGCCGTCAAAGATATGGCATTCTCTCCGTCTGAAACCGATGAGACGCTCGTCGATCTTCCTTTGATATATTCCTGGAAGAAGAAACCATCATGATATTCTGGAAGATCCTTCTCACTAAGGATCAACCTGTTCTTTATCCCCCCACCCCCCCTTATGGGCTTCATGACCGCGGGAAATTTTATCCGGTCATCATATATTTCGGGATGTCTATATCCAAGCTCTCCCAATATTTCTGCCAGTTTTAACTTATCTCCAACTTCAGCCATCTTTTCTGAACTATTCCCCAAAATTTTATCCCGCACACTTCGCGGAAGATCAAAATTTTCAAAGTGAGAGCCTATGACAAGATGGTCAAATTCCATTCTCTTCAACTCTTCTCTTATATCTTCATCTTCTCTTATTGTGATATGATCTTTATCGCATTCCAATGTATCCACATCATCGAAAAAATCGATTGAAATAACATTGTATCCTGCCCTTCTGGCAGAGCAGACGATGTGTCGAACATCCGACCCCAAGATAAGGATTTTATCTTCTTTCAATTAATTCTATCTCCCTTTTTACAAATGAGAAAGAGTAAAGCGGTACCGAAGAGGTTGATCATTCCCACTGCATAAAACACCTCTTTTATTCCAAAAGAATCCAATATCACGCCGGATATCAAGGGTCCAACGATCATCCCCACACCCATCGCCATATCTATCCGTCCCATTGTGGTACCCATGCCACAATCTCTTCCCACCTCTGCGGCGGCACTCATACTCGCCGGCGTGGTCAATGCGTTTCCCATCCCAACAGATAAGTTCAATATCAACAACTCTAAAAAATTCTTGGAAAAGGGAATAAATAACAGGAAAAGGGCGTAAATAAAACTTCCGGTGATGATCAAACCCAGCTTAGACGTTTTATCTGCCGTCAAGCCAGAGGGATACTGCAATAAAAAAGTTAGAATGATATTTGAAGTGAAGATCAGCCCGATCAAGGAAGCTGAAAGATTTAAAGTACGATACGCAAAGATCGGCAGAAATGCGATGAGCGTTCCCCTCCCCAAAGAATTTAAAAATCCGAAGATGCTCAAGGTGAGCGTGCTCATATCGCTCAAAGATCCTTTGGTAGAATTATCTCCCCGGGGAGCACTTTTCATATTGGGTAGGAATAAGAAGACCAAGATGAGGGCAATAAGGAAGAGAATCTCCATCGAATAAAAGATATAATCCATCCCAAAGCGATCTTTTATCACCCCTCCGATGACGGGGCCGATGCCCATTCCTAAAAAGAGAGATATCGAGAAGAGCCCCATATACTTGCCCTCTTCTCCCGTTGGAGAGATGTCCCCGACAGAGGCTATGGCAACCGGAACGATAAAAGCTGAAGAGAAGCCGTGTATCAATCTTATAAGGGACAAACCGTATAAACTGGTTGCATAAAGGTAACCAAATGGAACGATAGAGTATATAAGTAATCCTGCCATTAAAACTTTTTTTCTCCCCTTGAGATCCGACATCCTCCCCACGGGGGATGCGGATATGATCCTTGCGAGGGAGAAACCCGAGAAGATTATGGCGAGCCATATCCCCGTCGCATTAAATTTGGGTGAGGTAGAGTAGATGGAGATTAAGGGGGAGAGTATTCCCATACCAAGCATCGTTGCAAATATGCTCAGAAACAATGCAAAAAGCGGTCTGCTCTTCATCACTCTTTTGATATTCAGGTGATGTTAATAAGTTTTTATGAGATGTATAACTGATTAAAGATAGTAATAAAAACATCAATAGTATTTATGGTAGAATTAATATTTATTATAATAATATAATACAATCTGATAGAGTTGTTATGAATATAATAAGTCAACGAGACATCTAACTGATTGAGGGTGGCAAAATAAACATTTATATGGGAGATCCGCGCTGCTATAATAACAAAAGCCATAAAGATGACGAAGCAACGGGCGGTATGATGAATAGGGCAAAGAAATTTTTTTGGAATATTGTATCAAAGGGTGTTTCTCTGCCAGATTACAAGATTACCGAATATACCCCGATCGAGACGATAAATATTCCAGATATCGTGGTGATACATCTACAGCAACACATAGGCGCTCCTAATTACCCCCTCGTTAAAGTTGGGGAGGAAGTTAAGGTGGGACAGAAGATAGGGGATTCTAAGAGTTTTGTCTCTGCCCCTGTTCATGCAAGCATCTCAGGTACCGTTTTAGCGATTAAAAAAGAGATCCACCCGTCTCTTGGGCGTGGAAGCACGGCTATTTTGATAAGATCAGACGGCAAGGACCAATGGGTCAAGGGCGAGAAGATTAGGGATTTATCGGAGAAGACGAAAGAAGATCTTATCAAGATAATTCGAGAGGCTGGGGTCGTTGGTCTCGGTGGGGCGGCCTTCCCTACGTCCGTAAAACTCTCTCCCANGGATAAAATTGATACGCTGATCATAAATGGGTGTGAATGTGAACCATACATTACCGCAGATCATCGATCGATGNTCGAGAATGGAGAGAGAATAATAAAAGGTGCAGAGATCTTTANGAATATTCTTGGCGCCGAAAGAACAATCATAGCCATAGAGGCCAACAAGCCGGATGCCATAGCCAAGATGGAAGACCTGGTAGATAAATTCGGAATGGAAAAGATGAGCATCTCGAAGCTAAAAACCAGGTATCCCCAGGGATTTGAGAAGATGCTCATAAAGACGGTGCTCAACCGTGAAGTGCCATTGAAAGTCGATGGGAGACCGGGATTACCCGCCAATGTGGGCGTCGTCGTTCAGAACGTAGGCACCGCAAAGGCTGCGTACGATGCGGTTTATGAGGGCAAACCCTTGGTGGAGAGGGTTTTAACCGTTACGGGCGGTGTAAAAGAGCCAAAAAATCTATTAATCAGGGTCGGGACGAGATTTTCCTCGCTGATCGAAGCTTGTGGCGGTTTCAGAGATGAACCAGGTAAGATGATAATGGGTGGCCCTATGATGGGGCTCTGCCAAATTAACCCAAGAACGCCTACGATAAAGGGGACTAACTGCCTTCTGGTTCTTGGAAAAGAGACGGTGAAGGAAGAAGAGGAGACTCTCTGTATAAGATGCGGGAGTTGTGTTGAGGTCTGCCCGGTGAATCTGATACCAACCGATCTGGCGAGATATGCGAGAAATAGGAGGTTTGACCTCTGCGAAGAGAATTACATAGGCGCCTGCATGGGCTGTGGAGCTTGTTCTTATGTCTGTCCATCGAAGATACCAATAGCGCAGCTCATCGGCTGGGCAAAAGATGAAGTGGGGAGAAGAAAAAATGNNTGAAGATCTCAACGAGAANGATGAAGGATTCATTGTATCTGCAAGCCCGCATATAAGAAAAGATATCTCTGTAGAAAAGATTATGTATCTGGTGATTCTGGCGCTTATGCCTACAACGGTCGCTGGAATATATTTTTTCGGTTATCATGCCCTTTTTATCATAATTTTAAGCGTTCTTTCGGCGTTGATCACAGAATTTTTGATCCTGAAGGTGAGAAAGAAGGAATTTCGCATGGACGGCAGCGCTATTATCACAGGTCTCCTTTTGGCGCTCGTCTTGCCTCCAACAGTTCCATGGTGGGTGCCAGTCGTTGGCGCCGTCTTTGCCATCGCGATCGGGAAACAGGTTTTCGGTGGTCTTGGGCAGAACATATTCAATCCCGCCCTCGTGGGCAGGGCATTTTTGATGGCTTGCTGGCCGGTTCTGCTGACGACATGGATAGTACCCTTTGGTGGAGCAGATGCCATCACGGCCGCCACCCCGCTGGGTGCTCTAAAACTCGAACATATTACCACACCTTCCATACAACTATTCTTAGGGAACGTCGGAGGATGTATAGGCGAGACCTCCGCGATCGCGATACTGATAGGTGCTTCTATCCTTTTGACTCTCAAAATAATAGACTGGAGAATTCCCTTGAGCTATATCGGCACGGTATTCCTTTTAATGTTCTTCTTGGGACAGGATCCGATATTTCATGTACTCGCAGGAGGATTAATGCTCGGAGCCTTCTTTATGGCAACAGATTACGTGACGGGCCCTATTACCAGGTGGGGGAGGGTGATATTTGGAATAGGTGCTGGGGTCTTCGTCGTGGTCTTCAGGTTGTGGGGCGGGATGCCGGGAGGGGTGTGCTATTCGATCTTGCTGATGAACGAATTTACTCCGTTAATAGATAGATATGTCAAGCCAAGTCCGTTGGGCTGGGGGAAAAAAGAGAGAAAGATTGCAGAGGGTTCTAAATGATTGCACAAGGAGATTTTTAAATGAAGGAGAGTTGGAAGAGGGTTATCGTTCTCACCTCGATCGTGGCAATCTCCGTAGTGGTGCTCTCCTCTATCTATAATATCACAGAGCCTGAGATCGCCAAACAGAAGGAGATCAAATTTGAAGAGATGCTTCAAAGCATCTTCCCATTGGCAACGGATTACTCCGGAAAAGAAGGTATCTATGAGATCTATTCAGATAATAAACGCGTTGGATACGCATTAATGGCGAATGGAAAGGGTTATGGTGGAGATATTGAAATTCTGGTTGGAGTCAACGAGGATAAAACGATAAAAGGTATAAAGATCCTGAAACAGACCGAGACGCCTGGATTGGGCGCAAAAATAACGGAAAGATGGTTCACCGACCAATTCAGTGGTAAACCGATAGGAGATATCAGATTAAAGAAGGATGATGGGAAGATAGACGCCATAACCGGTGCAACGATAAGCTCCAGCGCCGCCGTTGATACCGTCTATGAGGGATACATGGAAAAGATCAAAATGATGGAGGAAAAATGATTAAGGATTTTACGAACGGGATAGTGAAGGTGAACCCAATCTTCGTGCTCGCACTCGGTCTTTGCCCGGCTTTGGCGATAAGCACATCCATAGATAACGCGATTGGCATGGGGGCATCTGTGATATTCGTTTTACTCTTCTCCAATCTGATGATATCTCTGCTTAGAAATGTGATACCCAAGGAGGTGAGAATTCCCTGCTTCATCGTCATCATCGCGACGTTCGTGACGATCGTCTCTTTAGCTCTTCAAGCATATCTACCGGCATTGAACGAGTCGTTGGGGATATATGTACCATTGATCGTGGTAAATTGTATCATCCTTGGGCGGGCGGAGGCGTTCGCCTCGAAGAATCCTGTCTCACGTTCTGTTCTCGATGCGCTTGGTATAGGGTTGGGTTTCACGCTTTCATTGATAATAATCTCGATCATCAGAGAACTTTTGGGAACCGGGGGCATCTCCGTCTTTGGATATGGTGTTACACTTCCCTTCTCACCTGCAACATTTTTTATCATGCCGGCCGGAGCATTTTTGGTGATAGGACTTCTTCTCGGATTGTTTAAGAGGGTGGGGGTGATAAGGTGAATGAATTGTTAGCACTATTCATCAAGTATGCACTCGTCAATAATTTCATACTTACCATGTTCCTCGGGCTCTGCCCCTTCTTCGGGGTTTCCAAAAGACTTGGAGATGCCCTAAGCATGGGCATTGCGGTAACATTCGTCATGCTCTCCGCATCCGTGATAACGTGGCTAATCGCACACTTCCTCTTGATACCGTTTAACATTCAATATATGGAGATCGTCGTCTTCATCTTGGTGATTGCTTCCTTCGTTCAGTTGATCGAGATGTTCATAAGAAAGACGAGCGTCTCACTTTATAGGGCTCTCGGCATTTATCTACCACTGATAACGACGAACTGCGCAATTTTGGGGATAGCAGAGATCAATTTCAGGGAAGGTTTCTCATTATTGGGAAGTGTCGCAAGTTCGTTGGGTGCAGGAGTGGGTTTCATCCTGGCTCTTGCTATAATGTCTGGAATGAGGGAGAGGTTGGAAATTTCTGCTGTACCTGAATCTTTCGAGGGATTACCGATCGCATTCATCACTGCTTCTCTGCTCAGTCTATCTTTCATCGTCTTTAGGGGGATTGGGTTGTGATAGAGATAATATCTGTTACGGCCATAGGTTTGATCTTCGGGTTGGTACTTAGCATCGCGGCGGATAGATTCAGGGTGGAAGTTGATGAAAGGCTGGAGAATACGATCGGGGTACTGCCGGGTGCGAACTGCGGGGCTTGCGGATTTATGGGGTGTTCCGCTTTTGCAGAAGCGCTCATAAAAGACCCTTTGATTGCAAACAGATGTGCACAGACGTATACGGATGAAGATAAGTTGATAGAGCTCTCTGATATATTAGGTGTGGAGGCGGGTAAGAAGGAAGAGGCAGTTGTGATCTGCGACGGGGGAAAGCGTTGTGAGGACAAGTTTCAGTATTATGGGGGATATTCCTGCCAGCTTGCCGATCGCTTGTTTCAGGGAAATAAGGCGTGCGAGTATGGGTGCCTGGGCTTCGGAGATTGTGTGGAGGTCTGTCCGACCAAGGCGATAGAGATGAATGAAGATGAGATGCTGCCAGAGATCAATGGGGATAGATGCACTGGATGCGGCGCATGTGCAGATGTATGCCCGAGGAATATCATAAAGATTATACCAAAAGAGTCTCTGGTATATCTAACATGCAATAATTCTTTTGATTGGGAGGAACCTTTAGCAGATTTCATCTTCTCTATAAAAGATAAAGGTGAATTCTCGGCAGATTTTACTGGAACGAGGATCTATGAAGATGGCAAATGGAAGAATTTGTCGGTATGTGGAAGATGTTTGAAGTGTTTGGATGCGTGTCAGAGAGATGCACTCGTCTTTGAGCTCAAGGGGGGAAAAGGATATATAACAAAGACGGCACAGGGCGAGGTAAGAGTTGAAGAGGATATGTGTATTCGCTGTTCAAAGTGCGAAGCCGTCTGCCCCGAAGATATAATAAAAGTTAAAAAACCGCTGGATGGCAGCTTTAATATCGATCAAAAAAGATGCATCGAGTGTGGAAATTGTATAGATCTCTGCCCCTCCAAGAACCTATCTCTTACGGAGGAAGATGGGCCAATTGCTTTCGGTGATTACTGTATATATTGTGGACTGTGCGAGGCGGCATGTCCAACTGGGGCAATAAAAGTGGAGGTGAACGCAAAAGACGCCGTGGGGATAGAGAGGATCAATACGATATGCCAGAATATCTGCAGGAAATGTAAAAGATGTATCGATGCCTGCGAGAACGGGGCAATAATCTGGGATGAAGAATCAAACCTACCGAGGATACTGGCTGAAAAATGTGTCGAATGCGACGATTATGCGTGTGTGGATACCTGTCCGATTGGGATCATACGAAAGAAAGTTGAACCCCGTATTACCGAAATTTTGCCGATTTAAATTCTCTATTTGGATCTCATTCCGAGCACGATCAATAATACACCGAGTATCAAGAGTATTACGGGAAAAACGGAGAAAACAAATCCCATCGGCATATGCCTATGCCAAGATAAATTCCACCAGTTAAACCAAGAGAAATATTTGAAAAAAACAAAAGCAAAGAGCAGAGCTCCAATTATGACCAATACCGATCTCGTCTTATCCTCTTTACGATCATCGGTCTTTACGTCAACATCTATCACTTCTCCTTCCACTTCCACTTCCACTTCTGAAGACTCGATCTTTTCTGGCTCTTCCGGAACTATGATCCATAGCAGTATGTAGGCGATGATGCCTGGTGCAAAACCGGTAAACACCGTTATTATAACCCATAAAACTCGTATAAGCGTCGGATCTAAGTCAAAATATTCCCCAATCCCGCTACACACGCCACCGAGCTTCTTATCTGTTCTCGATCTATACAATCTCTTCTGCATTTTTGCCACTTATATGCCCTTTATCTTTATCGAACCTGCATCCGTCTTAAGTTTAATTCTGTATCTTCCAGACCCAATAACGCCCACGATCTTATGCTCAACTATTCCTCTCGTCTCCATCTCCAATGGAAGATCGCAGTATATACTGCCGACGTCGTTCTCCGCGTCTATATTCACATCGCTATCTTTCGGTATCTTAACCGTTATCGAACCTGTGTCCGTCTTCAGATCCATATCACAGCACTTTTTCAGGTGAAGATTGATGGATCCTACATCTGTCTCTGCAATAATCTCGNAGGCATTGGTATCATAAATTGCTATCGCACCTGCATCTGTCTCTAAATCTATATTTCTGGCGTTCAAATTGGATATATCGATCGAGCATACATCGCTCTCTGCGTCTATGTCGATTACGAGATCGTTTGGAATTTTTATGTTATAATATACTTTTGCCTTTGAAGGATAGATCAGATGGCGAGGCGTTTTGGTAGAGACGACGATCGTATCATCATCATACCCCATATCCCCCTTTATTTTGTCTATAGAACTAAAAGACACGTGTTTTTCGGCTCTTATCTTCACGGCATCCCCGTCGTATCCCTCTATATCTATCATCCCAACGGGATCTTCTATTTTTAACTTTATGAGGCCGGATCTCGGCTCAAAATCTTTTTCAATCGTTTTAATGGACCCGCTGGGATGGGTGTCATCATCGGAATAAATATTACCGTCCAAAAAGCCGACAAAATTGAGAGTTATCAGCAGAATGCTCATTACGACCAGAATGATACCTATACAGATGGCCAATCTTTTCATCTATAGAATAATTTTCTTTATCTCTATAAAAAGTTCCGGTCTTCGCCAACGCAAGCGAGCTAAAGCTCAGATCCTCTTTTCTAACAGGAGCAGGCTAAAATTCATACCTTCCAATTCCGGCTGAACGATAGATCGTTCCATCTTCTTCTATCACCAGCGCCTCTACACCCTCGATGGAATCGATAAGTTCGATGCCTTCTCTTGCCTCCATCACAAAGATCGACGTTGCGAGCGCATCAGTATCTGTGCAACTCTTTGCGATGACCGTTGCACTCATACAGTCATCCGCGGGGTATCCTGTTCTTGGGTCGATGATGTGATGAACCTTCTTATCCGGATCAAAGTATCGTTCGTAATTTCCAGATGTTGCGATACACCCGTTTGAGATCTTAAATCTGGTTATACATTCGTTCGGATCTCTTGGATTTGCAAGCCCTATCGTCCATCCTTCACCGATTGTGCCCATATCTCCGCCAATATCCACAAGTGCCCTTTTTATTCCATCTTCTCTTAAGATGTTTAATGCCTGATCGACGGCGTAACCCTTTGCGATTCCGCCGAGATCCACAGATGCACCATTTAAGAGAAGAATTCCGTCATTGTTCATGATTATATTTTCATTGTCAACATGCTTCAGCATCCCATTCACCTTTTCATCTTGAATAGAAGGATCTTCTTTCCAAAGACCCCTTTTCCATAGCTCTAAAAGGGGGTGGACGGTCACGTCAAAACTGCCCCTGCTCAACTCAGAGTAATAAATTGATCGAGAGAGGAGATAACGCACCTCTTGGGTAAGTTCTTCTTTGTTGAGATAACCATCTTCATTAAGTCTATATATCTCACTTTTCGGGTCGTAAAAGGATGTGATCTTCTCCACGCGTTCGATCTTGGAGAAGACATCGTCTAAAACGTTCTTCATTTTATCTTTCTCATAAAAATTGCCATAGACGGTTACCGTTGCAAAGGTGTCCATAACAGAGCGAGTCTCCTCAAATTTTCTCGGAACCTCAAAAGAATACGTTGCCAAGATGATCGATAAACATACGAGCGATATTGCGATCAAATATTTCTTCTTCATCTCCATGTGAAATCCTCTTTTACGGATCAAAGATCTTTAAACATGCTCTCTGTCTCTCACAACGATAAAAACTTTATCGAAGACACGCCCCCATCTTTCGTATAGAAGAAGTTAAGTGAAGCGGTGATTTTAAGTAATACAAACCCCTTTTCCGTAGAGGATGCGAGATGAAAACACTACATAAAGTGATAATTGGTGATTCAAGACAAATGAAAGAGATTCCTGATGAATCGGTCCATCTCATTATCACTTCTCCTCCGTATTGGCAGCTGAAAGATTATGGAAATAGAAAGCAGATAGGATTCAATGATAGTTATGAGGATTACATCAACAACCTAAGTTTGGTTTGGAACGAATGTCAAAGAATTTTACGTGAAGGTTGTCGTTTGTGCATCAATATAGGCGATCAATTTGCTCGCTCTGTCTATTATGGAAGATATAAAGTTATTCCAATAAGAACAGAGGTAATAAAGTTTTGCGAAAGTGTAGGTTTCGATTATATGGGTGCTATCATATGGCAGAAAGTAACAACAACTCATACCACAGGTGGAGCCACGGTAATGGGATCTTATCCATTTCCTAGAAATGGGATACTAAAGATTGATTATGAATTCATTTTAATCTTTAAGAAATATGGAAATTCTCCAAAAGTGAGTGGGGAAATTAAAGAGCAATCAAAATTAACTAATGAAGAATGGAATCAATACTTTACCGGGCACTGGAATTTTTCAGGTGAAAAACAGGATAAACATTTAGCGATGTTTCCAGAAGAATTGCCGAGACGCCTCATCAAAATGTTCAGTTTTGTTGGTGATACTGTCCTTGACCCCTTCCTTGGCAGTGGAACAACATCGTTGGCGGCAAAAAATCTAAATAGAAACTCTACTGGGTACGAAATAAATGAAGATTTTCTACCCATCATAAAAGATAAACTTGGAGTGCAACAAAGTACTATTTTTCAAGATGTAACTTTTGAGATAATCAGGCAAGAGGAACCAAGAATAGATTTCAAAGAAGAGATTAAAAAACTACCTTATATTTTTGAGGACCCTATAAAATTTGATAAGAAAGTTGACCCTCGAAAATTGAGATTCGGTTCAAAAATAGATAATTCTTATTCGAAGAGAGACATATTATATGGTGAAAAAAAAACAATCTCGCCAGAAATCTTAATTTTAGATAATGGATTAAAAATTAGGTTATTAGGTGTAAAAGAGGTTCCGGGAAAG
>JGI24025J20009_10000774_pt1 | contig 24846 bp, 19 predicted proteins | sample Cruoilmetagenom3_FD_20009 | JGI IMG/M metagenome (IMG submission 20009) | reverse complement strand
GCTGTAGGTCAGACTGCCGAGGGGGCCGTCGGTGTCGATGGCGTAATGCAGGGCGACCGGCGGGGTGTCTTCGGGTCGGCGGGGACGACGCCGGATCATCAGCCCGCCAAACCGCTCGACGAATTCGCTGCGGACGAACAGCTTGCTGAAAGCCGGATGGCGTTCATATTCAAGAGGCGGCGCGAGCACGGCTTCCGCGTAACTCGTGACGCGCAGCCTGCGTGTCTGATCGCTTTCGTTGACGAAAGAAACCCGGCGCACTTCGATGTCGTCACCACTGCCAACCGCGATTTCGAGCTTGTGATCAATCTCGCGAATACGGCTGTGAAATTCGGCACAATGGGCCGAGAAAATGATCTGGCTTTCATCGGCAGCAATGCCAGTGGGCTGGCGGGTGATCGACCATGGCGCACCAGCTTCGTCTTCATGGACATAAATCCACAGGCCCTCCGCGTCGCGGGTTGAGTCCGGAATGAACCGCGTGAGCGCCTGACCATGCCATGTAAGTCCACCTCCGCCGCCATCGGAGACACAAGTCGATAGTCTTCCATTGCCCAGCACAAGCGCCTGCGGATATGCGGAAGGCTCTGCCTGCCAGGGCACGTATTCGGCTACCGGCGTCGACGGCGCGGAATTCTCCAAGGTATCCAACCGTGGCAATTCAGGGGGCAGTTCATGCGGAATGCGTTCGCTCAGCAGCAAGGATACGAGCCGCATCTGCGGATCGCGGATGAAGCGGGTGACCATAAGATCGTGCGTCAGGGCATTGGCAATTGCGCACAGCAACATGCCCTGATGGTGCGCCATGTATGCAACGACGGGCGTGAACGATTTGTCTTCACGTTTGCGCTCTGGCGTGAAGTCGAGCGCTTCCCACATACCATAGCGTCCTTCGGCGCCAAGCGCCGCAATCGCCCGAAGGTTGGCAGCGGCCTCTCGCGGAGCAATCGCCAGAGCCAAGGCGGAGGCATAGGGTGCAATGACGTGATGACGGGCAAGCCCCCGCCGCAGCCCCAGTCCCGGTGTGCCGAAGGCTTGGTAGCGGTATCGCTGTTCAGGATCGCGGTCTGCATAGGCGGATTCAGATACCCCCCAGGGCGTGCCATTTTCGCGTCCGTGCCGCTGCTGCACCGCAACAGCCACGCGCTCGCTTTCTTCCAGCAGACTGTTCGTGCCGCTGCGAAGGAGCAGACGCGGCATGAGATATTCGAACATCGAGCCATTCCACGATAGCAGCGCCAGTCCGCCAGCGGCACGGGTTACGGGACGCTCAAGGTGGAACCAGTGCTCCAGCGGCACATCGCCTTTGGCAATCGCAAAGAAGCTTGCGAGCCGCGCTTCCGATGCCAGCAGGTCATACCGGTGCATGTCGATCTGCCCCGTGCTGATATTGTAGCCAAGGAAGAACAATTTGCGCTGCTGGTCATAGAGCCACGCGAAGTCCATCGACCACGCCAGCGCCTCAACCTCGGCGGCCAGTGCCGCAAATTCGCCATTCTTATCCTCAGCACCTGCAAGGTCACGCTGCATGTCGGCAATATGATGGCCCAACCGCTCAAGCCATCCGACCAGATCACGCGCACCAATCGGATCGATGCCGCTATCATGCTCGCAGATCCTCTCGGTGATCGCTTCTAGCGACGGTAGCATGGCGAGCATTGCGTCGAGCTGCCGAGCCTGTTGCTCTGGTGCAGTCAGCACGGAACATGCCGATGCCTCCATCTCCGCCAAAACCGCATCCAGCTCACCCGCATTGTCGGCGCCATTCACGCTGACGCGCATCAGGTCGATCAGATCACGCAGACCGTCCCATCGCTGCGGCTCCAGCGCGGCGTCAGCTCCTGCTTCGCGCAGCGTTTCCGCAAACGCGATCAGTCCAACGGCCAGATTGCCGCTGTCCACGGTCGAAACGTAGCGCGGCTCCAGCGGTCGCAGATGGAGCGTCTCGTACCAATTGTAGAAATGCCCACGGTATCGCTCCATGCGGGCAAGCGTCTCCATCACGTTCCAGCCGCGGGCCAACAGCTCGGCGCGCCCGAGATAGCCCATATCCCATGCTGACGCGCTGGAGGTCAGCAACATGCCGATATTGGTTGGCGAGGTGCGATGGCCGATTTCTTCGTGCGGTGGCCCCTGGTAATTGTCGGGCGGCAGCCAATTGTCCTCTGGTCCGGCGAACCGTTCGAAGAAATACCAGGTACGGCGCGCAAGCAGGCGCAGAAAACGGATATCTTCAGCATCAAGCGGGTCGACGGTGGAGCGGCGCGGCCTGCTGGCGCGCAGCATGATCTCCGGCGCGGCCAGCCACGCAGCAAGCAGCGGCAATCCCGCAGGCAGAGCGGCCGGGCGGAGCATGAACAGCAGGCCTGCAATCACGGCTGCCCCCACCACGCTTGGCGCCATTTCCCGCCAGATGGCCTGCCGCGCGGAACCGCCTGCCTGTCGGGCTGCGATCTGGGCTGCTGGAGTCCACTCCAGAAGATGACGGTGGCTGACCAAGCTGCGCCATAGCGTTACCGCAATAGCGTGGAGCGACAGCAGCGCCTCGTGCAGGAGGCACACGATTACCAGCAACCAACGGCCAGCCTGATCTTCCAGCCGCGCGAAAAAGCCGTAGCTGGCCCCAATGCGCCGCCCCCGGGAGAGGCCGCTCACAAGGTCGGTTGCCAGCTGGCCTCCAGGTCCAAGCACGACCAGCAAGAACCAGAACCACGGATTGCCGGGAAGGACAAACCATCCCGCCAGCGCCATTGCGACCGAGCCCGGTGCCACAAGGCTCCGACGCAGATTGTCGAACATCTTCCACCGGTCGATACCGCTAATGCGCGTCGGCAGTCTTTCGCCCTTTGCGCCAGGCACACGCCACCCCAGCCAGCCGAGCAATTGCCAGTCACCCCTTATCCAGCGGTGGAGGCGGCGTGCATATTCAGGATATGTCGCAGGAAAACTCTCATACAGGACAATATCGGTGGCAAGTCCCGCGCGGCCATGCGCGCCTTCCAGAAGATCGTGGCTGAGGATGCGGTTTTCCGGCATCCGCCCATCCACGCTGGCGTGGAACGCGCGCACGTCATAAGCGCCCTTGCCCACAAAAATGCCCGCGCCGAAAAGGTCCTGATAGACGTCTGACACCGCGCGGCTGTAAATGTCTATCGCGGTATCACCGGTGAAAAGCCGCGCGAAGAGTGTGCGCATTCCGGCGGCAGGCGATATCTCCACTCTCGGTTGCAGCAGGGTAAATCCCCGGTGCAGGCGACCTGTGCGGCGGTCAATGCGCGCGTGATTGAGCGGATGCGCCAGCGTTGCGACCATTTTGGCGACCGTTCCCGGAGGCAGGAGCGTATCAGCATCGACTGTCACGACATAACGAATGCCAGCCAGAGCGCGAGGATCCCCTTCATGTAGCGAGAAGCCACTTGGGTCATTGTCTACCACCAGCTGGTTGAACTGCTCCAACTTGCCGCGCTTGCGCTCCCATGCCATCCAGAGTGCTTCACTCTCGTTCCACAGTCTTGGTCGCATGAGCAGGTGGAACGGGCCGGTTGGCGTATCCGTTTGCTCGCCATTGGGGACTTCGCGCGGGTGCCGCCCGTTCTGATCGCGGATCGCCTGCACCAGGGCCTGACGGAGCGTTTCGTCCGATGGCTGTTCCTCGCTGTCAGCATCGGGCAGATCAGCCAGAAGGACGACATTCAGGCGTGGGTCCGCATTCGCAAGCCAATGTGTCTCCAATTGTTCGGCAAGGCTCGCAACATCTCCGAGCGATGTGACCATGACAGGCACGACCACCGCGCTTTCCGCATCGGCTGGCAACCCGCTTTCAAAGTCCAGTTTTGGCAGGACCGATGGCGGCAATATCCGCGTTACGCCCCAATGCACGGCGGTGAAAGCGAGGACAGAGGCAGGCAACAGGCTGACAGCCAGTCCGACTATCCACTGCGCCAGCGTCGCGCCCGCCCACCACAGATACGCGGCAGGCAGCAGCAGCGAACCTATGCCTGCGATAATGATGGCGAGCGCATAGAACCAGCCCGGATAGCTGCGGACCAGTCGCCGCAACCTGACGCGAAGCCCAAGCGACATACCCAGATCGCGCTCAAAAGCATCGCGCCCGTCATCGACCAGCCAGTATCCTACGTGTCGCTCGACGGCATGGCCCGGCTCTGTGTCTGCCCGCGTGACTGCGGCCTGCGCGACGGAAACTTCATCCTGCGCGGATGCAGTCGCCATGCGCTCCACAGCATCGCGATAGGCATCGCGGGTTGCAAAATCCATGGCTGCATAGGCACCGGATGGATCAGCGCGCAGGGCGGCCTCGACAAGGCTCACCTCATCGAAGAAATCCTGCCACCTGATCGCTGCAATGGTTGCCAGATTGGTGATGGACCGTGCCACGCGCTCGGTCGTTTCGAGCGAAGCGGAACCGCAGGCGCGGGGCGAAATGTCGACAGGAGGCTCAAGCCCGCCTTCGAACAATTCGGCCATCGCGACAATCAGCATTTCGATGCAGGCGATGCGCAACATGGTCGGCAAGGCCCACAATTCGGCAATCGTCAAATTGTGACAGCGTTGGTACTCGTGAATGAAGTCGGCGGCTGTGACGTGGGTCAATTGCAAATGGCTGGCCAGCAGCAGCTCGCACGCCACTGCGGCAATGCGTGGTTCTCTACCGCTTTCGGAAGAGAGCGCAGGAAGTCGACGATAGAAACTGTCCGGCAGATCCTGTTCGATCTGCCGGATCGCCCGATGCACCTGATAATCGTTATCCAGCAGCCATTCGGCAGCCTTGCTCGCATCGGGTGGAGGATCGACACACGCCTCTCGCGCGCGATCAAGCCAACGGCGAACGTCGGATATTCGCGACCATACGGGCACAGCTTTCGGCGCTCCCGATACGATCCGGTGGCGCAGGGCCAACTCAGCCGCAGCGCCGTCTGAGGCGAGCGGGCCGTTATCGTCCAGCGCGGCGTGCATCAGGCAAACCGGAAGGCAGACGGTACCGCGCAGGTCGCAGGCTCGGGGCCAAAACGACATTCGATGTTGGGCCGCACAATCAGCACAGGCACGTCGCTATGTCCGGCGACATAATCGGTGACGCTCCCACAAGGGACATCTTCCAGCCCGGTGCAGCCGTGCGATGACATGACCACCATGTCCGCTCTCTGCTCGCGGATGATCCGGCAAAGCTCTGTCCGTGCATCCGCTGGTCCCACTGTCATGATACTCACCGGAACGCCATCCTCGACACTGCGGCAGCGCAGGGTTTCCAAATTGGCGCGGGCGCCTGGCTCGCAGCTGGCCTCCAGTTCAGAGCCGAGGCAGGGCAGCATGGGCTCGTCTGTTTGCAGTCCATCTTCCGCTTCCGACACCACGTGGACGAGGATCAAGGTCGCGTGATGGGTTCGCGCGATCCGGCGAGCGAGCGGCATGACGCTCTCCGCGCGCGCGGAGCCGTCGATAGGCACCAGAATACGCCGGTAGGTCGCATCGCCGAGAGACTTTGGCGGCATGAGCAGAAGCGACGTCATCCCGTCGTTCATCAGAGCCTGCGCGGTTGCACCAAGGCCGGGCCCGCTGTGACTGTCGCGGCGGTGCATCGCGATCACGCTGGTCTCGTGCGTTTTGGACCAGTCTGCCAGCTCTTCCCCCGCATTTCCGGCGAGCAAGACGCTATCGATGGTTTGGCCGGTATCGGGTTGCGACGCGGCCAATGCGCCGCCCTCCTCAGGCTCCTGCGTCTGGCCCGAAACAAGCTGGCGCAGGTTCTCACGCTCCGCGCATTGCCGGGCGTGCCAGGTGATCGGGTCTGCAGGTGACGAGAAATGGTGCCGCAATTCTATGACCCGGGCAAAGGTCACTTTCAGGCCGAGGCTGCATGCCACCGCAAGCGCGTGAGGCGCCAAGGAATGAACGCCATCGAAATCGTCAATACACGCGAGGAGGCGCGGTTCGTCTTTTGATGCACGTTGGGGAGCGGGCTTGGACGAAGGTGTCGGCGCGAAACGGTTGACGCGGCTCTTCGTCTGAAAAAGCAAATTGGTGTTGCCATAGGGCATAGCGCGGTCCTCAACTGGGCGGTGAAGGAGAGTCCTCCCGCGGTCGTGAACAATGCTGCACCAGCTAGGCTGAGCCTATAGGTGACTGTCCGTAGCGGACGTACCCGGTCAAAGCGGCTCGTCGTGCCAAGCGGCCAATGCAAGACGTGCTGAGCCGCGATTGCTGGCTAAAAATTGCCCCAGCGGCCCATGCGCATCACTCGCGCGGGCGATATACCATGCGCTTGGTGGCCTCTGTGACGAACAACACCAGCACGCCGCCGGCAAGGCATTGTAGCAATACAGGTGTCGCAATGGGGGAAAGCCCAAGGATCGCCTGCATCGGCCCCCAGTGCATCCCCAATAGTTGCAGTGTCAGTGCAGTGGCCATGCCCACGAACATCCAGAGGTTTTCCGGCGGATGCCAGCGCCAGAACGGGCGATGCAAATGGCGAATGCTGATGAGATAGGCAAAGTGGAAAAAGACCACCGTCAGCACCACCGCGTTACGTGCCGCATCAATTGTCTCGCCGGCCCCAAGCATGGTGGACAGGACCCACACAGAAATTCCCGTCATCGCCAGCGCGCCCGGTAGCATGAGGATGAGAGCTTCCCGGTCGATCAGCCTGGCAAGTTTTGCCCGCACCGGCTGGTCAAGTTCGTCACCCTCCCCTCTGCCGAAGCCCAATGTGACATCCTGCACGCCATTGGTGACGACGTTGAGCCACAGGAGCTGCACCGGCGTCAGCGGCATCGGCAGGCCAAAGGCCAGCGCGCCAAGGAACATGCAAATCTCCGCCAGACCCGTCGCCAGCATGAACAGCACGATCTTGCGGATATTGACGAAGGTGATGCGCCCTTCCTCGATCCCGGCGACGATCGTGGCGAAATTATCATCGGCCAGCACCATATCCGATGCGCCGCGCGCCACGTCTGTGCCACTACGCCCCATCGCTACGCCGATATCGGCCGCCTTGAGTGCCGGTCCATCGTTCACCCCGTCTCCCGTGACCGCAACGATCTGCCCCGATTCTTCGAGCGCAAGGACAATGGCCAGCTTCTGATCGGGCTCGGTCCGCGCAAACACTTTGGCACCGCCTACAAGGTCGCGAAAAGGCTCTGACGATGGATCGTGCTGCTTAAGCTGCGCGCCGGTGACCACATCGGATAGCGCAATATCCATGCCCAGCTGATTGGCAATCGCCAGCGCGGTGCGCGGGTGATCGCCGGTAATCATCCGCACATCAATGCCCGCAGCCCGGCAGGTATGGATGGCGTCAACCACACCGTTACGCAGCGGGTCGGTCAGTCCGACAAACCCGATCAGGCGCAGCCCTGACAGGCTCTCGGGCAGCGGAGCGTCAAGCTGGGGCACTATTTTTTGCGCAAAAGCGATAATCCGGTAACCGTCCGCCGCCATGCGTTCGGCAATGTCGCGGTGCGCGGCCCCCGCGCCCTCGCACATTTCGAGGATCGTTTCCGGCGCGCCCTTGGCGACAATCCTGACGCCTTCGGGCACCTTCACCGCCACGGCGGCATGACGAAGCGCGGGTTCGTAATGCAGATGATCCAGCCGCATTTCGCCCAGCAGTTCAGCAGGGTCGCTGCCCGCCTCGCGTGCCAGATCAAGCAGCGCAATGTCGACAGCATCGCCCACAGGGCTGCCCGCCTCGGTCAATTGCGCTTCGTTGCACCATCCCGCTGCCTGCCCGATCCGTGCCAGACCTGAATTCTCGCCATCGGCAAGCCAGTCCTCCCGACCGATCCGCGTGCCATCGGGTAAGGCGACACATTCAGCCGAGAGACGATTGAGCGTCAGGGTTCCTGTCTTGTCGCTGGCGATCACGGTGCAGGCGCCCAGCCCTTCCACCGCTGGCAGGGCTCTTACGATCACCTTGCGCTTTGCCATGCGGTTCGCCGCAGCAGACAGCGCCACCGTGACGGCAATGGGCAAACCCTCAGGGATGGCGGAAACAGCAAGCGCAATCGCCAGTAATAAGATGTCGCGCCACCCTTCTCCCTGAACAAACAGCAGGGTGGAAAGAACTGCGATTAGCGCCATTGTGGCAATCGCGATCTGCCGCCCCAGCACCACCATACGCCGCACCATCGGCGTGTCGATCGCGCCCGCGCTCGCCGCTTGCAGCGTCCGGTCGATATGGCCAAGGACAGTGTCCCTGCCGGTCACGACGACAACGCCGCTTCCGCGCCCGCGCACGATGGCGGTTCCCGCATGGGCCATCGTCAACCGTTCGGATGGCGGAGCCTCTGCAGCCACCTGCGCCTGCGTCGATTTCGTGACTGGCATGGATTCCCCGGTCACCAGCGATTCGTCTATCTGCAGGCCTTGCGCGCTGATCAGCCGGATGTCGGCAGTGACCTTCACACCGCTTTCCAGTTCCACAATATCGCCCGGCACGATCTGCGCCGAAGGCACCTCCACGATCCGACCCGCGCGCCGCAATCGCGCTGTTTGCGGCACCAGCAACCGCAGGGCCCGCGCACTCGCATCGGCTTTCAATTCCTGAAAGCCGCCGATCAGCGCATTGAGCGTCAGCACACCAAAGATGAACCAAGCATCCCACCGATCACCAATCACCAGCGACAACAGACCAGCGAACAGCAGCAGGTAGATCAGCGGGTTGGCGAATTGGCGCAGGAAAACACCGAGCGGACCCGCGCGGCGCGCCTCAGGCAGAACATTGGCGCCATATTGCGCAAGCCGTCGCTCCGCCTCCGCCTCGCCCAGCCCCGTTGGGGACGAGTGGAGCGCAGCCAAGGCATCGGGCGCATTGAGCTGATGCCAGATGCGCGGTGGCAGCGCGTCATTCATCCGCGTTCAGAACGCCTTCTCGACGAGCTTGAGCTCAGGATCTCCTGCGATTTCCCATCAAGAGCCAGAAAATCGATACTCATATCGTCATCATCGCACACCATGGCATCAATCCGTTGTTTATCGACTTTCTTCATACCGGACAAGAAGCGGTAATACAGATCCTGCGGGCTGACACGGTCGAAAAAGGCTTCCAGCGCGTCGATGTTGGAAAAGTGACCCGGTGTGGTTGCTTCGACTTCAGGCGTTCGGGTGCGAAGAATTGACATCTGATTTCTCCTGTCGTGGTTTGTGCATGCAGCCCTGTCCACTTCTTGCAGCAGCGGCCATGCGTAGCCCCCCGTGATGACGTCGCCGTGTCGGGGAGGCGTCTAGGCCATCGTGCGCGGCCACAGCGATCTTATGTCAGGCGGCAGGCAGCCTTTGACATTGTCGATCTCGCCTTCACTGACATGATCTGCGATGACTTCCAGCGCGCCTTCGACAAGCGTGATGGGATCGATATTCAAACCTTCGGGAAAAGCGCTGTCGATCTTGTCGGCAAAGTCCTGGGCGGTCTTTTCATTCGTGGGCGTCGCACGCGGCGTCCATCCCTCGAAATAGATCCCCCGGATGAGAGTCGGCAGCTGGGCTGACAGGTCCACCGCTTCGGCCACCGGCAAACGGTCACGCAAGGCATGTAATGTGCTCCGCAGCAGCCGATAGGCGCGGGCCTTGTCGTCCCAGTCCAGCGCATTCATCAAATCATCAAGCCAGATGTTCGCATCCTGCACTGCCTTGTCAAATTGTCGTAATCCTAGCGCGCTCATTTTCCTTCTCCAGCTGGGGATTGCCGTCATCGCCGCTAACGCGGTGTCGCAGATGTTTTGGTCACACGATATCAAGCGCATACCGCATTGCTCGTCGCTACGTATGGTTCCTGATGTCATGGCCGCGACCCTCCAGCGTAAGTTCTTTGATGACATGCGAAAGGAAATTGCAGCGATGACATTTATGAACCCGCTTCATGGCTCGAGAGCCTTGGCGCTCGCCGTAGTGATATTGCTGGCGGCCTGCGCAACTCCGGCCCCGACGCCGTATCAGCCATACTTGCCCGACCAAGCCATTCCTGGCGGCTTTTCGGAAGAACGGCTGGCTGACAACAGTTACCGCGTCACCTTCGCAGGCAATTGTTTCACATCGCGCGAACGGGTCGAGGGCTATCTGCTTTACAGGGCTGCCGAACTCACGCTTGAGAAGCAATATGACTGGTTTGTTATCGCTGATCGACTGGTTGAACGCGATGCGCGGACTTATGAGGAACACAGCTACAACCCCTATTGGGGCACGGCCTATGGGTATTGGCGGCCGTATTGGAATTATTACGACCCGCGCATCGGCTGGCGCGGCTGGCATACCGGCCTGCGCGATCCGTTCTGGGCCGATCAAGTAACCTTGCGCACGGTTGAGCAGTTTACAGCCCATGCTGAGATAGAAATGCATCGCGGCGCCATTCCCGGCGATGAAGAGCGCGCATTCGTTGCAAGCGAGGTGATTGCCAATCTGGAAGCGATGGTCGAACGTCCCGGTGAACGTGGCACTTGTTAGCGTGCTGTATTTTGCACCTGCGGGAGCGCCGCCCGCATAAAAGTCGTCATCTTCAGCGCCGTACCGCATGACCGCGCCTTCTTGCTTGCGGCGAACGCTGATGGTGCGATGAGCTGGGGTCAACAATGTCGATCTGCAGGCCACTAGTCGGCTGGGAATCGCAGTGGCGCGCCTGCCCGCCTACTCTCCGCACGCGGTGGCAGAACACACTTTCGCCCGGCTGATGACCTTCCCCAATGTCGTCATCACCGGCCATCAGGGCTTTTTCACCCATGAAGCGCTCACCGCCATCGCCGAGACGACGATTGGCAATTTGACGTCCTTCGAAATGACTGGGGAAGCCCTTCACGCGCTGCAATCCTGACAAGCAGGATCAATCCCGCAGCGCTCCCAGATAACGGCTGATCACTTCGGGATCGTCCAGCATCTCTTCAGGAGTGCCGCTAAACACCGTGACACCCTCATCCAACAGATAGGCGCGGTCGATAACATCGAGCATTTCGGGCACATTCTGATCGGTTATCAGCACCCCAATGCCCCGCCGCCGGAAATCACCGATGAGTCCCTTGATGCTCGCGATAGTAAGCGGATCGATGCCAGCGAAGGGCTCGTCCAGCAGCACGAAGAGCGGATCGAGCGCCATCGCCCGCGCCACTTCACACCGTCGCCGCTCACCGCCGGACAATGACGTAGCCTTGGCGCTGCGCAGATGCGCGATACGCAGGTCCGCGAGCAATTCTTCCAGCCGTTCGAGGCGACGAGCCTTCTCCGGCTCAACGATCTCAAGCATGGCGAGGATGTTGTCCTCCACCGACAGCCCGCGGAAGATCGACGGTTGCTCAGGCAAATAACCCAGACCTAGCGCGGCGCGGCGGTAAAAAGGCAGACCGGATATATCCGTCCCGGCCAGCACAATGCGCCCGGCATCGCATGGCAGCAGGCCAAGGATGCAATAGAAGGTCACGCTCTTACCAGCACCATCGCGACCGAACAGGCCCACCACCTCTCCGGCACTCACGCAGAGTGACACGCCATTCAGAACCTCGCGCGGCCCGAAAGACTTGTGAATATCGACGACCTCCAGAAGCACAGGAACGGCCCCGGGCACGGCGGAAACGCTCGGCTGCGGTGTGTTCAGATTGTCGTCCTGCCGTTTCATGTAGGAAGTGCGCTTCGCCTCATCTTGGATTAGGTGCAATTGCCGCACTACCAGTGCGGCGATGCTCCTGACCTCAGGATATCTACGGATGTCGCGGCGTAAAGAAGCACGCCAGTCTTCCTCCACCACACGACAAGGAGGGGGCGACATGAGTTTCCGACAATCCAGCTTCACAATCCGCGCTGCTCTGGCGGCAATTGCCTTGCTGACCGCGCCAGCGCTGGGAGCGCAAACGCCAGATCAACCCGGTGAAAGCGCCATCGGGGCCGAAGATACTCAGCCCGCCGTTGAACCCGATACGCAGACCGACACAGAAACCGATATGGTGTTCGTTTCCGGCGAAGAGCTGTCACTCTCAGCCAGAACAACCGACGATCTTTTCGCCGCTGGCGGAACAATCGATACTGTTGGTGCAAGTGCAGACCACATGATCGCGGCAGGTGGGGAGATCACCGTGCGCGACGCCACCTTGCAGGACCTGATCCTTGCCGGCGGAAACATTCGTCTCAGCCGCGCTGTTGTTGCGGACGATCTCATCGCCTTTGGCGGCGACATCGTTGTCGAACCCGGTTTCGATATCGGCGGGTCCGCAGTGCTGGCTGGCGGAAATGTACGCGTAAACGCTCCTGTCGGCGGCGATCTGCGCATTGGTGCTGGCGAGATCTATGTGAATTCGCAAGTCGCCGGAACGGCGCGTCTGTCGGGCGAGACCATCGTCCTCGGCCCACAAGCGCAGATTGGTGGAGACTTGCTCTACCGCACCGAAAACCTCGTGGTTGAACCGGGAGCTGTCGTCACCGGCCAAAGGGCTCAGCTGCCGCCGCCCGATTATTCGCAGCCTGAGGATGCGGGCCGGGAAATGGGCCGGTTCATGCTGTTTGCCGGGATTGCGATCCTGCTCAGCTATGCCGTACTGACGATTCTTCTGGTGCTCGCAGCGCCCGGTCTGATGCGATCTGCATCGAACGAATTGCAGGGCCGTCCGTGGCGCAGCTTTGGTATCGGCGCCCTCTTTGCGCTTGGCGTCCCGCTGCTTGTTCTGCTGCTGTTTATGAGCATGTTCGGCGCCCCCCTCGCGATACTTCTGATCGTGATTGCAATCGCCTTGACGCCCATTGCCTTCGCTGTTGCGGGCTATGGTACTGGCATGATCGCCCGCAAGCTGGCCACCAAGCAGGACGAACCGCCGGAAGCCCGCTCCGCGCGCATGTTGTGGCCGCTGCTTGGCATCGTTATGCTGTTTGTGCTCACCCTGATCCCGTTTCTGGGACTGTTCGTGTGGTTCATCGCCATGCTATTCGGGCTTGGCGCGCTGCTCCAGCTTGCGGGCGGAGCGCTGTCCGGGCCGGAGATGAGAGCAGCGGCATCGGTCTAGTCTCTCCCGGCGGCTGCGTCCGCCTGCTCGGCATGGCGCAGAGCTNGCGATACGATGACGATGTAAACACTGATAAAGCGATGCAAAGCGCCTGATGAACAACCTCGGCCAAATCGCGATCCTGTTCGCCCTTGCCGCTGCAGCAGTCTGGTGGGCCGGGACGCGGCTGCCCGCCTATGTGGTCGCGCTCAGCGAGCGGACGGGCATCGGGCATGGCGTGGCCGGGATGCTGGTGCTTGGCGGGATCACCTCCCTGCCTGAACTCGCCACCGGCACCAGCGCCGCGATGATCGGCGTCCCGCTCCTGTCACTGAATGACATCCTTGGTAGCGCCAGCCTCAATCTGCTGCTGCTCGCGCTCGCCGACATGGTGATTGGTGATCGCCCACTCACATCTGTCATCGCCCGGCCTGTTACATTGATGCAAGGCGTGCTCGGCATGATCCTGTTCGCGCTGACTGCCGCAGCCATCGGGCTGGGCGGCGGTGATTGGGGTGGCCCGGTGGGTGCATGGTCGCTGGCGATCTTTGTCGCTGTTATCTTTGCTCTTATCCTGTCAGACCGCGCGGAACGCCGGCCCATGTGGCAAGTCATCCACCCGCTCGAAACCGATCTGGCAGACGAGGCAAAGCCCACGCGTATGTCGTTGCGCAAACTGGTGACGGGGCTGGTCGGGCTGACCGCAATCATTCTGGCAGGCGGGGTTACGCTGGCGAATACTGGTGATGCCATCATTCGCCAAACGGGTTTGGGGGTTGGCCTGACCGGTTTTCTGATGGTGGCATTCGCCACATCCTTGCCGGAAGCAAGCGCCATTGTCGGCGCGATGCGGCACCGGCGATATGAGCTGGCCGTGGGCGAGATTTTCGGCTCCAACATGTTCAATCTGGCGGTCATCCTAGCCGTTGATATCGCCGCAACAGGTCCGCCGGTACTGGAACAGGCAGGCGATTTCGAAATTGCGGCGGCAATGCTGGCGCTGGTGTTGACCGGCATCTTTGTGCTCGGCCTGATCGAACGGCGCGACCGTGTGGTGCTGCGCATGGGGCAGGATTCGCTCACCGCAATCGCCGTGTACGGGGCCGGGGTCGCGTTGCTGCTCTCGCTGGCGGTGTGATTGCAATCAGGACTATTTGCGTAGCGCGATACCGTTCCAGGAGTGTATTGGACAGCTCAATGCGCGCGTTTCCGTGCGCGAATAGGCGTTTCAGGTGCGCTGCAACTGGCTCCCAAGGTTACATCTGCCGATGCCCTTCGCCAGCGTAACCCCGCCTGCCAAGCTTTGTAGGATCTTGCACATTGCAAAAAAGAGACGGCAAAAAGCCGTCTCTCAAGTCTTACCATTTGCATGGCTGCGGGTCGCAATGACATTTATGACCGTGGCATCGGCCAAATTGAATAAGGAATGTTCCATAGCATTTGCCGCGCCTGCCCTGCTCAGCCAGTCCCAATGATTGCATCCGTATACCTCCGGATACAGGCGTTTTGCCTATGGCCTTAAGTGCTTCTGGGGAGGTTGGATGATAGACTCGATATGTACCAGCGCTACCGAGCTTTTGCCCTTCATTGCAATCGGATTTGTCGCTCAGCTGGTCGATGGCGCGCTTGGCATGGCTTTCGGGGCCATTGCGACCACCCTGCTGATTGGCGTCATGGACATGTCGCCTGCACAAGCATCCTACCGGGTCCACATCATCAAATGCTTCACATCGGCGGCGTCAGGTGTGAGCCACGCGCTTACCGGCAATATCGACACGCGGCTGTTCTGGAAGATTGTGATTCCAGGTGCGCTGGGCGGCATTCTTGGGGCTTACGGTTTGGCGCAAATTGATGGAGACACCATCAAACCATTTATCTTCGCCTATCTCGGGCTTCTCGGCGTGATCCTCATTCTGAAGGGTATCCATGGCAACATCCGGCGCCGTGCGCCCAAAGCCGTTGTGCCGCTCGGCTTTGCAGGCGGCGTTCTCGATGCAGTTGGCGGGGGCGGCTGGGGGCCAATCGTAAGCTCCGGCCTGATGCTTCAGGGGACGGAGCCGCGCAAGGTCGTGGGGTCCGTCAACAGCGCGGAATTCTTTCTCGCGGTCGCCATATCCAGCGCGTTCATCAGCCAGTTCGGCATCGCGCAACTGGCAGGCCCTACACTGGGGCTTCTAATCGGAGGCGTTCTGGCAGCGCCATTCGGTGCCATCGCTGCGAAATATCTTCCTGCTCCAGTTATGATGGTGCTGGTCGGGTGCGTGCTGAGTGCAAGTACGGTGTATTGGGTCTATACCAGCGTGCTTTGACGCCCACTGTACGACCGCGCTCCATGCACCCAAGCATCAGCCGCCTTCGATACCGACAAACAGGCCCGCTGCGATGGCACCGACAGGCGGCAATCAGGTTTCCGCCGGTGAATTCACGAGCGCGACGCTGCCGCGAAATTCGCCAGTAACTTGTGGATCTCAGTCAGTAGAGGGGCAGAAATGTCTATCTGGTTGCTCGGATGCGGCACGCTGTTGCAACTGATGAAACGAGCCTGAGGCCGCGCTTGCTTGTCAGCATCGTCTTTCTCCGCCGCCAGAGCATGGACCGCTACATACACAGTTGGTGCGGCAGAATGCTGCGCGATCCTGCCCACAATTGCCTCCATAGTTGCGCCGCTCGATACGATATCGTCAATCACGATTGGCGTCATGTTCGCGTGTAGCCCATCGAGCGAACCTGTGATCTGAACATCGCGGTCTCCCAAACGCTCCTTATCCAGCACAGCATAGTCCGACCCGGCATGGCGCGCGATCCGTTCGATCCACGGAGCACTTTCGCGATCAGGGCCAATGAGGAATGGTCGTTCGACATGGCCTGTAATCCAGTCGCCAATCGGCTCGGTTGCCTGCGCGGCGATGGCAGGAATGGCGAAGACTTCATCAAGGCTGGCAATGCGGTGGAGATGCGGCTCAAGAGTGACGAGCCAGTCAAAATGGCGCGACAGGATCGCTGCGAAGCTTGCTGCGGAAACCGCCTCGCCGGCGTGGAATTCGCGGTCTTGCCGCATATAGGCAAGATACGGCGCGACCAATCCAACCTGAAGCGCTCCTTGCTGCCGCGCGGCATCCGCCGCCAGCAACAAGGCCATCAACCGCTCATCGGGTCGATCAAGTCCGCACAGCAGGATGACCGCGCGTCCAGCGACTGGTGTGTGCAGGCGAATGTAGCTTTCACCGTCTGGGAAACGGCGGTGCTCGATCAATCCTTCCTCCATCGCCCCATCGGCAAGGATCTGCTCGCTAAGGCTCGCCGCAGCATGAAGTGAAAACAGGAGCGCACTCATCGCGGCGCTTCCTCAAGCAAATCCATGTTCCCAAGATAATAATCGATGGCGTATTCAATCTCCCCGATGCTTTCACCGTGAAGCGTGATCAATGGCTGGCCAACTGCAAATGCGTCGCCGACATTGACGTGAAGCTCAAGCCCAGCCGCCGGAGATCGCGGTGCTCCTGCCAGTTTGGCAAGCCGCGCGAGACGGCGATTGTCGATCGCTTTTATGCGGCCATCGCGCTGTGCCGCCAGCACATGCTGGCGCGCGGCCACTGGCGGCTTTCGAAACGCGCCCTGCGCTTCGCATATCGCCACAAATTTGGACAATGCGCGTCCATCGTCGAGGATGGCAGTGGCCACTTCCTTGCCTTGGCCCGGTGAGCAAGCTCCGCCCATTTCGAGCATCGTTCCTGCCAGCCGCAGCGCCCGTATCCGCAATTCGCGCGGTGCATTGCGATCACTCTCCAGCACCGCCAGCACGTCTTTGGCTTCCAGTGCCGGTCCAATACCGTCGCCAACGGGTTCCAACCCATCAGAGATGACCGGTTCGACGTGCAACCCGAATGCGTCACCGATATCGATGAGCAACGCTGACAATTCGGCAGCATCTGCCTCGGTACGCACTTTTGCGGTTGGCCCTACGGGAATGTCGATCAGCACATGCGTCGATCCCGCCGCAATTTTCTTCGACATGACCGATGCGACCAATTGCGAAGTGCAGTCGAGTTCCAATTCCCGCTCGACGCGGATCACAACATCATCAGCTGGAGACAAGCGCACGCCCCCTCCCCAGACCAGACACCCGCCCTCTTTCTCGACGACTTTGCGCATATCCTCGTTGCTGAGGTCTACCCGCGTCAAGGTGGCCATTGTGTCAGCCGTACCTGCAGGCGAAGTGATGGCCCGTGACGATGTCTTGGGAATAGTCAGTCCGGCAGCCGCCACGATAGCGACCACAATCGGGGTCGTTCGATTGCCGGGGAGCCCGCCAACGCAGTGCTTGTCGACGATTATATCTCCGGCCCACGAGAGCCGGTCCCCAATCGCAACCATGGCTTGCGTAATGGCGATGGTTTCAGCAATTTCAGGGGGCTGGCTCGCCAGCGCTGCAACGAAGGCCGATATCTGAACGTCAGAAAAGCGCCCTTCGACAATATCCTGAAAAATGGCCGATGCAGATTTCTGGTCCAGGCGATGACCATAGACCTTGCTGCGCAGCCCACCCATGGAAACGAGATTGCGAGGGTGGTGAAGCGTTACCCTGTCGCCCGCTTCCATTCTCAGTCGTTGCCAAGCCGTTTCGGACAGGCCGATTTCGTCAATTGCAACAAGCGCGTTGTCGACCTGATAGAGCCTTGCAATAGTCTGGCGGCCACCGACCCGTAACTCTACGCGCGTCCGCTCGGTCAGCCCCTCTGATCGGGCGACAGAACAATCCTGATGGACAACAGCGATGGCTTCGTGCTGCGTTTCCAGTCCAAGCCTGACAGCCTTCAGCGGAACCAGCTCACGCGTGGTGAGGCGGGTATTCAATTTGTCGGACCCATCATTCATGCCAGCTCGACACGCTCCAGATGCTCAGGAACGCGTGCGCTCCAGCCCAATTGCTCGGCGATCTTGAGCCGGAAACGATCAGCAGATTCGGCCTCGCCATGAACAACGAAGCATTCTTTGGGCGGAGCTTTGAAGCCGCCAAGCCAGCGGAGCAATTCATGCTGATCGGCATGAGCAGAAAGCATGTCGAGCGCAACAACCTCGGCTCTTACCGGCACATAATCTCCATGGATCTTGATCTCCTCGGCACCGTTCAACAACGATGCTCCGCGCGTGCCGCCCGCCTGAAAACCGGCCATGACGATGCTGCTGCGATGGTCGGGTGCGTAGCGCTTGAGGCGATGCAGAATACGCCCGCCGGTCACCATACCGCTTGCCGATATGATGATCTTGGGTCCGGGTATGGTATCAAGCTGCTTAGATTCTTCCACCTCACGCGTGTAGATCACATTATCCCAGGCGTCGCGGCACTGGGCCGCGCTAAGGCGGTGGTCGTCAGGATGCTGGCAGAACAATTCGGTCGCATTGATTGCCATCGGACTGTCAAGATACACAGGCACATCGGGCAGCCGTCCGCGTCGGCGGATGCCCTCGATATGATACAATAAAGTTTGCGCACGACCGATAGCGAATGAAGGGATGATGACGCTGCCACCGCGGTTTACCGTCCGCTCAATAATGCTTTCGAGCGCCTGTTGCGGTGCAATATCTGGATGGAAGCGATCCCCATAGGTTGACTCCACGAGGAGATAATCCGCTTCAGGAACCGGCTCGGGGTCAAACATCAACGGATCACCATAGCGCCCAAGATCGCCGGAGAAGACAATCCGCTTGCCGTCCGCAATCATGTCAATCGTCGCGGCGCCGAGAATGTGCCCGGCATATCGAAAGCGAATGCTGCAATCGTCAGACACAGGGATACGCTCGCCGAATGGGGCCGGTGTAATCGATTTGAGAGAACGCTGAGCATCTGCCTTGGTATAGAGCGGCAATGCAGGGTTGTGCTTACTGAATCCGCGCCGATTGGCATAGCGCGCGTCGGCTTCCAGCAGATACCCGCTGTCAGGCAAGAGAAGACCGCACAGTGACTGTGTCCCTGCGGTGCATATCACTCGGCCGGCAAATCCATTCTTTACCAGCAGCGGCAAATAGCCTGAATGATCGAGATGCGCATGGGTCAGAACGACCGTGTCGATACTGGCGGGATCAACGGGTAATGGCTGGCGATTGCGCGCCCGCAAGACCTTGTAACCCTGAAACAGCCCACAATCGACAAGAACCCTGCTGGATGATGTCTCTACCAGGAATTTGGAGCCCGTGACGGTGCCGGCACCGCCGAGAAAAGTCAGTTGAACAATAATACATCTCCCCGCAGCTGTATTGCCGCCCGACGAACTTGAGTAAAGACAGCAGGCGCGCGCCGTGGGTATCCGCACATCCCCTTATAGGCAGCACGGTCAGGGATGTTTCAAAATCCCAACAGCACGAAGGCACGTTTCACGTTGCTATCCCGATGACTGCCCCAATCAGATAGGACAGGTGCGAAAGACCCGGTGTCTTGATTTTTTCTAATATCATCGGTCATCCTTTTGTTCGCATTCCCACCGCGATGAAGTGTGTCTCGTTCCAACTACAGCCATCGCCGGACCTGTCGCTGGTAGTCCCGATATTGAGCGCCGAAGATGCGCTCGAGCCGCTCTTCTTCAGGCCTGATCTGGAACGCGGTGAAGTAGGCCACGAAGCACACCAGGATCAGGGCATTTGCGGCAGATCCAAGGCAAACCGTCGCTCCGGTCAGGATCAGCAGCAAGCCACATTACGACCAGCGCGAGCAGCGCGGCGACCGGAGGAGGTACACGCAGGATCACTCGATTATTCCAGTGTCTCTCTGGACGGCGTCTTGCGGATCACAATTATTCACTTTCTTCGAGGCGATAGGATTCGTGGCAAGTGAGGCAGGTGTCTTGCACCTCGGCTTTGGCCTGCGCATAGGCTTGCCAATCCCCTTGTCCGGCAGCGACTGCAGCCCTGCCAAATCCCTGGCGCATCTGGCGGCTCATCGCCCGAAACGTATCGGGTAACGCCTCGTGAAAGCCGTCAGGATGTTCCGCCGACTGCCCTGGCCCCTGCTGCGCAGCTATCGACCGAGCGGCTTCGAGGTTTTCTGCAAATTCTGCTCCGTCGAGCTCAACAAGACTGACCAGCAAACCGCGCATTTGAGCAAGAGCGAAATCTTTCTGGGCCGCGTTGAGAACAACAGCCTCACGCGCCTCTAGCGCCATCGGCGTCTGTTCCGGCTTATTGCTTGGTGGTGAAAAGACCTGCCATGCAAGGACTGCTACGAGCCCGGCCAGTAGGAGTACAATGATCGTGGATCGAGAGGGTTTACCCATTGTCGTCTATTCCTCAGTGGAAGTGGACATTTCTACGAGGAATGCGCCCCGAAGCTCGCCAGGTTCAAAGCCAGTAGCGAGATCTTCGGGATAAGCTCCATCGATTGCAGCTTTCACCTCGGGCGCAATATTGGTGCCATGGCAGGCTGCACAGGGCTGCTCCTGCATGGGAATGGCCCGCATATAGACCTGGCGGTCTCCAAGCCGCGCATGGACTGCGGCTGGCACACCGTCTTCAGTGGGCGTTGCTTCAAGCTGCGCGTAAAGAGGCTCAAAGTCACCACTTATCGAGCCGCCCGGATTTCTGTTCCTGCGCGCTATCCTGCCTACACTGAAACCGCTTTCCAGCGACAGGTTCTGCGCAATGGCGGGCGCTGTCGCTTGGCAAACGCTGATCGCGCTGACCGGACCGGTTTCGGCCATGGCGTTTGAGAGGGCTTCCTGCAATTCAGACTGGAAGCGAGCCGTCAAAGCCTCCGCCTCAGCAACGAACGCGTCGTCTGGCGCAGCAGGTTCCTTGCCTTCAGAGCATCCAGAAAGGGCGCTGGCCAAGGCAGCCACAGTCATGAGGTTGCGAATTGAATTCCCCCTTGGCGTTCGGTTCATCTCTAACATCATCCGGGCACCTCCTAAGCAGACATGTCGACCCCAGCCATTACAGGCTCAGTCATTACGGGCTCAGCCACAACCTTATGATCCAGGCGATCAAGCCGAGAAACGCGACGCTCGCCAGCCAGATGCCAGCCATCCAGGACAGTCGCTTCCACAGCGGGGATTGCGGTTCGCCGGGCGCGGGCATCAATGATATCCTTCGTCAGTGACTTTGCCGCGAAACACCCAATAGGTCCAAACGGTGTAGCCGATGATCAGCGGCATGGTGATCGCCACTCCGATCAGCATGAATATCTGGCTTCGTTCTGGAGCGGCAGCATCCCAAATAGTGATGCCCGGCGGCACGACATACGGCCACATGGTAAAGCCCAATCCGGCCATACCGAAGAAGAACAGCGCGATCGCTAGCCAGAACGGCTTACTGTCGTGATCTTTGCGGATGGCCTGAAGCATCGAAAGGGCAATTATCGCTGTCAGTATCGGAACCGGCGCAGCAAAGTAGATTTCCGGCTCAGTCAGCCAGCGTTCGGCATATTCAGCGTTGAGGAAAATGTTGTAGAGGCTGACAGCGCCCATCAGAAGGATCGTTGCGATAGCGGCGCGCAGCGCGAGTTTACGCGCATGGGCCTGACCCTCTCCATCGAGCTTCCATATCAGCCAAGTGCTGCCCAGCAGCGCATAGCCTGCGACCACGCCAAGTCCGCACAGGAGCGTATAAGGGGTAAGCCAGTCGAACCAGCTGCCCGCATAGGAACGGTCGACGACATCAATCCCCTGAAGCAAAGCCCCCAGCGTCATACCCTGCGCCATTGCCGCTACCAATGAGCCGCCGGCAAATGCGGCATCCCATAGTCGGCGGTGCGCCGGATCGCGCCAACGGTATTCGAATGCAACGCCGCGAAAGACGAGGCCCAGGAGCATTGCGATGATCAGCGGGTAGGTCGCAGGCAGCACCACTGCGTAAGCCAGCGGGAAAGCAGCCAACAACCCACCACCGCCAAGCACAAGCCAGGTTTCGTTTCCATCCCACACCGGCGCGATGGAATTCATCGCCCGGTCGCGCTCGCGCCCGACATCGAAGGTCGGGAAAAGAATGCCGATCCCCAGATCGAACCCGTCCATCACAACATAGGCGAAGACAGCGAAGGCGATAATGAACGCCCAGATGACGGTAAGATCCATCATATGTCCTTCTTCTCGGCAGGAAGGGTTTCTTCATGCCCCGGACTCTGGGTCGGACCAGGTGTGAGGCCCGCTGTGCGGATCGGACCGGAATCGCCGCGCTTTGCGCCGACCTCACCTGTGTGCGGGGCTTTGCCCATCAGCCGCAGGATATACCAGATACCGATACCGAACACCGTGAAGTAGACGACGATGAACGCCAGCAAGGACGCAGCGACAGCGGGCGCATCAAGCGGGCTCGCCGCATCGGCTGTGCGCAGCAGACCGTATATCACGTAAGGCTGGCGGCCGACTTCGGTCGTGATCCAGCCTGCCAGAACGGCGATAAAACCGGACGGTGCCATGACGATTGCAGCCTTGTGCAGCAGCGACCAGTCATACAGCCGCCCCCGCCAGCGCGCGACGAGGCTCCACAAACCGATACCGAGCATGGCGAAGCCAATGCCAACCATGATCCGGAATGACCAGAAGACCATTCCGACGGGAGGCTCTTCATCATCGGGAATCGTGTCGAGCCCATCCATCGGCGCATCGAGATCGTGCTTGAGGATCAGCGAAGACAGCCTGGGTATCTGTATCGCGTAGCGGACAGTCTTCTCTTCGCTGTCCGGAATTCCGAACAGAATCAGCGGCGCGCCATCGGGGTGGCTGTCGAAGTGCCCTTCCATTGCCATGACCTTCTGCGGCTGATGCTCAAGCGTGTTGAGGCCATGAAGATCGCCTGCGAAAATCTGTAATGGTGTGACGAGCGCGGCCATCCACATCGCCATCGTGAACATCTTGCGTGCATGGGCGTTTGTCCGGTCTTTGAGCAGGTGCCACGCACCAACCCCGCCAACGACAAACGCGGTCGTCAAATAAGCTGCCATGACTGTGTGGACCAGACGATACGGAAAGCTGGGATTAAAGACGATGTCCCACCAGCTCGGGCCAGGCAGGAATTGGCCATTTGCACCCATCTCGAAACCAACCGGGGTCTGCATCCAGCTGTTGACCGAAAGAATCCAGAACGCGGACACAAATGTCCCGAGCGCCACCATGCAGGTCGCAGCGAAATGGAGCTTTTTGCCGACCTTGTTCATGCCGAACAGCATCACGCCAAGGAAGCCTGCCTCAAGGAAGAAAGCCGTCAGCACTTCGTACGCCATCAATGGCCCGATCACCGGTCCAGCAACATCGGAAAATACCGACCAGTTGGTCCCGAACTGGTAGCTCATGACGATGCCGGAGACGACGCCCATCGCAAAAACGATGGCAAAAATCTTCACCCAGTATTTGAACAGATCAAGATACAGCTGCTTACCGGTCCTAAGCCACAACCCCTCGAGCACCATCAGGTAGCTCGCCANGCCGATCGTGAAGGCCGGGAAGAAGAAGTGAAAGCTTANCGTAAACGCAAACTGCATGCGTGCCAGCAGCATGGCGTCGAACTGTTCGAACATCACANGACCTTATNTTCAAACGANTCTGAAAACTTGGGTGCGCCCACCNGGGGAGGGGAATAGGCGGGCGCACCCTTGCGACCATCAACTAAGCGTGGTGGTGCGCAAATACGGTTTGATTGTCTTGAAACCCTGCGGAAAACGCTTCTTGGCTTCTTCGTCAGTCACCGAAGGCGGGATGATAACGTCATCGCCCGGCTCCCAGTTTGCTGGCGTGGCGATTTGCACCCGGTCTGCAAGCTGCAAACTGTCGATCACCCGAAGGATTTCGTCGAAGTTACGCCCGACGCTCATCGGATAGGTCATGATCAGGCGGATCTTCTTTGCCGGATCGATGATGAAAACCGAGCGAACCGCCGCAGTTTCACTCTCATCCGGGTGGATCATGTCGTAAAGCTTCGCGGTTTCGAGATCGGGGTCCGCGACGATCGGGAACTGCAAAGTCACGCCTTGGGTCTCATTGACATCCTTAACCCACTCAAGGTGCTCATCGACACTGTCAGTTGAAAGACCAAGAGGAAGGGTATTGCGCTTGTCGAACTCCGCAGCAAGCTTGGCCGTCATACCCATCTCTGTCGTGCAGACAGGTGTAAAATCGGCCGGATGGCTGAAGAAGAAGACCCACTTGTCGCCTGCCCATTCGTGCAGATCAATGGGGCCGTTCGTTGTATCGACCTGAAAGTTCGGGGCAGTATCGCCGATGTGAAGGGACATGATAGCTTCCTTTGTTCAGTTGTTAATCAAAGATTTATTGACGCCCACGGCCTTGACCGCGACCTTGCCCACGGCCCTGCTCTCCGCCCCGAGCAACACAGCGCTCGAAGGCCGGAAGGTGGCGCTCACGAGAGGCCCACTGCAGGTCAGTCAGGGTAGAGAGCACGCTTGCATCCTGGATTGTGGGCAGCAGGCGGTCGTAGAGCGCGATGTTTTCAATCTCAGCAGTTACACCCTGTTCGCATGCCGCGAGAACAGACTGCGGAGCCACAAGTTCGCCAAGATAGGGGTTCTCTGGATCATAGCTGATGCCCAGCCGGTCCATTTCCGCCTTTGCGCGCTGCGCGTGGCGCCGCTCTGCTTCGATGATGTTGATGAATGGACGGATTTCACCAAACCTCTCGATGACCGCAGCGTATGTGGCTTCCGCTTTGTACTCATCATCAAGCGCCATGAGGAGCGCATCTGCATCACCCGTACTGTCGGACGCTACAGACGTTCCGGCACAGCCTGAAAGTGAGCCCAGCGCTGCGGCACCTATCAACAGATTTTTGGTAAACCGAACCATATGCATCTCCTGTGTTGAGGAAGATGTAGGCCAAATCGCCATGACATGCAATTACATTTATTCATTTACTGCAATCGAGTAATTCGATTACG
>JGI24025J20009_10000773_pt1 | contig 24854 bp, 25 predicted proteins | sample Cruoilmetagenom3_FD_20009 | JGI IMG/M metagenome (IMG submission 20009) | reverse complement strand
TCAAGACCTGAGAACAATCGGCCTCACTTTTGCTTTGTTTCGGCCCGGCAACACAGCGCCGATTTCGCCGGTCCACGCGCCAGGCCGAGACCGGCCCGATACGTTTCGTGAGCCCGGCGGTCGCCACCTCCACCGCCGCCGCGATGCCTTGCCATTGCCGCGGCGCACCCCGCGCCCTATGTGTGGGCTCAGACCAAATCCAAGGAGATCACATGCGCGCCCTCCCCCTGCCGTTCCCCCTTCACGATGCCGACGCCGGCGCCGGAGCCTCCGGCGATCTTGGCGCGCTGCCCGAATGGGATCTGACCGATCTCTACGCCTCACCGGACGCACCCGAGGTGGCCCGCGATCTCGAGAAACTCGGCAAAGCCTGCGCCGCTTTCGCCGAAGTCTACGAGGGCAAGCTCGCCGGGCTCGACGCGGACGGAATGCTGGCCTGCGTGCGCGCCTACGAGGAGATCGACACGATCGCCGGGCGGCTGATGAGCTACGCGGGCCTGCGCTACTACCAGCTCACCACCGACGCCGAGCGCGCGCAGTTCCTGCAGAACCTCCAGGAGCAGGTGACCGAGGACACCAACCACCTGGTGTTCTTCACCCTCGAGATGAACCGGCTGCCCGACGAGACGCTGGACACGCTGATTGCCGCGAATGCCGATCTCGCCCGTTACAAGCCGATCTTCGAACGGATGCGGGCGATGCGGCCCTACCAGCTCTCCGACGAGTTGGAAAAAATGCTGCACGACCAGTCGGCGGTCGGCGCCGCGGCCTGGAACAAGTTGTTTGACGAGACCATGGCCGGGCTCACCTTCACCCCCGAGGGCGAGGACGAACTGCCGTTGGAAGCCACGCTGAACCTGCTCACCGACCCGGACCGGTCGCGCCGCGCGGCGGCAGCGCGCGAGCTTTCGCGGGTGTTCGGCGAGAACGTGAAGCTGTTTGCGCGCATCCACAACACGCTCGCCAAGGAAAAGGAGATCGAGGATCGCTGGCGCAAGATGCCGACGCCGCAGACCGGACGGCATCTGTCGAACCAGGTCGAACCGGAAGTCGTCGAGGCGCTGCGCGACGCGGTCGTCGCGGCCTATCCGAAGCTTTCGCATCGCTACTACGAGCTCAAGCGCAAGTGGCTGGGCCTGGATATCCTTGAGGTCTGGGACCGCAACGCGCCGCTGCCGATGGAGGATCCCCGGCTGGTCGGCTGGGACGAGGCGCGCACCACCGTGCTCGACGCGTATGCGGCGTTTTCGCCGGAAATGGCAGCGATTGCGCAGCCGTTTTTTGAGAAGGGCTGGATCGACGCGGGCGTGAAGCCCGGCAAGGCGCCCGGCGCCTTCGCCCATCCGACGGTGACCGAGGTGCATCCTTACGTGATGCTGAACTACCTCGGCAAACCGCGCGATGTGATGACGCTCGCCCACGAGCTTGGCCACGGCGTGCACCAGGTGCTGGCCGCGGACCAGGGCGAGCTTCTGAGCCAGACACCGCTGACGCTGGCCGAGACCGCAAGCGTGTTCGGCGAGATGCTCACCTTCCGCAAGCTGCTCGACGGCGCCGAGACCCCGGCGCAGAAGAAGGTTCTGCTCGCCGGCAAGGTCGAGGACATGATCAACACCGTAGTGCGCCAGATCGCGTTCTACGATTTCGAATGCAAACTGCACGCGGCGCGTAGCCACGGCGAACTCACGCCAGACGACATCAATGCGCTGTGGATGAGCGTGCAGGGCGAAAGCCTCGGGCCGGCCTTCACCTTCATGGACGGCTACGAGACCTTCTGGTCCTACATCCCGCATTTCATCCATTCGCCGTTCTACGTCTACGCCTATGCCTTCGGCGACGGCCTCGTTAATGCGCTGTACGCGGTTTACGAGGAGGGAGATCCCGCGTTCCAGGAGAAGTATTTCGAGATGCTGCGCGCAGGTGGGTCAAAGCACCACAAGGAGCTTCTGGCCCCCTTCGGCCTCGATGCTTCCGATCCGACCTTCTGGGACAAGGGCCTCGGGATGATCTCCGGCTTCATCGACGAACTGGAGGCGATGGAAGCGTGAGCGTCACGCTCGCGCCGCTCCCCCCCGATGCGCACGACCGGGTCCGCCATCTCGAGGTGGCGGATAGCCAGCTCGATTTCGTCGCCGCAATCGAACAGATGCTGGGCGAGCCGACCCCGGGCGTCGATTTCCATGGCATATCGACCGGGGACGAGGCGGTCGGTTTCTTCAAGATCGACCCGCCGGGTGTGTCCTGTTTCGACTTCGTGGCCGCCGACGCACTCGGGCTTCGCGGGCTTCTGGTCGGCGCGCAATACCAGGGCAAGGGCTACGGCGGCGCGGCGATGGCGGCGCTGCCTGCCTATCTGCGCGCCCGGTACGACGCCCCACGCGCGATGCTCTCGGTCGACGACAGCAACCCGGTCGCTCACAGGCTCTATCTGGCGCACGGCTGGGTCGACACCGGAGAGCTCCACCACGGCCGCGCGGGACCGGCGCCGGTGTTGCAGCTCACGCTTTGAGCCCGGGCGGGGGAAAGCGGTTTCGAAACCGCTTTGAAAGGCGCTTCGAAGCGCCTTCGCCCAGCCTCACCCAGCGCTCTCCACGTAATCCTTGAACCTTTGCATGAAGGTGAGGGTCTGCTTTCGGAACATCGCCGGGAACAGCATCGCCATGAGCCGCACGACACCGCCACATTTGAACGTGTTGTCGACGATCCACCGCGTCGTTTCCGCGTCCACCTCGACGAAGCGGGTCTCGACCAGGGTCCACACCTTGTCGGCCTCATAGGAGGCCGCAAACCGTTCGGGGAAGTCGTGAACCGTGATCGTTTCGACCATCACCACCTCGCGTTTGCCCATCTTGTGCACCTGACGCGATTTCGCCCCCACCGCGCGTGGATCGGCCCCGGGAATCGTCTCGAAGGACACCAGATCAGGCTGCCAGGCACTGAGGGTCCCGGGATCGAGGAACAGTTCGACGACCCGCGCATGCGGTGCGTCGATGTCGAGCGCGAGGCGGTACTGCATCGGGGCCCTCCTTCCAGGGCGTGGCGGCCTTGCCGACCCGTTCAGCCTGGCACGGATCGTGCGTGCGCCCTCAGCCCGCGCGCGGCACTTCAAGAAAGGGTGACCAGGACCGGCCCTATTCGAGATGCGCCCGCAGGAATGCCGCTGCGCGCATGTTCGAATCTTTTGTCGCGAGATCGTCGGCGAAGGTCCGCACAGCCGGGTTGCGGAAATCGAACCCCCGCCCGACGCCCGGGTAGACGATCAGCCGCACATCGCGGCCCGCCTGTTTCATGAAACCCACCGCGGTTTCGATCGAGCGGCGGCGCTGGTATTGCTCGTATTCGCCGATGAACACCAGCGTCGGGATCTCCAGCCGGTCGATGTCGGGGTGGTAGCGGTAGACCTGTTCGGGCTCGGTCGCGTTCGGGTCCTGCCAATGCGGGTAAAACGAGACGTAGCAGGCGACAGCATCGGCTTGCCGGCCGCGGTCGACCGCGACACGCAGCGTGTAATACCCGCCCCGGGTGTGAGAGACGAGACAGACCTTGTCGGAGGAGACATCCGGTTGCGCCAGCAGGAAGTCGACCCCCGCTTCCACGTCGCCTTCCATCGCCGGGTCGTGGGCGAGCGGAAAGGGTTCGACGAAGCGGGCATCAAAGACGTCCGGCGCCAGCACCACGAAGCCGCGCGCGGCGAGGCGCACCGCGAGGCGCTGGACGAAACCGTCCAGCCCGCGGCGGCCGTGCTGGAACAACACGCCGGGAAATTGCCCCCCGCCCTCGGGCCGGTACAGCCGCGCGGGCACCTCGGTGCCGTCCTCGGGGTTCTCATAGGCCACCGCCCGCTCGACCACCGCGTGGTTCTCCGGCACCTCCAGCAGACCACGGTCGAACCAATCGTCCGACCACCAGAACTTGTCCCCGACGGCCAGCGTGTTGACCGGCGCTTCGAGCGCGCGGCCGACGATCGTGTCGGCGGCGGGTACCGGCAGCGCATCCTGGGCCGCGGCGATGGCGGGCCAGGCCGTGAGGGCGCACAGCCCGGCCAGGCGCCTCATGAGATTGTGCATCGGTCCCCTCCGTTGTGGTTGCCCCATGCAAACCCGAGCGAGGGCGGCCGGTCAACACCCACGGCGGATCGTTTCAACGGCCGTCAAACGCGCCACAATAGCCGGAGCTTCAAGGGCGGCGGGCGCCCCCAGGCGCCCCGTAGTCGACGAACAGCTCCGTCTCGATCCGCCCGGTCACCTCCTGGCAGCGGCCCTGATCGGTCGCGGTGGAGATGATCTTTCTCAGGCAGAGCTCCCCCGCAAACAGAAGGTCGATCCGCCCGACTGCGCCCCATACGTCGAGCGCGAGAACCCGCACCGTCGGTGCGATCGTCGCGCCATTGCTGGTCCAGAACGGCCCGCCCATGCCGTCAGGCATGTGGAGGATGTCGACCGACATCGGCACAGCGTCCGGGGCGTATTGGCCGAGGTAGCGCACATCGACGCTGATCGCGTTCGTGGAGGTGAACTCTGCGCCGGGATACCCTTGGATCTCGAGCCCGGTCAACCGCGGTCCGAACCGGATACCGGCACTCGCCTCGGACCCGGGGTCCTCTCCAAGGTGATCTTGTGCCAGCGCAGTTCGGTTTCGCCGATACGGGCCTCAATGCGGCCGAGCCCCTGAGCGGCCTCGAAATTCGGCACGACCAACAGGCTGATCACGATGGCCGTCGTCGCGATCCTGTGCATCGCCCCCTCATCGTCTTTAAACCGGGCGGACCGGAGCAGCGCGTGGCCTATTTCAGCTGGCTGTCCTTGGAGCCGCGCCGGTTGATGCCCGGGCGCGCCCGGAACGCGGTGTCGCGCTCCTGTTGGCAGTCGATGCAAAGCTTCACCCCCGGCAGGGCGGCGCGTCGGGCCTCGGGGATCGGTTCGCCGCAATCGACGCAAACCTCGGCGCTCTCGCCCTCAGGCCCCGTACGCGCCCGCAGCCGTTCAAGCTCCTCAGTGATCGACGCCTCGATCTGGTCGTTCACCGCGCCATCGCGCGTCCATCCACCGGCCATGCCATCCTCCCGGCCATCCTCCCGGCCATCCTCCCGGCCCGCAGCTTAGCGCGGGCCGGGAGATCCGGCAAATCCGGTCGCTATTCCTCGCCGCCCCATCGCGCGAAGGGGAAGGGTTTCTGTTCGGTGGCACCGGTCTGGAACAGCGCCACGCGCGCCAGCCAATCGGCCAGATCCTTGCCGAAATCGGCGATGTTTTGGTTCTTTTCCTTGCCGAAAACCAGCCAGAGGAACTGGAGCACGGCACCGATCAGCAGGATGGTTTGGCCGACCCCGAACAGGATCGCCAGCACCACCACCCACAGCCCCCACATCCAGGGGTTCTCGGGCTCGTCCTCGATCTCCCAATCGGGCGGCCCCCTGTAGTCATCCCCGGGGCTTTGCTCGCCCGTGCCGGGCTCTTCCAACACCCGGGGGTCGCGGTCGTCCCCGGGTTTGACATCTTCGGTCTTGTTCTCTTCGGTCATCGGGCCTCTCCTTTGTTGATGGCGGTCCTGCGGGTCCAATCGCAAGCCCTCGACGCCCACCGCCGCGCGCGGCACGCCAAAGCAAATCGGGTCGCGCGGCGGGCTGTCTGGGCATTGTGCCAACCGACCGCAAAACGCGCTAGAAAACGATCTCGCCTTCGAGCCGTTTGACCACCTCGGCCGGACCCTGGGCTGTGAAATCCTTGTCGACATCGAGCACCAGCGCCTTGCGCAACGTTTCGGACAGATGCGCTCGAAGCGCGCCGAGGGTGGCCGGAGCCGCCGCCATCACGAAGCGGCTGTAGCCCTTCTCGCGGAACCGAACCTCGGTCTCGGCAACGACCGCGCGCACGAACGCCACGCGCGATTGCACCTCCTCGGCCTCGGCCTGGTCGGCGGTCGCGTGCTGGGCCATGCCTGGTGCAGCGGTATTGCGACCGGGCCGATCACTGTAGCGTACGTTGGCGCCCACGATCAACGCGGCCGAGAAGTCTTCGATTTCGGTCAAACCGCGCCCCGGCCCGAGGTTCTCGAACAGCCGGGCGGTGGTATCGTTGGCAAGCAGGACAAGTGTCTTGATGGGTTTCATTTCGCCCCCCTTTCCTCTTCGGATATGGGAGCGAAACCCCTGTTTTTCAAGGCGGGGACGTGGTTTGCGCGCCCGATTCAGCCGATCTCGACCGCGGCCGAGAACACCCGATCGATCATCTCCTGGGTGCCGCGGCTGAACTCCAGCGGACAGGGGTAGTCAGCCCCCGTCGCCACGCTCAGCGCGAAGTTTTCGACCTGGAGCACGTATTGGTTCGCCCGCGGCCATTGTTCGGTGCGTATATTGCCCGCAATGTCGCGCACATGGATCGCCGCCACGCCGAACACGCCGGCGTTGAACGGCGCGCTGACGGTGATCGTGCCGGTCTCGCCCTGGAAGACCACCTCTTGCCGGTTTGGCAGCCGCATCGAGGTCATCGCCGAATAGGTGAAGCGACCGGTTGGCCCGTCCATCTCGCCCACGACCTGCGCCCAGGTGTCGACCCCGTTCTCGATCTTGACGCGGGCGGTGAGGTCCACGGGCTCGGCGCTGGTTGCAAAACGTACCGAGGAATAGGTGTAGACGCCGATATCGCGAATACCCCCGCCCCCGGTTTCGGCCTTGTTGCGGATGTTGCCGGTGTCGGCGCTGTTGTCGTAGCTGAAGGCGGTATCGACATGGCGCAGCGCGCCGATCTCGCCCGCCTCGATCAGCTCTTTGACCCGGATCCACTGCGGGTGGTGGACGATCATGTAGGCTTCGGCGGCGAGCAGCCCGGTCTCGTCACGCAAGGCAATGAGCTCGTCGAATTCCGACGCCTTCATCGCGATCGGCTTCTCCGTCAGCACGTGCTTTCCGGCCCGCAACGCCTTTTTCGTCCAATCCACGTGCAGCGTGTTCGGCAGCGGGATATAGACCGCGTCGATCGCGTCCCAGGCCAGCATCGCGTCGTAATCGAGAAACACATCGAGCCCCGGGCAGAACGCCGCGAAGCGGGCCGCGTTGACCTCGGCGGACGTCGCCAGCGCAACCAGCCGATTGCCGCGCGCGGCGTGGATCGCCGGCCCCATGTGCTCGCGCGCAAACTGCGCCGCCCCGAGAATGCCCCAGCGAAGTTCCTGTACCATATCAAGCCTCCTGTCGTCCTTCCCTTGACCCTACGCCGCGCCCGCACAGGCCGCAATCGGCTTGCGCGCCGGGCGCAGCGGGCGCCGTCCGGCAAAGAAGACGGGAGCGGAGCGAGCCCCCCGGGCGGCACGCGCCGAGGTCGTCCTCCTGTCCCTGATCGCGGTCATGTCTGCGCTGGCCCGAAACGGAAAACGCCGCCCGAAGGCGGCGTTCCCTGTCGGCGTCGCGCTTGCATCACGCGGATTCGAGCAGACCCTTGGAGCCCGCGAGCTCCTGCATCTTCTTTTGCAGCTTCTCGAAGGCGCGCACCTCGATCTGGCGAATCCGTTCGCGGCTCACGCCATATTGCTCCGACAGCGTTTCCAGCGTGACCGTCTTGTCGGACAGGCGGCGCTGGGTGAGAATGTCGCGCTCGCGATCGTTCAGCACTTCCATCGCCTCGACCAGCATCTCGCGCCGTGTCTCGAGCTCGTCGCGCGCCTCGTAGTCGCTCGCCTGGTCGGCATCCTCGTCCTCGAGCCAGTCCTGCCACTGCATCGACGATTCGCCGTCCGACGAGATCGTCGCGTTGAGCGAGGCGTCGCCGCCCGACATCCGACGGTTCATCGAGATGACCTCGGTTTCGGTGACGTTGAGGTCATGGGCGATCTTCGCCACGTGTTCGGGGCGCAGATCGCCCTCCTCGAGCGCGCCGATCCGGGCCTTCGCCTTGCGCAGGTTGAAGAAAAGCTTCTTCTGGGCGCTGGTGGTGCCAAGCTTCACCAAGCTCCACGACCGCAGGATGTATTCCTGGATCGAGGCGCGGATCCACCACATCGCGTAGGTCGCGAGCCGGAACCCCTTCTCGGGGTCGAACCGCTTGACCGCCTGCATCAGGCCTACGTTGGCTTCCGAGATCACCTCGGCCTGGGGCAGACCGTAGCCGCGATAGCCCATGGCGATCTTCGCCGCCAAGCGCAGATGGCTGGTGACCAGTTTGTGCGCGGCGGCCGAGTCCTCGTGGTCCACCCAAGACTTGGCCAGCATGTATTCTTCTTCCGGCTCAAGCATCGGGAACTTGCGGATCTCCTGCAAGTAGCGGTTCAGACCCCCTTCCGGGGTCGGCGCCGGCAAGTTCGCGTAATTGCTCATACTTTCTCCCATGTTGTCCCTCGATGTTTCGAGGCTTAACATACCAGATAAGACCTTCTTCTCGCAGTTCAAGCCCTGCGCGTCCCATCTAGGTCCAAAGGTTGAACGGATTATGAACCCGATTCCGTCGGAGCGACAGAGGTGTCACGTCCTTGTGCTGTTGGTTACGGCGGACCCCGGTGTTTGGATCCGTTTCGGCTGTCGGCGCGCGAGGCGGCAACACCCTGCGCGCGTTCAGGCACCCGCGCCCCCTGCCCGTTTTCTTGGGTCAAGANCNCNANNGGCGCGCGACCGGCGCGCGCCCGGCTCACGACCGCGCGGGATCGGTCAGACANCCCCGCCAACACCACGCAGCGCCGAAATCAGCGCCGCCATGTCCGCCGGCAGCGGCGCCTCGAAGCGCATCTCCTCCCCCGACACAGGGTGGATGAACCCCAGCGTCGCCGCATGCAGCGCCTGACGCGAAAACCCGCGCGCCGCCTCCACCGCCGCCGCACCCACCGCCTTGACCGCGAGCTTGCGCCGCCCGCCATAGACCGGATCGCCGATCAGCCCGTGCCCCGCATGCGCCATGTGGACGCGGATCTGGTGGGTACGCCCGGTTTCCAGCCAGCAGTCGANGAGCGCCGCGGCGGGCGGCGTGCCGAAGCGCTCCACCACCCGGGCGCGCGTCACCGCGTGCCGCCCCTGCGACCAGACCACCGCCTGGCGCTGGCGGTCGGTCTTGTGACGCGCGAGCTGCGAGGTGATCTTCACCACCCCGCCGGGTTCGAAACTGACCCCCCGGAGGCCGCCGAGCCGGGGATCGGCCTTGTCCGGCACCCCGTGGACCACGGCCCGGTAATGCCGCTCGACGCTATGCGCCTCGAACTGGGCCGCCAGCCCGTGATGCGCCTTGTCCGATTTCGCCACCACCAGAAGGCCGGAGGTATCCTTGTCGATCCGGTGCACGATCCCGGGCCGCTTTTCGCCGCCCACCCCCGACAGATCGTCGCCGCAATGGGCCAGCAGCGCGTTGACCAGCGTACCGCCGGGGCTGCCGGGCGCGGGATGCACGACCATGCCGGCGGGCTTGTTGACCACCACCAGATCGTCGTCCTCGAAAACGATGTCGAGCGCGATCTCCTCGGGCGCGATGTGGCTTTCCACGGCCGCGGGCACCGCGATCTCGATCACGTCGCCCTCCGCCACCTTCTCCCTTGCCGCCAGAACCGCCCCGCCCCGGGTCACCGCGCCCGCCTCGATCAACCGCATCAGCCGTGACCGGCTCAACGCCGCTTCTTCTGGCACATCGCGCGCCAGCGCCTTATCAAGGCGCGCGGGCGGGTCCCCAGCGATGGTGACCCTCAAAAGGGACGTTGGCGACATGGACGAAGACACTCCGCTTTCCGGGCAAGACGCAGCCCTGGTGCGCTACCTCAAATGGCTCGTCACCGCGTTGTCGGTGACGATGATTGCCGGGTTCATAGTGCTTGTGACAGTGGTTGTCATGCGCTTCAACCAAGACGCAGCACCCGCCGCCTGGCCCGAAGCCCTCGCCCTGCCCGAGGGAGTCACCCCCCACGCGGTGACCCGGGGGCCGGATTTCCTGCTGGTGGTAAGCGAAGACGGCCGTGTGCTGGTGTTCTCCCCCGACGGCGAGGACCTGCGGCAGGAGATCGAGATCGCGAATTAAGTCTGACGTGAAGGATGCATATTCCGGCAAAGGGAAGCAAGTTGCCGCCGCATCAGACCCGTTCGACCTGCCCGATTCCTCGTGCAGTCGCGACGGCGAACTACCCGGGCAGAGCACCCGATGCCAAAAGGGACAATATTGCGATCCCAAGGGGGGCTGCCATCGCACCGTAGGCGCTCCACGGGATATCATCGTCTTTCCGCTTTGTAGCGTGGTATGCGCCCCAAATGAACCAGGCGCTAAGAAGGTTGCCAATGAGAACACCGGCGGCAATGTCCATGAGTGTCATGTGCGAATGATTGGCGTTGTCCGACGAAAAAGCAACAAAGGTATGGCAGTTGGTCGAACCCGCACAACTCGTCCGATAGTAATCAAAGCGGTCCGATCGGGTCGTAGCACCAAGGCACTGTCTACGCCCCCGGTTCAGGCCGCGTCGACCGCCCTTGCCTGCGCCTTGGTGCAAAAGCCTTTGGCCGCGTCGAGATTGGCCTGAGCCTCCGGCGTCAGACCTTCCGTCAGGTCCCAGGAATAGCCACGGATCGACAACAGCCGCACCTCTGGCACCCGGTCGAAGCATTGCCGGCAGATCGCCATCACCGCCGGGATGGTGAGGGCATGCGAGGTGAAGCTGAGATCGTAGCGCGCCGCGACGGGATCGAGGCGGACGCTGTCCAGCCCCGCCTCCTTCGACGCATCGACGAACAGCACCCGGTCCATCCGCGACAGAAGGTCGGCATCCTCCAGAAACATCTGGTAGTGCCGGATCTTCTCGGCGCGCGGACAGAGCCCCTCCGCCTCCAGCCAGTCGACGAAGGCCCAGCCGAGCCCGTCGTCCTGCCGGCCGACATTGCCGATACCATGGATCAGACAGCCCTCGTTATCGTAGTCGGCCAGCAAGTCGCGCATGGGTCTACCGCTCCCGCCGGGCGAGCACCCCGCCGTCGGCCCCCTGTATGGTCACGATCAAAGGCATCTGGCCGACCGCATGGGTGGCGCAGCTCAGGCAAGGATCGTAGGCGCGAATGCCGAACTCGACATGGTTCATCAACCCATCGGTGATCTCGTCCACGTCGGTGAGGTATTCCTCCGCCACCGAAGTGATCGTGCGGTTGATCACCTGGTTGTTCTGGGTCGTCGCCACGATCAGGTTGGCAAAGGTCATCGCCCCGTCCTGGTCGGCCCGGTAGTGATGCAGGAGCGTACCGCGCGGCGCCTCGACCACGCCCACCCCCTCGCCGGTCCAGTCGGTCTCGGCGTGCGGCACGACGAGGTCCTCTTTCTGGAGGTCCGGATCGTTCAGCAGGTTCCTGATCTGCTCGGCCGAATGCAGGATCTCGATCGCCCGCGCCCAGTTGGTGTGCAGCGTCGCGTTCGAGGCCTTGCCCTTGTTGTAGTCATGGAACCGCGCCAGCGCTTCGCGCGCCAGCGGTGTCTCGGCCTCGTAATCCCGCGTCACATTCACCCGCGCGAGGCTGCCCACCCGCGCCGACCCGGCCTCACGGCCCAACCGCTTGAGGTAGGGGAACTTCATGTACGACCATTCCTCGGTCGCTTCCTCGAAATGGTCGAGATAGTCGTGGTAGTCGAACTCCTCGACCACCTCGCGGTTCTGGTCCACCACCCGGAGATCGCCGTGGAAATAGTCGACATTGCCCTGATCGTTCACGAGGCACAAGTTGAGCCCCGGCACGACCGCGAAGTTGTCGATCCAGTCGCGATGGGCCTCGTGATAGCCGTAGAACACCTTGAGCGCCTCCTGGGCGCCCTCGATCACCTCGTCGACCGACAACAGCCCGTCTTCGCCGTTCAGGAACCGGTCCCGATCGACGGTGGAGAGGTTCTTGTTCACCCCGCCCGGCACCGAGTGGATGCCGTGCATCCGCTTTCCGAAGACGGTGGTGATGAGCTCCTGGCCCCATTTGCGCAACCGGAGCACGCGTCTTACGAGCTCGGGGTCGGCCTCGATCAACCCTTGCACGTTGCGCTGGTCGGGCGGCGCGTCGACGCCGAACAGCATCTCCGGCGCGGTCAGGTAGAAATAGGCCGCCACGTGGCTTTGCAGCTGTTGGGCATAGTGCCCGAGCCGGCGCATCTTCTCCGGCGCGGGCAGCATTTGCACGCCGTTGCCGTAGCCCACGCCCACCATGTCATCGAGCGCCTTGGCGCCCGCGAGATGGTGGCTGACGAAACAGATGCCACAGACCCGCTGCAACATCATCGGCGCTTCCCAATACGGGTGGCCCTGGACGAATTTCTCGTAGCCCCGGAACTCGACCACGTTGAGGCGGGCCCAGTCGACCTTTTTGGCCTTGTTGAGCTGGATGGTCACCTTGCCGTGGCCTTCGATCCGGGTGACGGGATCAATGATAAGCTTGCGGCTCATGGCACGCTCCTAGTCGAAACGGTTGAAATCGGGCGGCATCGAGAAACCGCGCCCACTCAGGAGATCGTCGATCACCTTGAACATGGTGCGCCCGTCGGGCGGGCAGCCGGGGATCGAGTAGTCGATCTGGACCACTTCGTGCACCGGGTAAACCTTTTTGGTGAGTTTCGGGATGTCGGGGTGATGGGGCACTACCGGTGCGCTCTGCACGGGCCGGGTCGGGCTGTCGACATAGGCCTCGCGCAGGCAGGCCTCGAGCCCGTGCATGTTGCGCATCGAGGGCACGCCGCCCCAGATCGCACAGGCGCCGGTGGCGATCAGGATGTCGCAATGCTCGCGGAAATGCTCGAGCGTCTCGATGTTCTCGTCATTGGCCACACCCCCCTCGATCAGTCCGACGGCGATCTGCCCGGGGATGCGCTTGATGTCGGTGAACGACGAGCGGGTGATGTGGACCTTGTCCAGAAGGTCAACCAGCGCCTCGTCGGTATCGAGCAGCGAGAGGTTGCAGCCCCAACAGCCGCACAGGCTGATGGTGGCGATCTGCACCTTCGCCTCGCGGGCTTTCCTGAGCTCGGGATCGAGTGCCTTGGCCGGCATGTCGTGGCTGAAGATCACTTCCTTGGGCACGGAATCGAGGGTCATGAAGTTTCTCCTTCCAGCATCCGCCTGCGCAGGGATTTGACATCGAACTTGCGGCTCCCCATCGGGTCTTCGAAGCCGACGCCCTTCTCCAGGATGCAGCCCACCGGACAGAGCTCGGCGGCGGCGTGAACCTGTTCGGGCGTGAGCTTGTTGGCAAGCCCCACGTCGATCTCGATCCGCGCTTTCGTACCGCGGCCGTGAATCGCGAAGATCGCCTGGCCGGTCTCTTCGTCGCGCACGTGCTCGACGCAGCGCTGGCAGAAGATGCAGCGGTCGCGTTCCAGGAAGATGTGGTCGGCCGCGTCTTCGCGTTCGCGTTTCGGGAACCGGTACGGGAACGGCGAGGCGGTCATCTCGACCTCGTAGGCCACCGCCTGCAATTCGCAGCGCCCCGATTTCTCGCAGCTCGGGCAATTGTGGTTGCCCTCCGAGAACAGCGCCTCGACCAGCAACTTGCGCATCTCGGCCACTTCCGGCTCATTGACATCGACCACCATGCCCGGTTGCACGGGCACGGTGCACGCGGCGGTGACCTTGCCATTCACCCGCACCGAACAGACCCGGCAGGTGCCGAGGCAGGGCTTGCCGCGGGTATAGCACAGGTTCGGGATGAACACGCCGTTGTCGGCCGCCGCGTCGATCAGGGTGCAGCCCTCATCGACCAGGACCTTGCGTTTGTCGATCGTGATGGTGAAGCTCATTACACGTCCTCCCGGACCAGGTTGTCGACGGCGCTGTCGAACGCGCTCATCGCGTCCTCCATGTCGAAGGAGGCGAGCAGTGCGCTCTTGGCATCATTCAGCTTGGCCTCGTAGAGCTCGGGGAACTTGTCGAGTGTCGTCAGGATCGGGTTGGGCGCGGTGGTCCCGAGCCCGCAGCGGCTGGTGCGCATCATCAGCTTGCCCCAGAGCCGGAAATCGTCGAGGTCCTGCTGGACGGCCCGGCCCGCAATCACCCGGTCGATCTTGGTCAGAAGATCGACGCCGCCCGACCGGCAGGGCGTGCAGATGCCGCAGCTCTCGTTGACGAAGAACTCGGTGAAATGGCGCGCGATGTCCAAGAGATCGCGCGAGCCGTTGAACACCATCAGCGAGCCGTTGCAGGACAGATCCGAGTAGCAGAACTTGCGGAACCGGTCCTGGTCCACCCGCAGCATCTCGCCCGAGGGCCCGGAGATCTGAACGGCAACCGCGGTCTCGGCGCCGACCATCTTCAAGACCTCGTCGAGGGTGATCCCCCATTCGATCTCGTAGATGCCCGGCCGCTCGCAATCGCCCGAGATCGAAAGCAGGCGTGTACCGGAGCTTTGCTCGGTGCCCATCGCGGTGAACCAGGCGCCGCCCTTGTCGATGATCTGCGAACACAGAGCGAAGGTCTCGACGTTGTTGACCACCGTTGGCATGCCCAGATACCCGTGCTGGATCGGGAACGGCGGTTTCACCCGCGGCGTGCCCCGCTTGCCTTCGCAGCTTTCGATGAGGGCGGTCTCGTCGCCGCAGACGTAGGCCCCCGCGCCCATCTGGATGCGGATCTCGAAATCGAGCCCGGACCCGAGGATGTCGGACCCGAGCAGGCCTTCGGCGCGGAACGCCTCGATCTGCCCTTCGAGGAAGGCTTTGAGGTACCAGTATTCCGCCCGCAAATAGATGATGCCGGTGCGCGATCCCACGGTATGGGCGGCCGCGATCATGCCGAGCAGCACGTCCTTTGCCGCATGGGTCAAGAGCGCACGGTCCTTGAACGTGCCGGGCTCGCCCTCGTCGGCGTTACAGATGACATATTTCTCGGCACCCTCGGCTTCACGCGCGAGCCGCCATTTGAGCCCCGCCGGGAAGCCCGCGCCGCCGCGGCCACGGATGTCGGAGGCATCGACCTCGCGGATGATCTCCTCGGGCGTGCGTTCGACGATCGAGCGGACCAGTGCGGGATAGTCGCGGCCCTCCTGGAACATCACCGGCCCGGATTTCAGGATCTTCGCCTCGGCGACCGCGTCGACATAGTGCACCGAAGTCTTTTCATAGGCGTTGGGGTTGGCGAGTTCCTCGGCCGATTTGCCGCTTCTGAGTTGGGCCACGATCTCGTGCACCTTCTCCGGCGTCAGCCCGGAAAACACCACATCGTCCACCAGCATCGCCGGTTCCTGGTCGCTGAGCCCGATGCAGGGCGCATTGTCGAGCCCGAACTGCCCGGTCCCGTCATGGACCCCGAAATCGGCCCCCGTGGCCGCGATCAGCGCCGCGCGCACCTCGTCATACCCGTTCATCCGCGCAATCACCGTGTCGGCGAGGTAGATGACGTGCTGGGCGAAGGGGGCAGTCCGGAAGAAATGATAGAAGGTGACCGTTTCGGCCACGTCCGGGACCGACATGTCGAGCCCGCGGGCCAGCGCCGCGATCGCATCCTCCGAGATATGCCCGCGTGCGCGTTGCACCTCCCACAGCATATCCATCAGCCGGGTTCTGTCCGACCCGAACCTGTCCAGCACCTCTGCGACCAGACGTTCCACAAAACGGTCCATATTACCTCCGCATCTCGCGTGGGTTTGCGCGCACCTGTCCCCCGGGGACCGGTGCAACACCGGGGGCCCGAACCGGCTCTGGCTCCACGCCGCCGACCCGGATTGCCGACCCTTCCTGCGGGAGACGACCGGTCCTCTGGCCGGGTCGCCGGGAGCACGGGCAAACACCCTTTGCGCCCCCTTAAAAAAACTCCCTACCACAGCGGGTTCTCCCGCAGGGCTGGATCGTTAGCCGGACATTTCCATGTTTCTCCGTCGCCGACTTTGATGCGCGTCAATATGCGCGTCTTTTTTTGCGCAGTGCGAGATTGAATTATTGTCCCGTGTTATCCAGTGATTACACCATCTGCGTCGAAAAACGGCAGTCGCCTGGAAGGGTCCGGCGGCCCGCAGCGCAGCGCGGTTATACATATAAATATATTCGCGAATGTGAATGCCTATACTCGATGCCGTGTCCGGACCACGCCCGGCCCAAGGAACGGGCCCGGCGAAACGGCACCAAGACCCCGCAGGCAGGACGCGCAAGCCGACAACGGACCCGGCCCGGCACCGGCCCCCGCGCGCACCACGGCGCCTCAGCACATTGTGGAAGGATGGTACCGCCTCCCAGGCTTGAACAGGGGACCTCTGGACCGACAATCCATTTTCCGGCGTTTCCAAGCCGGAACATACCGGGTCAGTATCCTATGAAGAGGCCAAGGCAGCTTTCCTGGACGAATGCGCAATGCGCCGTCGGCCTTCTACGGTGGAACGGTATCGGTACGCGCCCAAACCAATCACCGCCGAGACCCTGAACGGGGTTACCAAGACGCCCACCGACCCGTGAGTTGCGCCCGGAAAACCGGGCACTGACGTTAACCATGATAGGCTGTCTGCTGATCTTCGACGAGAAGGAGATCAGAGATGTCGATCGCCAAGCAATGCCGACTGCTGTCGATCTCGTGGTCGTCTTTCTTCGAGGCGCCGTTCTTCGGGGTGCGGCAGTTTCTCGGGACATTGCAGTGCAATACCCTGCCAGCCGGTGGATGACCTGGCACTTGCAGAACGAAGGGCACGCGGTGAACGTGAAGCGCATCCGCCGGTTGATGCGGCTGATCGACCCCCTCCCGGCAGATTGCTGCGCAATCGCCTGCCGGGCAACGCCCTCTCGGCAGATTTGCCCTGCAAATCGCCTGTGGCGCAATGCTTGGCGGCAAACCGCCAGCCGTGGTCTATTGGCAAAGGAAAGACAAAACCCAACCCGGTCAGCAGGAGCGAAGAGTAACTTAAGTTGCGCAAAAACCGGCCCAAACATCGGGGAGTTGCTCAGACCGGCCAGCGGCCCGACCAGGCGCTCGCCGGTGAAGTCCACCGCCGCCCGGCCCGGGCGAACCCTCCTATTCTTGCGCGGAGTTTCGAGGCTGTGGATCAGGTGATGCGGCAGGATCCCAAACGCCTCGACCAGCCCCATCACGGCGACGCCCCCCATGAACGACACCGGCAGACCCATCGCCACCCAGAACGAGAAGCGCAACCCGAAGAACAGCCACAACACTGCGACGTCAAGCACAAGCCCCTGCAACCCGCTGACCACCACCAGCGAAAGCCGCTCGCGCACGACCGCAGCGCCGTCGGTAGGAAGCTCCATGATCACCCCGGGTGCGCCTCGCCGCGCTCAATCTCGAGAAACAGGTTCAGCGCGGCGATCGCCCGCAAGCTGTGCTCGGCCCGGGTCTTGGTGATATCAGACACCGCGGCGGGTTTGCCATCGAACCAGATCGCGTCGTCGTCGGTCGAGACCCGTTCCCGGATCTCGGCGATGTCGCCCAACGCCACCTGCCCGCCCTCGGGCGCGGCGCGCTCGACCAGCGCCGCCAGCCCACCCGCAGTGCGGCGTTCTTCGGCCACCCGGATCAGTTGGCTTTCGCGGGACGTCTCCAGCGATCCCGTCGGCATATCCGGGCTGCCACCGGCATCAGTCTTGGCAATGTCCGACACCGAAACACCGAGTTGCCGCAGGACTTCGGATTTCAGCCCGATCCGCAATTCAGGCGTCGAAGACCCTTGGAGGGTCTGCCGTCAGCGCCAACGGGACAGTTTAGGGTGATTTGATCAGGGAGGATTTCTGGCTCATCGCAACCACCAGGGAGTGGAGATGAGACAGAAATCCGGAACGCAGAGGAGCCACGGTGAGAAGGTCGTCAGGGACATCCGTCGGGATGCGCCGCGATGATCGCCCCTTGATCCGCTGCACCACCACCGACAGCGACAGCTTCGGCGGGATCGACAGAAACATGTGGACGTGATCGCGCGCCAGCACACCGCGCGCGATGTGAACGCCCATCTCGTCGCAGCTCTGTCGGATGATCTCGCGCAGGCGCGCGCGCATCGCGCCCTCGAAAACCTTGTGGCGATCCTTCGTCGCCCACACGACATGGTACCTGTGGTAGAATCGCGTGTGCGCGGATGAGGAATAGCGCATGATCTTCTCTCCCGGATTTTGAAGCCATACCGCTCACGCGGGCTTCAAAATCCGGGAGAGAAGATTGCCGGAAGATCCGCTGAAGCTGACCGGCGGGAAGCCGGTGGTTTGAATCCGTTAGGTGCAAAAGTCAAATCCCGGGGCCAAGACCGGTGGAGCGTGAAAGCTACTCGTTCAAAGTCCGGGAAGGCTTCAGAGCGCGAGCCTTCANTCGGAAACCGTCTCGCCGCCTCCGGGAATGGGCCCGTTGTCCCTTTGTCANGGCCAAGGAAAAACCGATCAACGGCGAGGTCGATCTCCGCATCGCTGCCGTGAAGTCGCCTGGGTCACACAATTCAGCTCGAACCTCTGGGCCTGAAGGGCATCAACTCTCTGTTTTCGTACCATTTTTATGGTACCGCCTTCCCGACTTGAACGGGAGGCCCCTGGATCCGCAATGTGGATGGGTATGCGGATTTGCCCCCCCTGTTCTTCCTGTTCCGATGCTCCTTCGAAGATTTGTGGGAGCGGTTTGGGAGTTTGGTCGGGGAGACGATTGCGACTATCGGGCGGGCGATTTCTGTCAAGGCAAGTCGACTGATCAGTCCTGCCGGGAGCTTCGGGTCTCGCGGAACAAGGCGCGCAAGGTGGTGGGTTCCGGGGCGTCGGCGGTCAGCAATGACCGGTCAACCCAGCCCCGCCCCAAGGTCGCCCCTTGGCGATCCGAACCTGGCGATCCGAACCTGGCGAGATGCCCCTGGCGAAAGGCCTGCCCTCTCCAGGTTTGCCATGCAAACCGCTGCCGGGGGGCCTCCACAATGCGACTTCGAGGCGACCGGAATCACCGAGACCCCGAGCCGTGTTCTGGCCAAATGTGACGTCCTTGGCCACCAGCGGGCCCTCGTTCTGATCGGCGACACCGGGTTGCGGAAAACCCGTCGCGCCGTCTCCATCGCCCGGGGGCCTGTCCCCGCAATGGCCGTCGCGCACGGGTCTTCAACCAGGTCGACCCGGTGAACAGGCTCGACGCCGAAGCCCCGCCGAAAGACAGGGCCGAACCGCAGACCTGGTCTCCCGTCGCGACATGCTTTTCCTGGGCGACCGCGCTTCGGGGCAGGACGACCCCAGCCGATCTGGCCTGCTCATCATTCAGGCAGGTCGCTTGAACTTCGGCCAAACACGTCGGCCCGATGCCGCTGCGTTGCACGGAGACGACCCCGCACCTGGCCAGGTCGGCTCCAAGGCGGCAAATCCTGGGCGCCGATATCGAGAACCGGCCAGTCTCTCCGGCTTCGCGCTGCCCAGTGAGGCGGTGTTGGCCCAGCTTTCTTCGTCAGGCTTTCGGTTGGGGATGAGCGGAAACGACGCTCGGCCGTGGGCGGGCGGTCAGAACACCGGTTCAGCGTCATCCGATGGCCGTTTGTAGCCGATCGCAGCATCGAGCAGCCGCCGGGTATACTCATGCGCCGGGCTCATCGCACGCATGTCTTCGACCCCCATCACCTCGATAATCTCGCCATTCTGCATCACCGCGACGTGCTCGCACATATGCGCGACGACGGCGAGGTTGTGCGACACCATCAGATAGGTGAGCTGGTGCTCCTCGCGCAGGTCCTGCAGCAGGTTCAGCACTTCGGCCTGAACCGAAACATCGAGCGCCGAGGTCGGCTCGTCGAGCAGCAGCACCGAGGGCTCCGGGGCAAGCGCGCGCGCCACCGCGACGCGCTGGCGCTGGCCGCCCGAAATCTGATGCGGATAGCGAAATCGGAACTCGGGACCGAGCCCGACATCGGCAAGCAGCTTCTCGATCCGGGTGTCGATATCCTTGAACCGATGCAGCTTCAGCGTTTCGCTCAGCATCGCATCGACCGTATGGCGCGGGTGCAGCGACGCATAGGGGTCCTGAAACACCATCTGGACATCGCGGAAGAAACTGTGCGGGCGCCTCTGCCCGAGCGCCACGCCGTCGACCTCAATCGTGCCGGACCAGGATGGCACCAGCCCGACCAGGGCGCGCAGGATCGTGGATTTCCCCGAACCGCTTTCACCCACGAGCCCGAAGCTCCCACCAGTCGGGACGATAAAACTGGCGGCCTTCACCGCATCGACTCGGTCAGTCTCTTCGCCGAACCAGACATTCAGTTTATCGAATTCAATTCTGCTCACAGATGTCCGCTCACGCTTTTGGCCTCTGACCAGGCCGGGTCTCGGTTCAGCGCCTCGAGCCGGCGCGCGGGTTTGTCGATCCGCGGGAGCGAATTCAACAGGCCCCTGGTATAGGGGTGCTTGGCGTCGTGCAGCTTGTCGGCATCGCAGGTTTCGACGATCCGGCCCGCATACATGATCAGCACCCGGTCGCAGAAACTCGACACCAGGTTGAGGTCATGGCTGATGAAGATCAACCCCATGCCGCGGGCTTCCACCAGCCGGTCGAGGATCGCGAGCACCGAGGTCTGTACGGTCACGTCGAGCGCCGAGGTCGGCTCGTCGGCGATCAGGATCTCCGGTTCGGTCACCAGCATCATGGCGATCATGATGCGTTGGCCCATGCCGCCGGACATTTCATGCGGAAAGGCGCGCATGACCCGCTCGGGATCGCGGATCTGCACCGCGTCGAGCATCTCCACGGCCTTGGCCCAGGCGGCCCGGCGCGAGGCATTGGTGTGGAAGCGGTAGATCTCCATGATCTGCTCGCCGACCCGCACCACCGGGTTGAGCGAAAACTTCGGGTCCTGCATGACCATCGAGATCCGCTGGCCGCGCACCTGCTGCATCTCCCGCTCGGACATTTTCAGGATGTCTTTCCCGTGCAGCATCAGCCGGTCGGCGGTCACCCGGCCGGGGCGACGGATCAGCCCGAGAATAGCGCGCCCGGTCATCGATTTCCCCGAGCCGGACTCGCCGACAATGCCGAGGCGCTCCCTGCCGAGCGAGAAAGAGATACCGCGCACCGCGTCGAAATCGCCCGAGCGGGTGGGGAAGGTAACAGTGAGGTTCTCGATGTCGAGCAGTTTCTCTGTCATCCCGATTTCCCTTCCTTCGGGTCGAGCACGTCGCGCAGGCCATCGCCCAACAGGTTGAACGCGAGCGAAACGGTGAAGATCGCGAGCCCAGGCATGGTGGCCACCCACCAGTGGTCAAGGATGAACTTGCGCCCCTCGGATATCATCGCGCCCCATTCCGGGCTTGGCGGCTGCGCACCAAGGCCGAGAAAACCGAGACCCGCCGCGGTGAGGATCACCCCGGCCATGTCAAGCGTGACCCGAATGATCAGCGACGAGATGCAGAGCGGCCAGATATGNTTGGTGATGATNCGAAGCGGGCCCGCGCCCTGCAGCTTCACCGCCGAGATGAAATCCGACGAGCGGATCGTCAGGGTCTCGGCCCGGGCGATCCGTGCATATGGCGGCCAGGCGGTGAGCGAGATGGCAATCACCGCGTTTTCGATGCCGGCCCCCAGCGCCGACACGAAGGCGAGCGCCAGAACCAGTTTGGGGAAGGCGAGGAAGATATCGGTGATCCGCATCAGAACCACGTCGATGAACCCGCCCGCATAGCCTGCGATCGTGCCCACCAGAAGCCCCGCGATCGGCGCGATGATGGCCACCAGAGCGACGATATAGAGGGTGATGCGCGAGCCGTGGATCAGCCGCGACAGGATATCCCGGCCGAGGCTGTCGGTGCCAAGCAGATGCCCCTCCGTCCCTGGCGGGCGCAACCGGCCTGCGAGGTTCTGCGCGAAGGGATCCATCGGCGCGAGCAGCGGTGCCGCGAGGGCAATGACCACGAGAATGACCAGGATGATCAGCCCGCCCATGGCCATGTGGTTCGCCTTGAGGCTGAGCCAGCCGTGGTAGTATTCGGCCGCCAGCGCGTGCCGGCGCGACGTCGGCGTGTCGGTGGTGAGCCAGTCGCGCCAGCTCTGGTCCGGTGTCGGCAACGCCATTACTTCGCCCTCGGGTCGAAGACCTTGTAGAGCAGGTCTGAGAGGATATTGAGCAGGATGAACACAAGGCCCACCACGACCGTCCCGCCAAGAACGGCGTTCATGTCGGCCGACAGAAGCGCGGTGGTGATATACGAGCCGATACCGGGCCAGGAGAAGATGATCTCGGTCAGCACCGAGCCTTCCAGCAGGTTGGCGTAGCTGAGCACGATCACGGTAATGAGCTGAACCCGGATGTTCTTGAACGCATGGCGCCAGATCACCGTGCGCTCGGGCAGGCCCTTGACCCGCGCCGTGGTGACATATTCCGAACTCAGCTGTTCGAGCATGAAACTGCGGGTCATCCGGCTGACATAGGCCAGTGAGTAGTAGCCCAAGAGCGAGGCCGGCAGGACGATATGCGACAGCGCATTGCGGAAAATCGTCCATTCCCCCGCCAGCGCGCTATCGAGCAGGATCATGCCGCTGCGCTGCGGAACGATGTCCTCATAGAAGATATCGAGACGACCGGGTCCGCCAACCCAGCCCAGAATGCCATAGAAGATGAGGAGCCCCATCAGGCCCATCCAGAAAATCGGCATCGAATAGCCGACCAGCGCCAGAACGCGGGCCACCTGGTCGATCCACGTGCCGCGCTTGACCGCCGCGATCACCCCCAGCGGCACGCCAAGGAACACCCCGAGCAAAGTGCCCAATGTGGCAAGCTCCATTGTCGCCGGGAAGACACGCTTGATGTCTTCGGAAACCGGTCGGGCATTCAGCAGTGAATCGCCGAAATCGCCGCGCACCACGTCGCTGAGATAATAGAAAAACTGCACGATGAGGGGCTTGTCCAGCCCCAGCGCCTCGAAGGCGGCATCGTAGGTCTCTTTCGACGCCCGTTCGCCGACGATGGACAGAACCGGGTCGATCGGCATCACACGACCGATCGTGAAGGTCACGAAAAGCAGCCCCAGCATCGTCACGGCGATGGTCAGAAGCGTCTTCGCGGTCTTGATGAGAATGCCACGGGAATGGGGCGGCAAGCGCCGCCCCGATCCGTTTTTTTCAGCCAGCGCCATTACTTGGTCACGGGCCAGTAAGACACGGCGGTGATGGCGCCGCCCAGGGTCAGGTTGGCCACGTTTTCGGCCCGGCCGGTCTGTTCGACCTTCTGGAACATGACGACAAAGGGCGAGGTTTCGCGGAACTCGGCCTGGATATCGACATACATCTGGGCGCGCAGATCCCGGTCGCCTTCGACCACCGCTGCGGCGACCTTCTCGGTCAGCCCGCCGGTATCCCAGCTGTTGCGCCAGGCCAGAAGCCCGGTGGCGCCGGCTTCGTCGGAATTGTCCGGGTTATAGGCGAAGGTGCCGGCATTGGTGTGCGGATCCGGGTAGTCCGGGCCCCAGGCGCCGACATACATGTCGAGCTCGCGGGCCCGATACCGCGCCAGGATCTGTTTGGCCGTGCCGACAGTGATGTTGATCTTGATCCCGGCCTTTGCAAACGTCGCCTGCAGCGCCTGAGCGATCTCGATCCGCTCCTGCGCCTCGCGCACGCCCGCCTCGATCTCCAAGCTCTCGACCCCGGCTTCGGCCAGCAGCGCCTTGGCCTTTTCGATGTCCAGGTTGAACGGGTTGTCGTCGACCGCACCGAGATAGGTGCGCGGCAGGAAGTTCTGGTGGATCACGTACTGACCGTTGAGGAAGCTGTCCTGCATCCCCTGGTAGTCGACCAGGTACTTGAGCGCCTGACGCACTTCGGGCTTCGCCAGTATCGGGTTTTTCTGGCTGAACGAAAGATACATCAGCCGCCCGCGCATCTCGCTGTCGATCGCGACGCCTTCGGCCTCGGAGGCCCCGGCGATGTCCTCGGGGTTGAGGTTGCGCGCGACGTCGATATCGCCGCGTTCCAGCATCAGCCGCTGGGTGGCGCTTTCCTGCACGTGGCGCACGACCACGCGCTCCATCGCCGGCGCGCCGAGGTAGAAATCGGGGTTCGACTGCAGGGTGACGCTCTCGTTGGGCTTCCAGCTCACCAGGCTGTAGGCGCCGGAGCCGGCCGAGTTGGTCTTGAGCCAGGTGTTGCCCATGTCGCCGTCGACCTCGTTGGCCATGACGGTTTCCTTGTCGACGATGCCGCCGATCGTGGCGGTCAGGCAGTTGAGCACGAACGAGGTCGCGTAGCGCTTGTCGGTGGTGATCGACACGGTGCCTGCATCGTTGTCGAAGGTGATGGTTTCGCCCACGTTGTCCGCCGTAAAGCCGAACTGGGTCAGGATGAAGGCCGGCGTCTTGTTCAGAATCACGACCCGCTGCAACGACCAGGCGGCGTCTTCGGCCCGCACCGGGTTGCCGGAATGGAACGAGACCCCTTCACGCATCTTGAAAGTGATCGTCATCCCGTCTTCGGAGACTTCCCAGCTCTCGGCGAGGTCGGGGCCATAGCCCGCGGCCAGGTCCAGGGGGTCGAAATTGACCAGCCTGCCGTAGATATTGCGATTGACGTCGGAGCCTGCGAACTCGAAGCTCTCGGCCGGGTCGATCGTGGTGATATCGTCGATCCGGTTGGCGAGCACGAGCATGTTCGCCGGGGTCTCGGCCCAGGCCGGCAGGCTCGACAGCCCCATTGTGAGCGCCAGCGCTGCGCTGGTCGCCAGCTTTCCGATTATCGTCATTGTGTTATCCTCTCCATGTTGGTTTCGTTTTTTTTTGCGCTTCTCAGACTTGCCCCCGGCCCTCTTCAAAGCACAGGTCTTCACTTTAGCCCAGGTCTTCTTCAAAGCCCCGGCCTTCTTAAAAGTCCCAGTCTCGATTCTAGCCCCGGTCTTCTCCACTGCCCCGGCCTTCTTCAATGCCCCAGGTCTTCTCCAGGACGCGGAGCCAATTTCCATGCGCCAGTTTCGCCACCAGATCTTCACCGAACCCATGCCTCCGCATGGCGTCGAGCAGAGC
>JGI24025J20009_10000772_pt1 | contig 24855 bp, 18 predicted proteins | sample Cruoilmetagenom3_FD_20009 | JGI IMG/M metagenome (IMG submission 20009) | reverse complement strand
TCTCAGTAAGGAAGGTAAAAGACTGGTAGCAGAACTGGACGAGGAATTAGAAAAAGAAGACCTTGCCGAGACACAAAAAGCCAAAGCGAAATGGACACAGCTTGAAGCTTTGATTGGCAGCGAAGACCGGATAAGACAGGTTGCACAGGATATTGTAACCCATTTTGAGCAGCGCCATGAAGTGTTTGAGGGGAAGGGGATGATCGTGTCAATGTCAAGAAGGATAGCAGCCAACCTGTATGACGAGATTATTAAAATCAAACCCGGGTGGCACAACGACGATCTTAAAAAGGGTGTTATCAAGGTGGTAATGACCTCAGCATCTTCTGATGGTCCAACGATCTCAAAACACCATACCACCAAAGATCAGAGACGGGCTCTGGCAGAAAGAATGAAGGACACCGAAGACGAATTAGAAATAGTGATTGTACGGGATATGTGGCTAACCGGTTTTGACGTTCCTTCGCTGCATACGATGTATATTGATAAACCCATGAAAGGTCATACGCTTATGCAAGCGATTGCCAGGGTGAACCGGGTCTATAAAGACAAGCCCGGTGGCTTAGTGGTTGATTATCTCGGAATCGCCTCTGATCTGAAAGAAGCCCTGTCATTTTATTCTGACAGCGGAGGAAAAGGCGATCCCGCCGTTCTTCAGGAACAGGCGGTTCAGTTGATGCTTGAGAAACTCGAAATTGTTTCCCAGATGTTTCATGGATTTCCGTACAAACATTATTTTGTTGCGGATACCTCAACAAAGCTATCAATAATACTTGCTGCAGAGGATCATATCATTGGCATTGAAAACGGGAAGAAACGGTATATTGATGAAGTGACTGCATTATCAAGAGCGTTCTCTATAGCTATTCCGCATGAGCAGGCAATGGCTGCAAAGGACGAAGTCTCGTTTTATCAGGCGATAAAAGCCAGACTGGTAAAATTTGACAGCACGGGAACAGGCAAAACAGACGAAGAGATTGAAACCGCAATCAGGCAAGTTATCGATAAAGCCCTTGTTACGGAACAAGTAATAGACATTTTCGATGCTGCGGGCATTAAGAAACCGGATATTTCCATTCTATCAGAAGATTTCCTTTTAGAAGTCCGGAACATGGAACATAAAAACATTGCTCTGGAAGTTCTTAAAAAGTTGCTCAACGATGAAATAAAAGCCAGGATGAAAAAGAACATGGTTCAAAGCAGATCGTTAATGGAAATGCTTGAAGATTCCATCAAGAAATATCACAACAAGGTTGTTACAGCGGCAGAAGTTATTGAAGAACTGATCGAGCTTGGTAAAGAGATAAAGAGGATGGACAAAGAGCCACAGGAAATGGGGTTGTCAGAATATGAATATGCTTTTTATACGGCAATTGCGGATAATGACAGTGCAAGAGAATTGATGCAAAAAGAAAAACTACGGGAATTGGCTGTTGTTTTATTTGAGAAGGTGAAACAAAACGCATCAATAGACTGGACGATAAAAGAAAGCGTCAGGGCAAAATTAAAAGTAATTGTAAAACGGACTTTAAGGCAATATGGTTACCCCCCGGATATGCAGGCACTCGCAACAGAAACAGTATTAAAACAGGCGGAATTAATAGCAGATGAAATAATAAAGAAGGGATGATATGATTAAAATCCAGGAACTTTTACTTGAAGAAATGAGAATAATGCGGGGTCAAAAGAATGGATATTCCAAAGCAACGCGGCGCGTTTTGGTAGACATGCTGCGCTTGCGCCGGAAACGGTCCGGATTTGCAGACACAAGGACTTGATAACAATGCTTGACATCACACTGATCTGGGATGGTGAACTGCTCTTCGAGAAACTCTTTGTCGAGCACGGATTATCGTATCAGCGCACCCCGTCAAGCGCGATCGGAACCCCGTTCCTGCCCGGGTCCAGGGTCATGATCGTCCCGACAGGATTTGCGAATCCGCAGTACACCCAAATATTGCGTGGTATCGAGGCAAACAAGAGTTTCTTCGACGGTTTCGTGAAAAAAGGCGGCGTGCTCGTCGTCTATGGCGCGCTGGTTCCTGAGTACACGTACAGGTGGCTTCCGTTCACGCTTGAATACCGGGAGCAGTATGGCGCAGTCGATATCGAGGCGGCAGAGGATCCGGATCGGAGTCACGAGTGTTCATGCATCTTCGATGGCACCCGTGCAGAGTGCGACGGATATTTCACAGAAACCGACGGCGATGTTATTCTGACAGGAGCTGGGATGCCGGTTCTGGTTGCAAAAGAGCACGGGGACGGTATAATCGTTGCAACCACGATACACGAGTTTCCCACAGGAGCGTTTCTAAAATGGGCGGTAGAGTACAGGTAAACGGGGCAGATGCGAAAGATGCCGGCACAGACGCTGATGCGTGCGCGATCTGGATCACAGGGCTTCCAGGAAGCGGAAAGACCACGATTGCGGAAAAAGTGGCAGGAGCGCTCGGTGCAAAGCACCTCCAGCTGGACCGGGTGCGGAAGGTCGTGACACCCGATCCCGACTACAGTGATAAGGAGCGCGGAATTGTGTATGCGTCGCTTGCATACATGGCATACCTGCTCGTGGACTCGAGGGTTTCGGTGGTCATCGATGCAACCGCGAACAGACGCGAGTACCGTGATCTTGCACGAAAACTGATCCCGCGATTTATCGAGGTGTATGTCGAGTGCCCGATCGAGGTATGCATGGAGCGGGAGCGGGTCAGGGACGCAGGATATGCGCCAGCCAGGATATATGCGGGCGCGGGGAAAGGCGGAACCGTGCCTGGCGTGGATGTCGAGTACGAGGCGCCGTTACGTCCGGAGGTCGTGGTGCGGAGCGATCTTATGGATGCGGACGGGTGCGCTGATCAGATCACCAGGTATGTCAGGGAATGCACCGTCTCTGATAACACGGATCAGTGTTGATCTGGAGATTTTTTATTATTTTCTGGAAACACCATTCGCTACCAGCAGATCCCCTCATAAACCCCGCGATCCAGAGAGACCGCCCGCCTGCCATCGATCACAACGATCTCGTTCATCGCATCAAACTCCCGGTCAAGCGACCGAAACTCATCCCACTCGGTCATGATCAGGCACCCGTCCGCACCGCTTAACGCATCTGCGGCGCTCTGGCAGTACTCGACATCAGGAAAGACCGTACGCATATTCTCTGCCGCAAGCGGATCATACGCCGCAACCGATGCGCCCATGCCAAGCAGTTTCCGTATCACAGGTATCGATCTTGCCTCGCGTATGTCGTCGGTGTCGTTCTTGAATGCAAGTCCCAGAATCGCAATCCTCCTGCCGCGGACGTCTCCGATCTGCTTGACAAGGAGTTCTATCATGCGCATCGGCTGCTCTTCATTCACCCGGACAACGGCACGGAGGATGAGGGGGTCGTATCCGAGTTCCTCTGCCTTGCCAATGAGCGCCTTGACATCCTTTGGGAAGCACGACCCGCCAAAGCCTGCGCCTGCATTTAAGAAGTGCTCAGAGATCCGGAAATCCTTCCCGATCGCAGACATCACCTCGTAAACATCGATCTCGAGTTTCTTGCAGATATTCCCGATCTCGTTTGCATAAGATATCTTCGTGGCAAGGAACGAGTTGTTTGCGTACTTGATCATCTCTGCGGTTCTGATGTCTGTAAGCGTTGCCTTACAGGGAATTTTTTCGTATAAACGGGCTACCATCCCTGCGGATCGGGGATCGCCGCCTATCACAATCTTATCCGGATTCATAAAATCGTACACCGCTTTTCCTTCCCTCAGAAACTCAGGATTCATCGCAATCCCGACATCATCCCGCTCTCCTCTGACAAGCGGAGCGACCACATTCTCAGTAGTTCCGGGAACGACCGTGCTCTTGACCACCACGACATGGTACGAGTCCCGGTCAGCCAGTTTAAGCGCATCTCCGATGCTTTCCGATGCGGAACGCACGATAGAGAGATCGATGCGCCCGTCTTCATCGGATGGCGTGCCAACACAGATAAAAGCGATGTCCGAACTCGGTATCGCATCGTTGTAATCTACAGTTGCCCGCAACCCCGCCCTCGCATGTTTCTTCAGAAGTTCGGCAAGCTCCGGTTCATGGATCGGCGGGATTCCCGCGTTGATCAAATCGACCTTCCTGGAATCGATATCGACACAGACAACGTTATGCCCAAGCTCTGCGAAACACGCGCCTGTGACCGTTCCGACATACCCGGTTCCGATGATCGCAACATTCATAAAACTCACTTCACCTCGATTCCTACTATCTCTTTCGTCCGCCGTAAGCATCCTCTCGCCATCTGCGATGCAAATATCTTGATAGGCGTGCGCTTTCCGTAAACTCTGGTCTTTCCATCGCGGATCGCATCCAGAACCGCCTGCAGATTGCGCTCTGCCGAGATCTCGGTCACGGCATACCCGATCATCGGCACGATATGCGCATCGCTCCCTGCAACTGCTGGAATCTCCATCTCCCGCGCCATTCGCTCTGCTTTTCTGTTCGCTTCCCCTGTGATAAACCTCGAATTGAAGATCTCGACCGCATCCACATCCAGATCCGCGAAATCCCCGATGCCGTGGCTCAACCGCTTGAACGGGTGCGGCACCACAACAACGCCGCCAAGTTCCCGGATGCGCGCAATCGTCTCCGGTACCGTCTTCTTTGGCGAAATCTCCTCCCGTATCCCGAGTGCGATCAAGTGCCCTTTCGCTGTCGTTATCTCGACTCCCGGAATCACGATCAGAGGGAGATCCAGTTCCTTTGCACGCTCTTCGGCAACGGTTCCGCCTTTTACGGTGTCATGGTCGCAGATCGCAATCCCATCGAGACCGATATCCACAGCATGTTTCAGTATCGAATCGATCGGCGATCTGCAATCCCGTGAATATACGGAATGGATGTGGAGATCGAAGTGCATGATTCTCATGGTGCGCCGGAGGTATAAGCATGTATCGATGGGGTCTGTTGGCGTCAGAGGGTCTGTTGGCGTCTGGGGTTGCAATTCAGGTGCTCGGGGTTGGCTTTTCAGGTGGTGCCACCAAGAGCGACTCGACACCCCGAATAAATCGGAAAAGTTATATCACATACGACTGGTAATTGTATGGTAGCATAGGAACGAAGGTGATTACGATCCGGCGTCAGACGATCGAGCAGGACAGATGTTATCGAGCGCATCTTACGAGGTGTACTTCTGCGATTCTTCTCCCTGCCTGTACGCTCCTGATTCTTGGACTGGCGTGTGGGCTCGCGGGGGCTGTGGACTACGGCACGATCGATGTCAATTCTGCGAACTGTGATCAGTGGAGTACGAATCTGAGCAACAACAACAGCAAAGTTGATGGGGATATCATCGTGAATGATGGTGCGGTACTCGATATCGAGGGTGCGACGGTACGGATGCAACGGTACTATTCCGGTGTATGGAAATATCCCTCGATCATCGTGCGCGACAACGGCACGCTGAACGTGAACAACTCAACGATCACGCGAGACAACTACTACAACTACGGCTGGCGATACGAGAGCGGGAGCCGCGGCAATCTCACGAACAGTACTGTTGAATTCTGTATTTATAATAATGGTTTTAAGATAGAAACGAATGAGACCGCCTCTCTCTTCAATGTTACATTTGATCATGGAGATACGTCGTATTCATCCGATTGTTATGCCATCTATCTGAACTCAGCAAGCAACGCAAGCATCAGAGAATGCACGATAAAGACCTCATCGTCGAATTCAGGTTCTATTTATAGATACACCTACGGTATCTACATCAAAGACTCGGGACTCTGCAACCTCACAGACAATACCATCGAAGAGAAGGGCAGCTACTATCACGGCGTTTATATCCAGAATTCAAACAACAACACACTAAATAATATCAGCATCACGCGGGGATCGGACTCAGACACCAATAACAATGCCGTACACATCGATTCCTCATTCAACAACACGCTCCGGGATTTCACCATCGCTGGAAGCGCTAATCAGCACGGAATTTATGCATATTCTTCCAACAACACGAGCATCATCAACGGCACGATCAACGATGTCAGAAATCACGGTATCTACATCCAGAACTCGAGACTCTGTAATCTAACAGAAAACAACATCACAGACAGCGTAGACGATGGCATCTTTGTGCAGAACTCAGACCATGCAACTCTGCTCATCAACAACCTGACCAGAAACAGGGATGGAATATATCTCGACTCTTCCCCAAACAGCGTCTTAACCGGAAACACAGTCGTAGACAGCAGCAAATATGGAATAAACATCACCGCCTCTGCGAAGAACACCCTCAGATCCAATGCCATCACTAACTGCACCAACTACTACCACCTCTATGTCACAGGAGACGCAGGGGACTATGATCAGGACATTGACACCTCAAACACCGTGAATGGCGGCAAGATATACTACCACTACTCAGACAGCGGCACGATCACCGACACCAACATCGGGCACGTAACCATCGTTGATTGCAGCGATCTGTGGTTCACGGGCTGCACGATACACAATGGGGATGGCGTTCGGATCAGGGGAGTATCATCGAATGTGAGCATCAGGGATAGTACTATCGAGAACAACACGATGTACGGCATCAATTTTGAATCTGCCGGCTGGAATAACATCACATCCGCCACCATAAAGAATAACACAAAACAAGCGGTTTACTTTGCCGATTCGAGCAACAACACCATAAACGACAGTCATATTCTGGACAATAACAAGGAAGGAATTTACACAATCGAAACAAGCAACAACAATCGAATCATCAACAACAGCGTCATCAACAACAGTATCGGCATTTATTTAACAGGAAGTGGAAATAATAATATCACAGATAACAATGTATCAGATAATAGTGGCGACGGCATCTACATAGGTTCCGGCACTGTAGACGCCAATAACATCATACGAAACAATACAATACTCTTAAACGGCTGCAATGGAGTTACTTTCTATTCGAATACTAATTATTTAAGCGAGAATACAATATCAGATAACTCTGTCTGGGCATTATACTTCATGAAACCGTATTATAACAATTTTATCTGGCGCAACAACACAGCAAACGGCGAAGAAGTGAACTATTATTACAATGAACATGACCTAACCATCGACTCTAAGTATCTCTCTGCATACAATGTGAGCAATGTCGGGAAGATCACGCTTATAGGTTGCACCAACATCACCGTGAGAGATAGTGAACTTTCGAATAATATTAGATCCGGTTATGGCATGTTTTTGTGGAATTCAACTAATAATAACCTGACCAACAACACCCTATCGAATAACTACAATGGCATCCTGCTACAGCGTTCATCCAGCAACAACATCACTGATCTCGATACGATAAGTCCAAGCGATGGAGCGCAGTTCAGATTGAATTCGGATTACAACAACATAACAGACAGCAGTTTCGCAGCTACAGTGGGTGGTGCTGGAATGTCCATAACCTTATCAGATCACACCACCATCACCGGCACCACGATCTATTCTTTAAGCCATGGGGTGTATGTTACCGGTTCCTACACAAGTCTCACAAACGTCACGATCACCTCAGACGGGGCGGATGGGGTGCACACGAAAGGAGATACCACCACCGTCACAGAGTCAGAAATCACCGCAAACAACACAGGCGTGTACTGCATCAATGGCAATCACACCGGCATCGCGAACACCATCATCACAGCGGGTACGGACGGCATCTATATGTCAAAGTCGCACTGGGGCAATCTCACGAACAACACCATTGATGCCGTGCAAAGGGGCATATTCCTGACCGCATCAAGGAATCACAACTTAACCGCAAACAACATCACGAACTACACGAGTATCGGCATCCTCCTTGAGGAGTACTCAACGAACACAACGATGATCGGAAATGATCTCACGCGCAACGGATCAGAGTTCGACATCAGGATCAACGACTCAAACGGCGCAGCCATCGCAAACAACGAATCGACAGCAGCGAATTACACCTTCTACCTGACAGGTAACACCAGCTTGTGCACGCTCGATACCGTCTTTGACAAAACAAAGGTCGGCTACGAGGATACATCGAATCTCACGCGGATGTGGCGGATCGATGTGCTCTGCTGGGATAACTACCATCAGGAGCCGATGTGGACGAACCTATCAGTGCGATATAGAGATATCAGCGATTATAACGAGTCGCTGTGCTGGGAAGGCGGGACTTCGGATGCAACTGGCAGATTGAGTAACAACGCCTTCGGCGATTATGGACCTCCCACCTCGAGCAGCAACTGGCTCCCTGTAATCGAGTACAAGCAGAACGCAAGCAAAAAGACGACCTACCAGCCGATGAATTGCACGGCAGTCAACAGGTGGGATGTGCTCAATAAGATATATGACAAGAGCTACAAGAACATCACGACCGCGATCTCAGGACCCGGGGTCACCATTCTCGTGAATGCAGGTTACACCCCGAACGGCAGGTGCTACTACTGTCATTATGACAAACTCAAGTATGCGGATGGCACATACAAGTTTCCGAATACGAAACACTGGACAGAGTATAACAAAACTATCAGGAACGGTACACTGGATGATCCTTACACTCCCGGGCGGTGCATCGACTGCCATGATAAGAATGATTCCAAAAACATACCGCACGGAAACACAAGCGGGAAGGATCTATTATACCAGCAAAGCCCGCAGCTCTGCTACAACGGCAAAGGCGATCAGACATGCCACAATTCAAGTGCGGTCAGAGCGACACTGAATCAGAAGGAGGAGTTCAACAAGACGACCCACCACCCGCTCGGGGATGGAAAGCTTGCGTGCAAGGCATGTCATGACAACCACGGGACAGAGCATCGGTTTGATCTGCTGAAGTATTATACGAATTCCACATCAGGGGGGTATAACTCAACCAACTATGCTCTCTGCCTCGTGTGTCATCTTGAGGAGAAACTCGTGGCGAAGATGTCGGGCGAGACCGGTCATCTTGAAAAATACACGAATCAGACGAACTTTCGGGACGAATATTATATTGTATTACCGAAGGGCTTCAGTTACGGAGGCACCGGAGGAACCCCAAAATTCAAGAACATCCACTCCCCACAGGGTAGTGATTATTATGACGATAAGCACCTCTCATATAACTGCTACTCCTGCCACAACCCGCACGGCAGCGATAATCCTGCGATGACGAATTATACAGAACGGTCTACGGGGAATGTTTTCAACTACACCTACATCACCAATGTCTCGCCTCCAGGCAACATATCATGGGATGTACTGGATTATGCGAACTGGAATAATACAACCGCGAACAGGGGCGGTGGACTTTATCTGACCGATAGCCAACCATGTGGCAGCGCCTGCCACACGCCGACGGCGAAATGCCTTCAGACCGATTATTTCACCTACCGCGAATTCATCGACTACGAACCCGCGGGCGGCGCGGGCTGCCTCGAGTGCCACGACAACGGTCGCTCTGATGCGATCCGCCCGATCGTGAACTTATCTGCGGTGAAGATTGCGATGCATCAGAACCTGAGCTGGTGGGCTGAAGAGGATGTGGACGCAGATCTTCCAGGAACCGATAAGAATTTCACAGAATGGCTCGGAGCTCGCGGGTACGCAGATACGAACCTTGACCGAAATAACTCGATCTGCTGGGCATGTCACTCTACAAACGGCACGCCACCGTCTCCGAATTTCCATCCGGACCGGGCGCTGAACCCGTACAAGTGTCCGAAGTGTCACGGACCAGAGGGCGGTCAGCCACCGCACACGAAAGGGGTTGTCAAGGCGATCGATAACCACGGTCCGACCACCAAGGGCATAGGATCGATATTCATCCAGACCGATGTCGGGAGCAACGGATCATGCGGGGACTGCCATGCACCAAGTCGTCTTTCGGATGGTGACATAGGTGATCTCAAGGTCTGGAAGTACACTAATGAAAATAAAAATGTAATCAAAAGATTTGTTGATTACACCGGCAGAACCACGATGGGCGATGTCTCACACTACGGACTGAATAGATCACAGGGAGATGCATTCAACATCGAAAATCCCCTATTTAACACCTCCGACTGCTTATTCTGCCACTGCAACTCCACAAATGGCGCGATCTGGGGCAATGCTCCGAATGTGACCGATAATATGTACGGCGCGGACACATCAAACCTCTCAGAGTGCTACACCTACTGCCATGTACTCCCTGACTACCTGTACAACGTAACAGCTGACAACATCCCGCATTTCCATAACAAGTCGCTCTATGCCGGCGGCGGGTTCGACTGCGTGATCTGCCACGACATCAACAGCAATTACGGAGTCCAGTCGCTCGTCGATGCAGACGCGATCGCTGCCGGCATTCACGGGAACGTCGCCAACAACACCCACACCGACATCCTTGAATGCGATTCGAGATCGAAGCCCTGCTGGGGCTGCCACAACAGCGACGGCATGCAGCCGGAGGGGATGGGGGACAGGAACTTTATTTACAAACCGCAGAAGAAGCCGTGGTCATGCGAGGACTGTCACGCACGAAGCGATGAATGGAACGCGGCAACGAGTTACGGCGAGACTTGGATCAGTGCGAGTTATCCACCGAACCGGTTGCCTCCACGGATATATACGCATTATCCGAACTCATCGACCCTCAAGACCAGTATGAGCCATGGGCGTTGTATGGACTGCCACAACAACAGCATCAACCAGAGCCACGTGGACACTTATGGGCAGATGCTTAAAAACACGGTCGCATCGAACGTCTCGCACTACGGCACAACGACACACTTAATCAATCCGACAGAGAGCTGTGGAATCTGCCACAACAACACAACGGACGGACTGATCTGGGGAAATGCTCCGCAGAACGAGCACGGCAACTTCACAAACTATTCAAACACGGAAGACGGGTGTTATATCTGCCATACAAATGACAATGAAACCCCGGTGGACTTCCATGCAGCGAATCTGTGGTCTGGAAAGGGTGGATTCGATTGTCTGAGATGCCACGACAAGGAAGGGTTTGCAAAGAACAAGCGGATAAACGGAAGCGCCTTTGGGGAGGCGATGCACTGGAACACGAACAATATCTTGCTTGAGTACGGCTTGAACCGATCATGCTGGGTCTGCCACTTTGAGAATGGCACGAACGCGGATAAGCACAGTACGAGGAAGGACCCGCCATATCTCTGCTACGACTGTCACAACAAGGCAGGACACCCATTCGACAATGTGAGCGATGCTCCGAATGTCTACAACCACTTCAAGAACGGAACCAACATCTCTGCGTACTGGAACCGCCCGGCAGACTCCGACTCGTGCATGGGCTGCCACAACCAGTCAGAGATGAAGTATCCATTCACAGAGAACGATACCTACCGCACGGCATTCTCGGTCGTATCCCACTACGGGAACAACCGGACCGATATCGCGGATCTGTTCGTGGAGAATAACAACACCGCGTACTGCTCATACTGCCACGTCAATCCATCGACTCCGTTCATGGAATTCGAAAACGACAAGAATATCCAGCACGCAGGAAGCCAGAACTGCAACGTCTGTCATGGTGATGGCAGGCTTCACAACGAGACCCTGACGCGGGCGCAGACGAGCGGGAACTGCACCGACTGCCACGCGCTCTACGGGGTTAACAAGACAGGCACAGTCTACGAGATCAATGTGACAGCGATGAATCTGGGCGTGCACGAGAATGTCAATGAGAATATGACCGACATCGCTCTGTCAGAGGTCCGTGATACGAACAACGCCAAATGCTGGGGCTGCCACGTACCTGACGGCGCATATCCCGAGAACGGGCACGAGGACACCTTCAATAACGAAGCATACCTCTGCTACGAGTGCCACAACGGCACTTATGCGTACCAGAACGTGAGCAGCGCAACCGCGGTCTACAACCACTTCAAGAGCGGCATCAATATCACAGCACGCCCGAATGCCACGACGAACTCATCCTCATGCGGATATGGGTGCCACAACTTAAGCACGATGAAGGTTCCGGGCTTCGATGCGGGCGGAAACGCATCGTACCGTGTGAACATGTCGCAGGCATCGCATTATCCGTGGAACCGCACCGACATCATTATAGACGACGACCTCTCTGACTGCGCATGGTGCCACCGGAACCCGACCAATGAGTTCATCGATATCTTCTTACATGCAGGATACCCGAACTACACCGCAAACATCCCACATGCGACAAAGACGTCTGGTTGCATCGTTTCGAAATGTCATGATAGAGGCAGGATACATGATTCAAGTCTCAAGATCCCAACGCTGAACTGGTCAGAAGCGTGCAAAAGCTGCCACTTCGAACTGAACGACTCTGATGCGTATGTGAACAAGACGATGTTTAATGCGAGTGTGCATGAGACTGTGGACTGCACGAAGTGCCATGTCAACACGCAGATGAATCATCCGATCGAGGAGTACACCTGGAAGTGGTGCGAGTGCTGTCACTCATACCAGTCAGATCCACTAAACGAGAGCGATCGGCATAACGTCACCGCGGATCCCGCGAACTATTCGGTGAAGGGCGTGAATGTGCTCACGATTACAGAATGCGCGGAATGCCACAATGCGACCGCTTACGATAATGCGAAGGCGAACTTCAATGCCAGCGCAGAGCACGAGTGCAGATGGTGCCACAGCTATCCTGACTGATGATGTACGGCATCATGCGATATCTGTTGAGGTATCGATCTGGATACCTTCATTAATCTTGAACTTGAGCATATCTGTGATTGGAGCCATTCCGCGAATCTTCGGGATGGACAGCCTACTCACGATCTCGTCGGAATTGCGGAGCAGTTCGATATCGAAGACCACATCACATGCGTTAATGATCTCATTCTCAAGCGCCCGGTCATGTGTGTTCTTCAATCCGTACAGGTAGGTCATCCCGTCGAGTTCCTTGGTCGTCTCATAGATAACGTTCATGAGTTTCTTGATCTGCCCGACATTGACATTGAGATTTAAGAAGAACGAGAATGTGTCAAATAGTATGTTTACATCGCTGCATTCATCTTCTGTCTCAATATTTTGTAGATTGTATATCATGAAATCTATGATCTGGTTGTCCACGTACTCGTTGCCCACGTTATCAACCAGTTCACCCTGGGCACTAAGATAATATTCACTATATATATCAATGAATGTTATTTCTGATATATCATACCCCATGCTCTGTATGTTCTGCGCAACATACTGCGGTTTCCGCCCGGTAACCACGTAATACGTCTTGCGTGTCTGTGTAAACTGGTGTAAAAATATCTCTGACATCGATTCCGGATCTCCTGTGAGATATACCACTGATCCGGACGGAAGACCCCCGCCAAGATTACGATCAAGGATGAAAATTCCAGTGGATTTGACATCTGAAGCAGAGGCCACATCCAACGGTTCCACGATCTTACCGATCGTGGCTACGGCAGGTGCCTGTGCCACCCTTCTGCGTGCACAATCCGCAACCGCATCTTGCAATACTGACATATTTTTCACTTCCTCCTATTAAGTAGGTTAGTTCTCACCCTATAAAAAGGTTCTCATTATTTACATAATAATGAGATTCTTTATGACGGGATACATAGTATTATTAATGTAGGGGGATATGTGTTGTTTAACACAGTACTGCACACTATAAGGGATGATTGAATGGAACCAGAACAGGAATTGATGAGAATTGGAGTATCGCTACCGGATAACCTGCTGACAAGGTTTGATGAAATACTTACGAAACGGGGATACTCGTCGAGATCCGAGGGCATCCGGGACGCAATCCGGAGTTATATCAGGTATTATGAATGGGCAAGCGAGGTCAAGGGGGAGCGGCTTGGCGTCATATCGCTGACTTACAACCACGAGCAGCACGGACTTACCGATGCGCTTGCCGATATCCAGCATGAGCATCTGGACGTGATCCAGTCCTCGATGCATTTCCATGCGGATGCGAAGACGTGTCTCGAGGTCATCACGCTGCACGGTGATGCGAAAGATCTCAAAAAGGTAGCAGAAGGTCTTATGGCGCTCAAGGGCGTGCAGCATCTGAAACTGACCACCATTTCGACTATAAAGTGAAATGGACGAGTCGAGACACTGGGCAGATGTCATCGCAGATACTGTAGCCGCAAAGAAGCACATCATCGCGACAGGGATCACCCCATCAGGGGAGATTCACATCGGAAACATGCGCGAGGTGGTGACAGCGGATGCGGCGTACCGTGCGCTCTGCGATGCAGGAATCGATGCAGAGTTGATCTATATCGCAGATACCTTAGATCCGCTTCGTAAGGTCTATCCGTTTCTCTCTGATGATTATAGCGAGCACGTCGGAAAACCGCTTTCTGCCATACCCTGCCCGTGCGGGGCTTGCGCGAACTATGCCGAGCATTACCTGACGCCGTTTCTCGAATCGCTTGAGCGGCTGGACATCAGTCCCACGATATACCGCGCGCACGAACTCTATGGGCGCGGGGATTTCGTGCCTGTCACCATGACCGCGCTTGCCAACCGGGACCGGATCGCTACGATCATCGAGGAGGTATCACACAGGGTGATGCCTGCTGGATGGAGTCCTTTCAATGTCGTATGCGAGGAATGCGGGAGGATTACGACCACAACAGTCTCTGGGTTCGATGAAAATGCAGGAACCGTTGATTACGCCTGCGAATGCGGACACTCTGGCACGGTGCCTGCGAAAGGGAACGGAAAGCTGACATGGAGGGTTGACTGGGCTTCCAGGTGGCGCGTTCTCGGCGTCACGATCGAGCCATTTGGAAAGGATCATGCGACAAGGGGCGGCTCGTACGACACAGGGACGAGGATATCGAGGGAGATCTACGGTTATGAGCCCCCGTATCCGATCATCTATGAGTGGATCCATCTGAAGGGAAAAGGCGCGATGTCGTCCTCGACCGGGGTTACGGTAACGATCGCGGATATGTTGCAGGTCATGCCGCCTGAGGTGCTCAGGTACTTAATCATCCGGACAAAGCCAGAGAAGCACATAGACTTCGATCCAGCCCGCATCATCGATCTGATAGATGAGTTTGACCGTGCGACCGGGAGGGAATGGGAACTGTCCAGGACAAAAGAGTACCTCAGGTCAGATATCCCGTTTACGCACCTCGTAACCGCTGTGCAGATCGCATCCGACTTTAGTGGCATTCGCGAGGTGCTCGACCGGAGCGGCTACGGTGGGTACGATGAGGCGTCTGTGAGACGGCGCGTCTTAAACGTCGAGAACTGGCTTACGTCGTACGCGCCCGACTCTGCTAAATTTGAGGTGCAGGAGATGCTGCCTGATGCTGTGAAGAATCTCTCTGATGAGCAGAGATCAGGGCTTGGGGAGCTTGCATCCCTCATTCAGGGGGGCGTGGCAGCCAAAGACCTGCACGATCTCGTGTATGCGGTCTCCGAAGAATCAGGCATCTCAGCAAGCAAGATGTTCCAGGCGATCTACATATCCCTACTTGGGAAGAAATCGGGTCCGAGAGCAGGATATTTCATGGCGTCCCTCGACCGGGAGTTTTTGGTGGACAGGCTGCGGGCGGCTGCTGAGAGCGCGGTGGTGGATGATCTGTGATGGGTTTAGCCGGCGACGTATGCGAAAGATTTATGACCGCCACCAAACAGTAGTTATACGTCTGGCGAATGATGCAAGCGGCACCGTCGTCAGGAGGTTAACAGATGTGCCTCGATAAGCTCTCAAAGATGGACTCCTTCCGGATTGCAAAACTCGGGAATGCCAGCAGGAACGATGTTTACAATTATTTAGGAATCCAATTCGAGGAAAGATTATAAATACGAGGAGAAGATATAACACAGTAACATTAAGGAGGATATAAGCTATGAGCAAAACCATGCTTAGGATTGTTGCAATCGTAATGATTGTGCTGATTGTCGCATTATCCGGATGCGTCGGGGGCGATAAAAAGCCCGCTGAAGTTGAGCCTACACCTGCAGCAACGCCTGCGGCAACGGCAACACCTGCGGCAACACCTGCGGCAACACCTGCGGCAACGTCGGCAGTTGAAGAAACAAAGATCGCTGATGCAGAAGAGGGGTTCACGCCAAAAATAAGTGATCTCCCAGGTCCTGAATCTTCGATCAGTGGGTGCGAGGAGCTTGATCAAAAGCTCTTGGCAAGGTACGATCACGACAAGAATGGACTGATCGACAAAAAAGAGATGGAAACTGCAAGTCTCGATTTCGAGAGTAACAGGATGAAGCCAGAAGAATTCGGACAGATTAAGTATGCATACGAGCACAACTGCCCGGTAGAACCAGCAGAGTGAGGGCGATTTTCGTATCCCCGCACTCTTTTTTTTTTATTTTAGTCAAGACCGCTTATTTTGTCTGCCTTCTATTTCCCCAATCATCGCTTCAGCGCCAGCCAGCCCCGGAATGTTAGAAGCACGACCGCCGCCACAAGCCGTGTCAACGACTGCCGGAAGCGAAACTTAAATCTATCAGCTTCTGCAAAAGAGTAGCCATGCCGCGAGTAGCAGTTGGAGGAACGTTCGATCCGCTCCATGACGGTCACGAAGCACTCATCAGCCGTGCCTACGAACTCGGTGTGGATGGCGAGGTCGTCATCGGATTGGCATCGGACGATCTTGCGAGAAGGCGCGTCCAGCCGGTAGCTGATTACAGAGTCAGGGAGCGCGAACTAACGCGCTACGTGACCGACCGGTTCGGGATATCGCCAGAGATCACAACCCTGCACGATCCGTATGGCACCGCGCTCGAGGAATCCTTCGATTATATCGTGGTCTCTCCTGAGACGCATCCGGTTGCGGAAAAGATCAACGAACTCCGCAGGAAGCGCGGGATGTCCGAAATCGAGATCGTTCTGGTGCCTTTCGTACTGGCAGAGGATGGCATACCTATCTCGTCCACGCGCATCAAGAACGGTGAGATCGATCTACATGGGCGGCTGATAGGTTGATAAAAGATTACGAACAAAGGTGACCCGATGACTGAGATATTCAGCATGATCATCACGCATACGAAAGCGAGCATCGAGGACATTGAACATGCGTGGCACGGCACGGTCGAGGACCTGCTGCGCAGGCTGCACTCGCATGAACTGGTGCTCGAGTGTGCCGTGCTGATGACGTGCAACCGTGTCGAGGTGTATGTGGTCTCGCCGAAGGGTAGCAGAGTCTTGTTCGATTATGCAAAGAAGATGGGCGTGCCTGAAAGGATCGTCGAGTTCAACGACCACGAAGAGTCGGTGTTACATCTGATGAGGGTTGCATGTGGGCTCGAATCGATGATCGTTGGCGAGGATCAGATACTCGGGCAGGTCAAGGAACTGTACTATTCCGCACGACAGGCAGGTGTCACAGGAAAGGTGCTGGATACCGCTTTTGAGAAGGCGATCCACGTTGGGAAGAGGGTGCGGTCAGAGACGCGGATCAACAAGGGCTCGGTATCCATCGGATCGGCGGCAGTCGATCTCGCAGAGGATGTGCTTGGCACGCTTGAGGGAAAAACGGTTGTGATCATCGGCGCAGGCACGATGGGGACGCTCGTTGCACACGCGCTTGCGCACAAGAATGTTTCCGCGATATATGTCGCAAACCGCACCTTTGAGCGGGCAGAGGCACTTGCAGAGGAGTTGAATGGATTTGCAGTCAGGTACGGCGAGATGAATAAGTACATCGCATGTTCAGACGTCGTGATCAGCGCAACATCGGCACCTCATGCGGTTATAACCTCGGAGATGCTGCGGCAGATCATGGAGAACCGCGAGAATCGCAATCGCGATCTGCTCTTGATCGATATCGCCACCCCGCGGGACATCGAAGAGGCAGCGTCCGAACTACCGGATGTGAAACTCTACAACATCGACGGACTCAAGGAGCTCAGTGATAGAAATCTGCAAAAGCGGCTGCAAGAGGTAGGAATAGTCGAAAAGATAATAGGGGAGGAGTATGAGTTACTTCAATTGCAGTACAAGCGTCAGCGTGCAGATAAAATCATAGCAACGTTGTACAGCCAGATACAGGACTTAAGAATCCGCGAACGAGAACGTGCTGTCAACCGGCTCTCTGCAAAGCACACGCTCGGGGATTTTGAACGTCAGGTGCTCGACGATCTCACGCACGCCATCACCAACAAGGTGCTGGCAGAACCGACAAAGACGCTGCGCGATGCCGCGGCAGAGGAGGATCTCGATTTCCTTGAGACGACTGCTGCGCTCTTTAAGCTGGATATGAAATGAGAGACGGTTTTGTGCGGACCGGCTCTCAAGAACAGTGTAAAATGTAACGTGAGGACCTCGGATATCTTTCCTACACTATCAAATACAGACCGCAATCTTTATACATATATTGCGTACTATATTTGCATAATGGATAGAGAGTTCGTAATCGATTACCTGAAGACGAGAAACTACTGGTGGCGTACCGGAGATGTGTCACAGGCAGATAAGGGTATTATCAGAAAAGAATACATCGAAAAAATACAGGAAATCGAGGATTTAGAACGGATAACATGCCTTTCAGGAATACGGCGGAGCGGCAAGACGACAATACTGTATCAATACATCGATCATCTCTTAAAGACTATTGATCCGCAGAAGATCGTTTATGTGAGCGTGGACAACCTCCTCGGAAAAGTAGACTCCATTCATGAAATCTTAAACGCATACTTCGAACTCACGGGAATAGATCCGGTCAGGGAGGATGTGTACATATTCTTAGATGAGATACACGTCCGGAAAGGGTGGCAGACTCAGTTGAAATACTACCTCGATTCCCGTGCAGCGTGCAGATTTATCGTATCAGGATTGTCAAAAACTCTGCTGTACAAGGATGCCTCCGAGAGTCTTGTTGGAAGAATACGGTTTATAGATGTCTTTCCGCTGACATTCAAGGAATTCGTAGAGTTCAGTGGAGTATCCTTACCAGAGGAATTGCATGCAAGAATTGATGACTTTCAGGAACTTGAGAAGGCGTATTTCAGTGTGATTACAGAGAGACAACGTTTGTTGCATCTTATGAATCTTTATCTCGAGGTGGGTGGCTATCCTGAGTGGTTCAAGATCAGGGATGTTGAGCGATGGTACAGGGTTCTTAGCGAGGATTACTTTTCGCTGATACTGTTTCGGGACATCACGTGCGTGTTTCGGGTGAAGGATGGGATGCTTCTCGAAAGACTGGCAAGGGATATTGCGATGTTTTCTACCGAGCGATTCACATACCGGGGCTTATCCGAACGGCTGGGTGTGGACAGGGAGACGTTGAAACTGTATCTGTACTATCTTTCGAGTTCCATGCTCACATCCGTAGCTGATGTCTACACCCGCGCAGGGAAAGCGGTTAAGAAACGGGAGAAGAAGCTATACTTCTGCGAAGAGGGGCTGAGGAAATCTCTCACGCTCGATAAGGATAAGGGAAGATCGGCGGAGAACATCGTGGCATGGCACCTCATCAAGAGGGGGTATGGCTCAAAAGTATTTTTTAAGCCGTATTACTGGAAGAACAAGCATGAGGTCGATTTCATCTATGATGATGCCGCAATAGTTCTGCCGGTTGAGGTGAAGTACCGGGAACGTGTCACATCAACCGATGCGAGAGGGCTTGTTGAATTTATGCACGTCTTTGATCAGAGCGCAGGCATCCTCGTAACCGCGGATGAGTTTGGGAAGGATGTGATAGACGGCAGAGATGTGCTCTTCATTCCGATCTGGCTCTTTTTGCTGGTTCTGTAGTTGCGTTTGACGCATATCCAAGCCTCAAGAACGTGGAGGTCGCCGATCCTGCCACCGCCATCTGAGATCCAAGGCGATGCCCACGTTTACGATTCACAGCAAGCGTTCTCGTGCGCCCGCCCTCGCAAGCCTTTCCGCGCCTACAAAACGAACATGCTCCGTCGGGTTGTGGTAAATCAGCACTGAACATGGAAGTGATTATATTGATGAAATCGGTGTAATCGGCGTTAATCAGTGGCTAAAAACAACATTAGCCACTGATTAACGCAGATGAACACAGATTATAGGTCGTTTGTACCGTTGGATTCATTTAAAGACCACACACAATATCGAGCATGTACTACAACACCACATCTAAGAGCATCGCAAGCAGCATCGTGATATAGACCGCATGAAAACTCCCTGCGCCGCCAAGACTGATCCTTGCGCACCCCTCCCGCTCAGCATCGATCGTGCCGAGCACGGTGCACAGTCCGATCAGGACTCCAGAGGCGCCTGCAACGAACATGACCATTGCAGCGTCATCTGGCGCCAGCAACAGCGCGAACAGAAGTGGTACGACTCCGATGCACTCCGGAATCTTGATCCCGAACCCGTCGTGGAATGTAGCCATGATATGGGTCACCGCTATCATAACGATGCATATCTCAAGCGATGCGAGATTGGGATATGCCACGCCGAGATAGCAGGCGCAGGCGAGCGGTATCACGAATCCGCCAAGACTGACCGTGATAGCGGTATCGAAAAAACGCTTCTTGTCAAAAAAATCCTCCAGTGAGACTGAAAATATCTTCTCGAGCAGATGCACGCTCTCCCAGGTGTAAACCGGTTTTCGCATCCGTTTGTGCGCAATCGGGATATCGATGCCGCCTGTCAGGAGCATAAGAGCAAGCAGAAGCGGCGGCAGTACGCTTGCGTCGGCGCGGATCCTGATGCCGATCAGCGCGAGAAGAAGAAACCAGAAGAGAACCAATGTTTTACGGCTTGTACCCTGCATCTTTCTTCCCCGATTTGATCATTTATAAAGCGTGTTGCGGTAATGTGCCTGATGATGGGACAGCGCGGATTTGAACCGCGGTCCAAGCGTCCCAAACGCTCGAGGATCGACCAAGCTACCCTACTGTCCCGTGGGCAACAATCAATTATTTGATCGAGCATCGGTTAAAAAGGTTGTGCATTTCAGCAGCACTCTGCCGCTCAATGTGAGTGCGATCTGCTTCGTTCTGCCAGCAGGCGCGATCTCAACTGCACGCAATCCTGCAAGTTTCGCAGACTGGCGGGAGACTGTGCTCTCGGACGCGCCGATGCGTCCTGCAACCGCGGTCAGCGTCGTTGGCTCGTGTTTCAGGATGTCATCCAGTATCTGCCACGCTGTTTTATCAAGCGTGCGGGTTATGTGCGGCAGTTCGATCTCCGAGAGTTCACGGTCGATGTCGCTAAAGTTTGTGGTTTTGTAGATCGAGTCTGAAAGTGCCATGGATGCCGCGGTGAGTGCGATCAGGATCTCGCGGGGTCCACCTGAGAGGTTTACGATGACTTTGCTGCCTGTGGGTGCGGCTGGCGGAGCGGCGGAGGATATCAGATCTATGAACCTGAGCATCATCGCACCGAAGTCGTGGTGATCGATCTTCGCAACGTCAACGGTAATTGTGCGATCGACCTTCGCTGTGAGGTCCCTAATGTCTTCAACTGCACGGTCGGCACGGGAATCGGGTGCGTTCGGGCGCAAGAGGATGATGCGGTCGCCTTTTTCGATTCCGTGCTTCACGATGAGCGATATTATGTGTGTGGTCTCGAAGCCGAGTGGTGAGATGTAGGTCTTCATGGTTGTGGTGCTTTTTGGTTTTTGTGGTATTAATGCTTGGCGGCGCAAATGTTGCGTGATTGCGATGGGGTTTATGCATAAGTCTCCGGAGACTGTGGTGGCAGGTTTCATGATAGATGCCAGATGTAAGTAGGAGTCGTGCTAAAAGAGATTTCGGCGAAACATGATGGGGCGGGGGGCACTGTCTAAAAATACAGTGATTTATCACCGCAGAGAGCGCAGAGTTTTAAGACTGATCCGATCCTCTGCGTTCTCCGCGTGCTCTGCGGTAAAATTTAAGGATATAGCGATTTCACTGGATTTTCCGATTGTACCGGGGCGGGGTAAGAAGATGAACGAAAGCATCAAATTTGAGGTAGGAACCCCACTGAACATGACCATCTCTGTTTCTGAAGGGTACTGGAATTACATCACAACAGTAAAACACCCATATATGCGAAATAAAGAAGAGAACGTCGTCGAGACTTTGAAATATCCGGAAAGCATTCGCCGGAGCAGGACGGATGAAAACGTTTACCTGTTCTACCGCCAGATTATTTATGGTGGTAAACAATACCATCTATGCGTGGTCGTGAATCGCGCAGAAGGATTCGTGATCACTACATACATTACCCATCGAATAAAGGAGGGACAGGAAATATGGAGAAGATAAGTGTCGTATTCAACAGACTCACAAATACACTTGACGTCTGGTTCGACGATCCGGAGAAGGAGTGGGTATCGGAGGAGACTGGAGAGGATGTTATTTTGAAAAAGGACAGAAATGGAAGGGTAATAGGTTTTGAGAAGTTGAATGTGCTGATAGCTAAAGACACGCCGGTGCCGGTTGAAGTGCTGAGCATCTGATACTGCCTACCGCCACCATCGCGGGAACCACCACCCCTCGAAACCCTCGTCCTGACTTTTGCATCCAGTCGCCCGATCACAGAATCCGCAGTCCGGCTCCGCGGCTTCTTCGCAACCAAGTTCACCGGATACGATACTGCACCAGTATATGGGCGGCGGCAACTGATCTACCGATACCCGAAGATACAGTGCAAGATCATCGACGGCAATCCGATGGTGATCAAGTCGGAGCTCGGGGGTGTGGCCAGGATTCCGGGGCTTTGGGGCAGTCTGTTTGGCTGATACGGGCTGCCGACCATGCTGTCGCAACGCATCAGAAAACCCAGCAGGGATTGAAACTTATGCGCAGAGACGGATTGTTTACGACCCCCCAGTCGCAACGCATCAGAAAACCCAGCAGGGATTGAAACACCGGAATCCGTACCTTCGTGAAGGTTTCAGTCGCTGGTCGCAACGCATCAGAAAACCAGAGCGGGATTGAAACTGCATCTGCATCCGGCACCGCCAAGCATTATGTAGCATCACGACAGATTAAGCAGTGATGATGCGGAGAATCAGTAAAAGACAGGTTCGCCGGTACCGAACGCTCACAAACGTTGCGATCAAGTACGGTTTTGGATATCTGGTTGACCGTTTCAATCTCCACCCGGTGCGGTCAGTGAAGGACCGTGTCTCAGGGACGCACAAGGCGCATCCTGAACTCTCAGACCCGGAGCGGCTGAGACTGATGCTTGAGGAACTCGGACCGACTTACATCAAGTTCGGGCAGATCTTGAGCACACGATACGATATTCTCCCGAAAGAGTACATAAAAGAGCTCGAAAAGTTGCAGGACACGGTACCGCCATTCAGCCATGATGAGGCATGCCGCATCGTCGCAGAGGAGTTTGGCATACCGATCGATGAGATCTTTGCGACATTCTCCTGCGAGCCGTATGCATCGGCATCATTAGGGCAGGTGCATCTCGCCACACTCCCGGGCGGCGACAGGGTAGTTGTGAAGGTGCAGCGCCCTGGTATCAGGGAGGTCATCGACTCCGATCTCCGGATTCTCCGCGATCTCGCACACTTTGCGGATCAGCACATCAGGGAGGCGAGAGCCTTAAACCCGGTCGGCGTCATATCCGAGTTTGAGCGGATCCTACGCGCAGAACTCGATTACACGCTTGAGGCGCAGAGTGCAGACGAACTCCGGGAGAACTTCAGCGATGACCCCACTGTGAAGATCCCGATGGTCTACTGGGACTATACCAGATGGCAGGTGCTGACGATGGAGTTCATCGACGGCATCAAGGTATCCGATCTCGAAGCGATCGAGCGAGCGGGCCTGGATCACACGACCATCGCTCGCAATTTCGCGACCTCGTTTCTGAAACAGATATTCCTGCACGGGACGTTTCACGGGGATCCGCACCCTGGAAATGTGCTTGCGATGGGGGGCAATGTCGTTGCGTTTATTGATTTCGGGATAATCGGGCATCTCGATCAGGTGATCAGAGCGGATCTTGTGGACTTTTTCATCGCGCTTTCAGAGAATGATATCGATTCTGTGATCGATGTGCTTGCGCATATCGGTATCATCGACTACGATAAGATCGATCTCCCGCAATTCAGGTTTGAGATATCGAATATGATCACCAAATACTACGGGATGTCGCTTCGGTATGTGAATACCGGTGTTATGATGCGTGAAATGATCAGCATGATCCTGAGATACCGTGGAAACGTTCCATCAAACCTCCTGCTCCTCTCAAAGGCATTGATGATCGAAGAGGAGGTCTGTTCGCAACTCGATCCGGATTACAACCTTCAGGATCTGGCAAAGCCGTTCATACACAATCTGGTGATGGAACGGATGCACCCGAAGCGGATCATACGAGAATGGCTGCGGATGATACCCGGATTCGGGCGGCTCGTGCGCGGCTTGCCGCACAGGATAGACCAGATCTTCCTGCGGGCCGAGAAAGGGACGCTGCGCCTTGAGTTTGAGCACCACGGGCTCGATCATATAGTTTCGGAACTTGATGTCATGAGCAACCGCATCGCTTCAAGCATGATCATCTCTGCGCTCATAATCGCTTCCGCGCTCATCATACAGTCAGGCATGAAACCATTTGTCTGCGGGGTTCCTGTGCTCGGCATCATCGGATTCGTGATCGCGGGCATTCTCGGTATGGGGCTCGTGCTCTCCATAATGAGGTCGGGACGGTTCTGACGCGGGCAGGGTTTTAGGGACTGTTGTAGAGAAGAGGGGTGCTAAAGCGCGTGTCACCACGCGGTGCATAAAAGTTAAGTGGGGTGCAATCGTACGAGATTATTAACAAGAGTCGCAGGACGAAGCATGTTTACAGGTCGTACAAATAGTTTAATATTCGGGGAGGGTCGAGATGGCAACCATAGAAGTTTCTAAGGCGGATCTATTCTCGGTTCGTTCCGTATTCTCTGCGGAATCAAATCTTCTCGACCT
>JGI24025J20009_10000771_pt1 | contig 24861 bp, 19 predicted proteins | sample Cruoilmetagenom3_FD_20009 | JGI IMG/M metagenome (IMG submission 20009) | reverse complement strand
ATGTCCTTGCCGATAGTATGCGATGACTTGCATCTTAAAGTCCAGATCGTAACGCATAAAAATACCCCATAAGTTGTGTCCAACTTATGGGGGTCAGTTCATTGCCATTAGCAAAAGGGGCTTTTTAGTGGTAGTAAATACACTGATAATAGAGAGTATATTTACAAACCGAATATAACAACCGAAGTGCCGCCGTAAGATGGTGACCCATGAACCGTGAAGTTCAGGGCGGATGCGTCACTACCTCGGCAGGTTTCCTGATACACCGCAAGCGGTGCAGGCATACACAATGAGGTAATAGGTACCACATCCTAGTAAAGCATTATCGGCTCAGGGAATAAACATCTACTAGCCAACACTTCAGAATATAAATATCTTAACCAATGAAGTTGGTGATTGCAAGTACGATTTACAGAATGATACGCGGCTTTAACCGTGAGTAGGATTAACTGTCAGTGAATAAATATGTTTATAAGAAACAAATGTTTAATGGCTTAATAGGTCAATTTTTCAGCTATTTCAAGATGTGTGTTAATATAGAGAGCTTTCAACATCCTAACACAGCATTATAGGCGTTCATTCACTTGAGGAGCGGGAATTCATGTCCAACAACCAACAACAGTCAGAGTTTATCGATGATAGTCAGGCCCATCTCAATAATAAGCAAGATAGTGAGAAAAATAAAAAAGTGCCGCATGTCTTAATGATATTAGATGGTTTTGGACATCGTGAAGACGATAAGGATAATGCCATTGCAGCGGCTAATATGCCAAATCTGGATAAAATTTACCAACAGTATGCGCATGGGTTGATATCTGCTTCAGGAGAAGACGTTGGATTGCCTGATGGACAGTTTGGTAATTCAGAAGTGGGCCATATGAACTTGGGTGCGGGCCGTGTGCTTTACCAAGACTCAACTCGTATATCTAATGAGCTGGCTAATCGTGATTTTTATAAAAACGACGCATTGGTTAATGCTGTAAAAGCGGCAAACGAGCTTGGCGGCAACGTACATATTATGGGGCTGCTATCAGATGGTGGCGTGCATTCACATCAAGATCATATCGAAGCCATGTGCCATTCAGCATTGGTACACGGCGCCAAAAACGTCTTTGTACATTGCTTTTTAGATGGTCGCGACACCCCGCCAAAATCTGCTGATAAATATATCAATCGCCTACGCACGCATATTAATAAGCTGAATGCGCATTATGAAAATGGACACGTGCAGATTGCCAGTATTATTGGACGCTATTATGCGATGGATCGTGACAATCGTTGGGATCGGGTACAAAAAGCGTATGAGCTCATCACTGAAGGAAAGGCGGATCGTCTATCAACCCGAGCTGATGGGGCGGTACAAGCAGCATACAAAGCGCGCGAAACTGATGAGTTTATCAATCCTACGACAGTGATTGGTCGTGATGAGGTGCCATATACCGTTGATGATAATGACGCTCTAATTTTTATGAACTTTCGTGCAGATCGTGCCCGTGAGCTGACTCAAGCTTTCGTATTACCAGATCATGAATTTTCTGGGTTTGCCCGCCATAAGCAGCCCAAACTTGCCGCTTTTGTGATGCTAACGAAATATTCCGACGTTTTGGCTAATAATCCTAAAACCAGCATCGCTTATTATCCAACGTCGTTATCCAATACGCTTGGCGAGTACTTGCAAGATCAGGGTAAAACCCAGCTGCGTATCGCTGAAACAGAAAAGTACGCCCACGTGACGTTTTTCTTTAGTGGCGGCCGTGAAGAAGAGTACAAAGGTGAAACACGTATTCTAGTGCCATCGCCAGACGTTGCTACTTATGATTTGCAGCCTGAAATGAGCGCACCTGAAGTGACTGATAAGCTAGTTGCGGCTATTGAGTCGGGCAAGTATGATGTACTGGTCGTGAACTACGCCAATGGTGACATGGTCGGGCATACCGGTGTATTTGACGCTGCTGTGCAAGCGGTAGAGGCGTTAGACGTTTGTATTGGTCGCGTAGAGGCAGCAGTACGTGCAGCGGGGGGTGATATGCTTATTACAGCAGATCATGGTAACTGTGAGCAGATGCAAGACTATGAAAGTGGACAGGTTCATACTCAGCACACTACTGAACACGTCCCACTGATTTATATTGGTGAAAAAGCGTTACAAGTGCGGAGTGGTGGTAAGCTGAGCGATGTCGCACCGACTATTTTGACCTTGATGGATGTCGAAATCCCCTCTGAAATGACAGGTGAGAGTCTGTTGTTACCAGCATCGTAGGTCAAGTACGCTCGTGTTTTTTGCGATGGCTACGCGATGACTGTGTGATTATTATGCGACGACTATATGTGAACGCTTAGCTGTGAACGCTACTAGAAATTATAAAAAAGGGAAGGGTACTGGTTATCCTTCCCTTTTTTGCGACGTTTTTTACTTGATGTTTTTTGCTTCATTTATAGCACACCCAACATCTTAAGTAGCAAAAAAACAAAGGAAGAGCCGTATCTAGTCGCCTAAACCAGTTTGACAAAGTCGAACAGACTTTGGGGACTCATATTGATACCCTTGATGCTATCTTATAAGGTAATATTCATAAACGTATCGATAATAACAATTTTACGTATTCTACTATTAAATGAGTTCTCTTATGCATCCTCACTATTTTATTCGCTCATCAAGATCTAAGCGAGCATTAATGATAGGGTTATTCGGGTTGGCTGCTGCTAACATGCACGCCCAAGCAGCAGAATCACCTGCCAACACGACCAGTCCCACGGCACGCCTACAACTGATTAGCCTAAACGCTGATGAGACAGCCGTTAAAGACGATATGGATAACTTGTCGGATATCGCTGATATGTTAGATGCGGCAGATGCGTCTGATGATTCGATAGACAGTGTGGCAGATGAGAGCGCTTTAACGGATGAAACGGGTGATATCGATACCGCCATTCCCCCTGAGGTCGGCCAAGTGTCATTAAATGCTATTTCACCAGAGACGCTCAAGACATTTGTCGCAGTGGTGGATTTGGTCCGCCGTGAATACGTGGATGCGGTCAATGATGAAGAGTTGTTCAACAACGCAATGAGTGGCATGCTCACAAAGCTCGACAGTCATGCGGAATTTTTGGATGCTGAGGCGTATGACAACCTGCGTGCCTTTACAGAAGGGGATGTGGGGGACATTGGTATCAAGGTCGCTTATCAGCCAGCAGCTGGCTATTGGGTCATTACAGAGGTTATCAATGACTCACCTGCGGACAAAAAAGGCATCGCGGTTGGCGACTATCTGCATCAAGTGGCTGAGTTTAAACTAGATGAAGATAAAGAAAGCAATGATATTGAACAACTTTTGACAGGGATTGCTGGCACGCAAGTGGACATCGTGACTTCTAAGGCTGGTCGCCGTAAACATACCACCACTTTACAGCGAAACAACAGCCATCCTCAAATCGTTGAGGCAACGCTAGTGGATGGCATTGCCGTGATCAAATTACCTGCGTTTCAAAACAACAGCCGGGAAAAACTACTGGAAAGCTTAATTAATCTAGAAGCCCCTGTCTCAGGTATCTTGTTGGACATGCGTGATAATCCAGGCGGCGTACTGACATCAGCGGTGAGCGTTGCCAGTTTGTTTATGAGCGATACCGATGTGGTACAAGTAAAAAGTCGGCAAAGTAAATCACGCACGCTATCGACTCAAGGCAAGGCGCTACTCGAGTCATTGCCAGTAGTGGTCTTACAAAATCGTTATTCGGCATCAGCAGCAGAGGTTTTGGCCAGCAGCTTACAAGCACAAAAGCGCGCCACTATCGTGGGTGAGATCAGCTATGGCAAAGGGTCTGTACAGTCAGTCATACCGTTGAATGACGAGCAAGCCGTCAAGCTAACCGTCGCCAACTACCTGACCGCCTCAGGTGGCAAAATAGATGGAATCGGGGTAGCGCCTGATATGATGTTACAAGGCAGTGAGAGTACATGGGAGCAGCAAGCGCTCGACTTACTAAAAAAGCGAGCGCTTGAGTCGGGCGTACGTTTTGTCCGAAAACCTGTTGAAAAAAGTCAGGCGATAGCAGACAACGTGACTAAACTGTGACTAAGTAGCCGTCATTTAACCACACGTCATGAAGTGACATGTTTTAACTTACTCTTCAGACTGATCTTCAGCGATTTCCAACTTTTTCATGCGATAGCGTAAAGAGCGAAAAGTCGTTCCCAGTAGTTTGGCCGCTTGGGTTTTGTTCCAGTCAGTTTTTTTAAGCGCGGTGATAATCAGCTGTTTTTCTTGTTCTTGTAGGTGATGCTCGAGTCCGCGCAGGGGCAATTGATCGTCAACCTTTTTGCTTGGGACGCCTTTTTCTTCCCCTTCTGTCTGAGTGAGGTGAGGCGTGGTGGGCGCTTGAACACTGTGCCCGGTTGCGTTATTTGGCGCTTCTACTTGGCTACTGGTTGGCCGCTGTATCATGGAAGGATAGTGCTGAGTATTCGTGCGATAAGGGTGTAAGTTAGTCGTTACTGGTTTAGGGTTTATCCCTGTTACACGCTTTGTAGGCCGAACGGTTGTTCCTTGGTTTTCTGTCGATTGAGTAGCAATCAGGTCGGCGGCTTTAGGATCAGAGCGTTGCGTCTTATTAAGGTGGGTCTCTTCACTTTGGCCTTGGGACCCGGCAAGTTGATGGGTTATGTCTGTTTCAAGATCGGGAAGGCCCAAATGGCTCACCTCAATGAGTGACGTTTCTGCTAAGGTCACTGCACGCTCCAGCACATTACGCAGCTCACGGACATTGCCCGCAAAGTTATGGTGTTGCAAGCGCTCGCGGGCGGAGACCGTCAATGCTGGCGGGGTGTCTAACTGCCATTCGTGAGTGATCATTGACAAAAAATGCTCGGCCAAAACAGGAATGTCGTCTCGACGTGCATTAAGCGTGGGCAGCTTCAGTTCGATTACATTGATACGATAGTACAAATCCTGCCTAAACGTACCATCCTGCACCAACTGGTTCAGATTTTTATGGGTTGCAGATAAGATACGCACATCGACTGGTGTCTCTTTGGTATCTCCAATGGCTCTCACTGTCTTTTCTTGGATAGCGCGTAAGAGCTTGACTTGCATTGCCAAAGGTAAGTCGGCCACCTCGTCCAAAAATAGCGTCCCACCATTGGCCTGCTGAAACAGTCCTTGCTTGTCAGCGACAGCACCAGTAAAGCTACCTTTTTTGTGACCAAAAAATTCTGACTCCATCAGCTCCGAGGGAATGGCTCCGCAGTTCACCGGTACAAAGCTCCCATCTCTGCGCGGGCTTAAATCGTGAATCAGACTGGCAACGACTTCCTTGCCTGTACCTGAAGCCCCAGATAAAAACACAGGCGCCTGAGAGCGGGCGAGTTTTAGAATGGTATTTTTGATAGGAAGCATCACGGCTGAATCGCCGATCAGCCGACTGTCTAATATTTTTTGCTCAGGTGAGCATTCTGGCGTGGATTTCGCGACGTTGTCTTGCTGTATGACTTTTAGGGCATTTTCTACCAACTGACGTAGGCGTGGTAGCTCAAGTGGCTTATTAACGAAGTCAAAAGCCCCAAGTTTTAGCGCTTCAATGGCCAGATCCATACTGCCATAGGCAGTGATAACGGCTATAGGCGTACTAGAGCTATTGCTGATTTCTTTGACCAACTCCAGTCCTGATCCATCAGGTAGCTTTAAATCGGTCAGGCAAAAATCGTAACTGTTTTCGTGCCAGAACGATCTTGCCTGCGCCAATGTATAAGCCACATCACTTTTGATGCCCATTTTGGTCAAGGTGATTTGCATTAATCGGCACAAATCCACTTCGTCATCAACGACTAGCGCGGTTGTTGTCATACATTATCTCATCGTATTCATTAGCTATAAAATAGTAAAAGACCACTGTGCCCTAACGACAAAGTACTCGATATAGAGCGGATTTAATACTTAAAAAACACCTTTATTAGCATGATTTTCAACATTATTTGTATTCTTATCAGAGTGAACAGCAGGAGCTATCAAGCGAAAGCAGGTTTTTTCATGTTCTGGAATGTAGAGCAAACGCGCTTGATTGGCTTCACAAAATGCTTGTGATAAGTAGAGTCCTAACCCTGTACCTGCTTGATCTGTAGTAAAAAACGGATTAAATAAATGGGGTAAATCCTCGAGGCGCACGCCAGTACCACTGTCCAATATGTCAATTATAACATCGTTATCAGCACAATAAATTTCGATTTCCACATAAGCATGAGGGTGGGCGTAGCTACTATAACGTAAGCCATTATTGATTAAATTGATTAAAACTTGTTCCAATTGGTGCGTATCGAATGAGATGGTTGGGTTTGTTTTTAGTCGTAAAAAAACATCATGTCCTTGAAAGTAGTTTTCTAAAAATATTGGCATCCATTCAGTCAGTACAATCGACTGCTGGTTTGCTGTTTGCTGGCGGGACAGTTTTAAAACATCTTCAATGATACGGTTTACGCGCTTTGTTTGCGAAAAGATCATTTGATAAAGCTCATGATTACCTGTCGCATCACTATTTGCGGTGTGCGTCATTACATGACTGTCTGCTTCACTTTCTGTAACCTCCTCCATCAACAGCTGGCTGGCTTGCGATATAGCAGCCAAAGGGTTTCTAATTTCATGGGCAATACTGGCTGTTAATTGTCCCAAAGAAGCCAGTTTTAACTGTTGGGCACTGGCTTGTTCACGGCGTAAATCTTCTAGTATTAGTAATTTACTGTCATCTTTTAACGGAATGATTTGTACCCGTAGTTTATCGAGCACAGAGGCGTTTGTCCCTGCGGGCAAGTCATAAGTAAAGGTGCGGGACTGACCAGCTGCTACTGATAAGCAGGCTTTGAACAGCTGCTCATGTTGTTTGTTGAGTTGTTGTTGAAAGTTAAATAGACGTGCATTGCGGTGGTTGTTCTGCGCATTTTTTGTGTCAAAAGAGGAGACGTGAGGCAACGATACTGATGGATTATGTGCGATACTGAGTAATTGATGAGCTGCAAGGTTTGCTAAGACGATCTGCTGTTTGTCGATGACAATGACGCCATTGACCATTTGCGTAATGACTTCTTGATTGATGACATGTAGGCGCTCGACTTCTTTCGCGCTCTTCGCTGCTACTTTTTCAAGTTGGACTAAACGCTGAGAAAGAGACCAGCTCAAACCGCCCACTGCTAAAAAACTGGCTGACATGAGCAAAGCATCACCCAAATTGGCCAAGTTCATACTATTGGCAATGGCATAAAAAAATTGCTGATAAATGACAAAAATGATAGCGAGTAGCGTGATAACTAACGCTTGAGAGCCATGGAGCAACATAAAGCTCGCTGCGACCACCACCATATAAAGCATGGTCAGTTGTAAATCAGGCGCTCCCGCTGTATACAGCAATAGGCTTAGGATAATAACATCTAAAGCCAGTCCAAAAGCCAATTGCCGCCGCATCTGTTGATTAACGACATAAAACAACCCCAGTAAAATGAGGCTAAGCAGGACATAAAAACTAAGGGCAGTTTGTTGCAAGAAACTTGGTAGAGAAAGGCTATTATCAGCGTGAGCCGTGATATATACCATCAGCAGAGAGAACAGGCTAACGATGAAGCGGTAACTGCTGTAAATAAGCCCTAATCTGCGTAGTTGTGATAGAGATAGCGTATCATCGCGATGCAAATAATGAGTAATGGCAGAGACGAGGCGAGTGGCAGACTTCATAAAGTGACCGTAAGAAAAGGAGGGTGGCTAACTAAATAGTTACGGTTGAATCAGACCATGACGGATCGCCAGATGTGTCAATTTGACATCACTATCCACCCCGACTTTCTCGTAAATACGATAGCGATAGGTATTGATGGTTTTGACACTGACAAACAGCTGATCTGCTATTTGCTGCGGGCTTTGACAGTTGACGACCATCATTGCCACCTGCTTTTCGCGATCACTTAATAAGTCAAAAGGTGAGCTGGCATTATCTGACAGTAAAACATCAGCCAACTGTTCAGCGACATCTTGACTAAAATAACGACTCCCTTGATAGACTTTTTTGACCGCTCTTATCATCTCGTCAAGTGGCGTGCCCTTGGTGATATAACCATTGACGCCCGCTTTTATGAGCATGGAAGGATAAGGCTGCGCTGACATACTGCTAACGGCCAATATTTTGATACCCAGATCAAGCTGGATTAAACGTTTGGTTGCTTCAAGCCCACCAATATTGGGCATGTTGACGTCAAGTAAAATCACATCAGGACGCAGTTGTTTGGCCATCTTAATAGCCATATCACCACTGTCTGCTTCGCCGACCACTTCTATATCAGCGCTATCTGACAACATACGACTAATACCCATTCGAACCAAATCATGATCATCTACTACTAGTACTTTAATCATAACGATACTCTTTACTATTTGTCAGAATGAAGGTTTTTTATTCATATTAAACGACAAGGAAACCCAAGGCATCTGCTGATTTTTTATTGTTTGAAAACGTAAAATACGGCTAAGATATTATATAGACATTTCTATCTAATACAGCAAAAGACAGATGATTAGCCATCTAAAGTTAACTTATATTGCTGAAATGTGAATAGATGTTTCTATAATATAAAGTGGTTGTAGCAAAATTTGAATTAGGCCAAAATAAAACCTTAAATCTGCTGGATAAATTAAACTTAAATTCAAACCATGATACACTAAAAATACAAAAACTCTATACGAGTACTTACAAACACATCCATAGACGCTATGTACGTTTTTGGCGCCAAACAACCCTAAATGGCGTGATAACGGAAGCAGGAGGCATAATGAAGCACCTACCATTAACCAAACAGCAATTAGTCGTTGCTATGATTTCATTGAGTTTGGGCAGTGTTGCACAAGCCGCACTTACTATTAATGGTAGCACTGATAGTGGCTCTAGTGCTCGTGTGAGTTGGGGCGGGGCAGATAGCTTGTCTGAAGCGCGCAACATCATGTACAAGTCGACTGGCTCTACTATTAAGCAAGTCGATAGCGGCTATGGTACGACCAGTATCACCAATACCAATAGCTTCGGTAGTAGCAATAATAGTTACAATAGTAGCAATCGCTATAATACGACTTATCGCGGTGCATTTGGTAGTAGCGATATGATTCCGATCAGCACGGACTCGCGTAGTGTGGCGGTAATCGATGCGGAAACGGGCGAATCTATTTATGAAAAAGACGCTGATATTGCGCGTCCGATGGCCAGTATTAGTAAATTAATGACCGCCATGGTGGTATTAGATGCAGGTCTTGATATGCGCGAAGAGATTACGCTGGATCCAGAAGATTTTGTCGGTCCAAAGCGCGCAAGCTCACGGTTAAAAGCAGGCGATCGTTTAAATCGAGCTGAAATGCTATTGATGGCGTTAATGAAGTCAGAGAACCCAGCAGCCAAGAGCTTAGCGCGTAACTATCCAGGTGGTTATAGCGCCTTTATACGGGCGATGAATCGCAAAGCTCAAGACTTAGGCATGACCACGGCTTTCTTTGGTGATCCCACGGGTCTTGATAAGCGCAATGTTGCTTCATCAAATGACCTTGTAAAAATGGTACGTGCGGCTGGTAATTATGACGTGATTCGTCGTTTTTCTACGACGAAGAGCTATGACTTTTTTGTATCAAATTACTCCAGTGGCAACCGTACGTATAAAGCCAATAACACGAGTAGCTTAGTGCGTGCTGGTGACTATCCAATTGGCATCTCAAAAACAGGTTTTATTAATGAAGCGGGCCGTTGCGTCGTCATGGAAACGCGCGTCAATAACCGTCCAGCCATCATTGTCATCTTAGGGGCAAACAGCTCAGCCACGCGTTGGGGCGATGCTAAAAACATTTTGAACAGTTTAGCGACTCGCCGCACAGTGTAAACTTGCTGGCTAAGTATTTATAAAGCCTAAGTACTTATAAAAAAAGCAATTATAAACAAAGCACTTATAAAACCTAGGTCTGATAAATAAAGACTTATAAAAAAGTAAGCATTGATAAAAAAGGCTGTTATATCCTATAACGGCCTTTTTATTGTCTTGAGACTAGGGGTACATGACATGATTCAAGCATCGAATTTTTCTATGCCGCAGCTATACTTACTGACCAATGACGATGAGTTTGGGCTTTTATATCAAAAGTTAGAGGCAGCACTGGCTACCGGGTTGATTGCGCTATTACAAATTCGTCGTAAGCAGACATTGGCGCGCCCTGACGGTGAGTTAAAACTTTACGAAGAAGCCTCCAAGATCGTGGCTTTGGCTAAAGCTCATGACGTGGCAGTTGTTATCAATGATGACATTGGTTTGGCGGCAAAGCTTGGCGTTGGGGTCCATCTTGGTCAAGGTGATGGCACGATTAGTGAGGCCAAGCAGCGGTTAGCGCCAAATCAGATTATTGGTCGTACGTGTCATGGTCAGGTAAGTTTGGTCAAAAAAGCGCGAGACGCCGGCGCAAGTTACGCCGCAATGGGTGCAATCTTTGCTTCTACGACCAAACCAAATGCTGACACTATTGCTCGTCAGCAGCTGATCGATGGCTGTGAGCAAGACATAGATATCTGTGTGATAGGCGGTTTAACCGCAGAGAATGTCTCAGAGCTGGCAGGTTTACCCATTCGTTATGTGGCAGTAGTTGGAGATATTATGGACTTGCCAGTCGCACAAGTTGCAGAGCGTTGTCAGCAATGGCAGCAGGCATTTTCTCGCTGGAAAATACCTGATTTATAGTGGGCGCTCTTAAAACAATGAGCAATTACGCAGCGTGTTCCATACATAAGGTAGCATAAGGCAAGGCTTCTAGGCGTTGCTCTTCGATCTGCTCACCGCACACCTCACATTCACCATACGTACTATTTTCAATACGGCTCAAGGCGTTTTCGACGTAGATTAAGCTTTGACGCGCTTCGGCCATGAGGTTTTTGCGCATGTCGTTTTGACGATAAGAGATGGCTTGGTCTTCCCAGTGTTCATTGAGATCATCTTGGGGATTTTGAATGTGTTCTTCGATTTTGTCGATGCGCGTTTCGTACTCTTCTTTTAATTTTAATAGATTCTGTTTAGCGCTCTCTAGATCAATACTCATTGTATTCTCCTAAGGGTTATTTTTATTGTTTACTCCGCTATCATAAATCGCCTAACGGGTAAGTACCACCACGAAATGTTACTGATGTTTATGTGGGCTTTGAGTCAATCATAAACGTGTTGGTTTGCAGCCTGCTCTTAAATTTTGAGGGTCACAATCCCATTCTCGTTAAATTTATGGCAGGTTCGTTATGAGCGGCGGCCAGAAAACTGGTAGAATACACCGCCGCTAAATCTTGCTTGTTAAAGCCAATGGTTAAAAGACCTCAATCAGTAAAAAAGCAAGTTGGCCAAACGTAAAAACCAGTAAGAGCATTCGACACGGCTCATGTGACAGCAAGTCAGTGGTCACACTCTTTTATAGATACCTTTGTATAAAAATGCTTCAGTAATGATAGCAACTTTAATGACAGCAACTTTAGTTTTTTAACAGACAGATTAACCAACAGATTGATGTATAGGAGCAGGTAAATGAATTTTTTGCGTATGAGTGAGCTGAACTTAACGGATAAAGTAGTACTGATTCGTGAGGATCTCAACGTACCTATCAAAAACGGTAAAGTCACAAGTGATGCGCGCTTACAAGCCAGTCTGCCAACCATCAAATTGGCACTAGAAAAAGGGGCTGCCGTTATCGTCTGCTCACACTTAGGGCGTCCTACCGAAGGTAACCCTGAAGCAGTATACTCGTTGGCACCAGTGGCTGATTATTTGACGGATAAGCTATCTACCTCCGTCAGTCTTAATCGTGACTATTTGACTCAAGGTGTGTCTATCAAAGCGGGTGAGGTTGTCCTGTTAGAAAATGTGCGCTTCAATGAAGGTGAAAAGAAAAACGATGCCACTTTGGCAAAAAAATATGCAGATTTATGCGATGTGTTCGTCATGGACGCTTTTGGTACCGCCCATCGTGCCCAAGCATCCACTGAAGGCGTCACGCAAGCGATGCGTCAGGCAGATAAGACCGTATGTGCAGGCCCGTTGTTGGCCGCTGAATTGGACGCGCTAAGTCTCGCGCTTGAAACCCCAGCCCAGCCCATGTTAGCCATTGTTGGTGGATCGAAAGTATCGACGAAGTTAGAAGTGCTACACAGCTTGGCAGAAGTGTGCTCACAGATTATCGTTGGGGGCGGCATTGCCAATACTTTCTTAGCGGCGCAAGGTCATAGTGTTGGCGCCTCGCTATATGAAGCAGATTTGGTTGATACGGCCCGTGAGATTATGGATAAAACTGAGATTTTATTGCCTGAGCAGGTCGTCGTTGCAGACAAAAATGACATCAATTTTGATGACTTTATTGGCTCACTACAGCAAGCCACTGCCACCATTAAGTCTGTGGATGCGATCGGCGATAATGACATGATATTAGACATCGCCCCAAAAAGCGCAAAGCAGCTTGCAGATGCCATTAGCAAAGCCAAAACCATCTTGTGGAATGGGCCAGTAGGCGTTTTCGAAGTAGACGCTTTTGGCAGTGGTACGCAAATACTGGCTGATGCTGTAAAAAATAGCGAAGGTTTTTCGATCGCTGGTGGCGGTGATACCTTAGCTGCCATTGATAAATACCAAGTTGCAGGCGGTGTTAGTTACATGTCAACAGGTGGCGGCGCGTTTTTGGAGTTTGTAGAAGGTAAGGTGCTACCAGCGGTCGCAGCGCTACAAACTGACGTTTAAGCATTTAACGAGTTTAGTAACATTAGCGGTACAACCAAATAGACGTATTTGGGTTAGGCTATAAAAATAAGGCAATGACCCGTTTGCGCTCAGACACCCACAGACGTTGATTTGAGAGGGATTGGTCATTGATTATTATTAACTGGTAATTATTTGTTTCTATACTGAACATTGTTATTGCATGTCTTATTTGCACTCTATAAAATAGCGCAACCATGTATTTTGACATGTTTTATTTACGAGAGGTTTATTATGTTAAAACGTCATTTGTTACTTGCTAGCTTACTTGCTGGTACTTTTGCAGTTACTGCGTGTAGCCAACAAACAGAAGAGCAAACTGAAGCTGCTGTTGAATCTGCAGGCGATGATGCCGCTGCTAACACAGAAGCTGCTGCTGCCGAAACTGAAGAAGCGGCTGCTGAAGCTGAAGTGGCGGCACAAAATGCTGGCACTGAAGTTGCAGAAGGCGCTGAAACAGCGGGCGAGGCTGCAACAAATGCTCTAGAAAACACTGGTGATGCTATCGCCGAAGGTACCAATGAAGCGGTCGAAGGTACAGCTTCAGCTGTTGCTGATGGCGCTAACGCTGTCGCTGATGGTGCAAATGACCTCGCTGTTGATGCAGAACAACAGTACTAAGCCGTTTCATTACTGATTTATGGAGTCGTTGTCGATTGATAGATGACTCATAAGTTCGGTCGCTAAAATGATTCGTTGTTTTATAAGCCCTCAAAATACTAGAAAAGCCTTGGTGACCACCAAGGCTTTTTGCGTTGTCTATCTTTCTTTAGTTAGAGTAACAAATAGTCAGGCAACTGCTACGAAGACGGCGCATTTTTTGCTATAATCACGGCGTATTAATTATCTCCAAAACGCTGAATCCTGTGAATGACTGGTGGTGCTTTAACTACTAAGGCTTTAACCGTTATTAAGCAAAAGTTTTGGGTTAATTACTCTAAAGTTCTACTGTAAGAGCTGTTTTTAAAATACTATTCAAAATTTAATCAGAGAGCGTTTTATGGCCTTAATATCGTTACGTCAACTTCTAGATCACGCCGCTGAGCATAGCTACGGTGTTCCTGCCTTTAACGTCAATAATTTAGAGCAGATGCGTGCAATCATGATGGCGGCGGATGCTTGTGACTCACCTGTCATCGTCCAAGCCAGTGCTGGCGCACGTAATTATGCAGGGTCGGCGTTTTTACGTCATCTGATCATCGCTGCTATCGAAGAGTGGCCGCATATTCCAGTGGTTATGCATCAAGATCATGGCATGTCACCCGCTATCTGCCAGCGCTCAATCCAGCTTGGTTTTTCATCAGTTATGATGGACGGCTCGCTGGGTGAAGATGGCAAAACGCCAATGGATTATGATTACAATGCTAGCGTTACTCGCGAAGTGGTTAAGATGGCACACGCTTGCGGCGTTTCTGTAGAAGGCGAGATTGGTTGCTTGGGCAGCCTTGAAACCGGCATGGCAGGCGAAGAAGATGGCTCTGGTGCAGAAGGTGTACTGGGTCATGAGCAGCTCTTGACCAGTGCTGATGAAGCCGAGCAATTCGTAAAAGATACGAATGTCGATGCGTTAGCGATTGCTATTGGTACGAGCCACGGCGCTTATAAGTTCACGCGTCCACCGACAGGCGATATCTTGTCGATTGAGCGTGTAAAAGAGATTCATGCGCGCATTCCTAACACCCACCTTGTGATGCATGGCTCGTCATCCGTACCGCAAGAATGGTTAAAAGTCATCAATGAAAATGGCGGTGACATTGGTGAAACTTATGGTGTGCCGGTTGAGCAGATCGTTGAAGCGATCAAGCATGGGGTACGTAAAGTAAATATCGATACTGATTTGCGTCTAGCCTCAACAGGCGCTATCCGTGAATTCCTTGCTAACAACCCAAGTGAGTTTGATCCACGTAAATACTTCAAAGCCTCTATGGTCGCGATGTCAGATATCTGTACCAATCGTTTTGAGGCGTTTGGTTCTGCTGGTCAAGCGCATAAGATTCGCCCAATCAGTCTTGAAGGTATGGTGGATTTTTATCAGTAAATTACACTGGTAAAAGGTGGTCATGGCCCATGTGACGACAGTGTATTTCATTTTTATAATAGCCCTTATAAGAGGTAGTACGTGATGATAGGATTGATTACCGGACAGGTGCAGTATTTAATGGCACCCACGGCCTGTATCATGACAACCTCGGGTGTGGGTTATGATATCGAGCTGCCACTGCCGTCATTTTGCCAATTGCATCTCAATGAGCAAGCCAGTATTTGGACGCATTTTCATGTTCGTGAAGATGCGCAGCTGCTATATGGTTTTATCGACCGCAAAGAGCGCGATGTTTTTCGCCAGTTAATCAAAATCAATGGCGTGGGCGCAAAAATGGCGCTAGCGATGCTGTCTGCGATGTCAGGTGCTGAGCTGAAGATGCATGTTGAACAAGAGTCAGAAACTGCGTTGACTCGTATCCCAGGCATTGGTAAAAAAACAGCTCAGCGTTTGCTTATTGAGCTAAAAGACAAGCTTAAAAACATCGAGGTTGATAGCAGCGCTTTGGAGTTGACCCCGCAGAGGGCAACGGTTTCTCACGAAGGCAGTATCATCGCTGAAGTCGAGGGCGCCTTGATGAGTTTGGGTTATAAAGAAAAAGAGGCGCAGCAAGCGATTAAAGCCGCTAAGAGTAAAGGGGATACGTTTGCTGACACCCAAGGCTTATTAAAAGCCACGTTACAGCAGCTGTCTGGTTTTTAAATCGTTTTTCTTAGCTATCAACGATAGTGATCACATAATGTATTGAACAGATAAGCGACATTCAGTGTCGCTTATTTTCGTTTTGGTACCCACTGAGTGATGTTTTGCATGACTTATGCGCAGCGTTTGGTTATGCTATTTGTTACCTAATTTTTTAATATAATGATAAGTTCTATGATGCAAGATCGATTGATTAATCCGCTAGAAGGAGCAAACGATGCGCCTGATGCCAGTATTCGTCCAGCATTACTGGCTGAATATATTGGACAGCCGGTGGTACGTGAGCAGATGGAAGTTTTCATTGGTGCCGCAAGAGGACGAGATGAGGCGCTGGATCACACCCTAATATTTGGTCCACCAGGCTTAGGTAAAACGACGCTCGCCAATATCATCGCTCGTGAAATGGGTGGTAACCTGCGGTCAACGTCAGGCCCTGTGCTTGAGCGTCCAGGTGATTTGGCCGCCATGCTGACCAACTTAGAAGCAGGTGACGTCCTATTTATTGATGAAATACATCGTTTGAGTTCGGTTATTGAAGAGATACTTTATCCGGCAATGGAGGATTTTCAGCTGGATATTATGATCGGTGAAGGGCCGGCTGCGCGTTCTATTAAGCTTGATTTGCCGCCCTTTACATTGGTGGCGGCAACCACCAGAGCAGGGCTGCTGACCTCACCGTTACGCGATCGTTTTGGTATCGTACAGCGGCTTGAATTTTATAATATTGCTGATCTGACCACGATTGTGAGCCGTGCTGCCCGCTTGATGCGCGTGCCAATGAGTGAGGACGGCGCGGTTGAGATTGCCCGCCGTGCGCGTGGTACCCCAAGGATTGCCAATCGCTTATTACGCCGTGTGCGTGATTATGCCGAAGTCAAAGGTGACGGTAGTATCAATGGCGCGATTGCTGGTAGTGCGTTAGATATGCTGGCAGTCGATAGACGCGGTTTGGATCATTTAGACAGACGCTACATTGAAATACTGCACGAGCGGTTTGATGGGGGTCCTGCTGGAGTCGAAGCGGTGGCCGCAGCAATGGCGGAAGACCGTGGCACGCTTGAAGACGTGATTGAGCCTTATCTTATTCAACAAGGCTATGTACTGCGTACCGCACGTGGACGCGTGCTGACCCAAATGGCAATTGATCAGATGTTATAGAACCAACTTATTATAGTATCAAACTTAAAAAATGCGCCCAATTTTAATCATGAACATGAAAATTGGGCGCATTTTTTTGTTTCAGTGTTGGCTTTCGTATTTGATTGTTGTGGAGTTATTGGGGAGTAGTCAAAGCCTCAGGCCATATTTTTCCTGGGTTAAGAATATTATTAGGGTCAAGTGCTGATTTTATCGCCTGCATAAGCACCAGAGCGTTACCATGCTCTTGCTGCATGTATTTTTGTTTGCCTTGCCCTATACCGTGTTCACCCGTACAGGTGCCATCCATCTCTATAGCACGCTTGGCTAGGCGGCTGATAATACCGTCAGCGGTTGCTATTTCTTCAGGGTTATTGGTATCGACCAACAAGAGAACATGAAAATTGCCGTCACCAACGTGGCCGACGATAGGCCCAATCATGCCAGATACTTCGATATCTTTGGCCGTCTCACTGACGCATTCTGCCAAGCGTGAGATAGGCACGCAGGCATCGGTTGATAAAGCGCTGGCTTCAGGTCGCAGAGCAGCGCTGGCATGATAAGCGTTATGCCGTGCTTGCCAGAGACGTTTGCGCTCAGCTTCATTGGTGTCCCAAGCGAAGTCGTGACCACCAAACTCTTCGATGATATCGGTAAAGATATGCACTTGTTCACGAACGCTCACTTCTGTACCGTGAAATTCGACAAATAACGTTGGCGTTTCGGCTAATTCAAGATTGGCATACTGATTACAAGCTTTTATTTGCATGGCATCGAGTAGCTCAATACGGGCGATGGGCAGACACATTTGAATGGTTAACATCACTGCCTGACAAGCGTCTTCAATGGTTGGAAAATGACAAATCCCGCTACCCATACATTCACTGATACCAAACAGTTTAAGCGTTACTTCTGTGACAATACCCAGTGTTCCTTCTGAGCCTATCATTAGCCGTGTTAAGTCATAACCCGCCGCCGATTTTTTGGCTCGTGTGCCTGTTCGAACTATCTCGCCACTGGCAGTGACAACCTCAAGTGCCAGTACCACGTCTTTCATGGTGCCATAGCGTACGGCATTGGTCCCTGATGCGCGGGTAGCAACCATGCCGCCGATACTTGCATTAGCGCCTGGATCTATCGGAAAAAACAACCCTGTGTCACGCAAGTAATGATTTAACTGCTCCCGTGTCACCCCAGGTTGCACGGTCACTGTCAGGTCTTCATTATTGACTTGCAAAATCGCATCCATGGCATGCATGTCGATACACAGTCCGCCGTAAGGTGCGTTTAATTGTCCTTCCAAAGAGGAGCCAATACCGAAGGCAATCACGGGCATTTGATACTGATTGCAAATCTCTACAGCAGTGGCGACTTGGTGTTTGTCTTGTACGGTTAACACAGCATCAGGTGGCTGGTTAGCGAGCCAAGTCATGGTGTGGCCATGCTGCTCGCGTACCGTTGTGTTAGTACTTAACTGTTTGCCAAAACGAGATTTTAGAGCAGTAATAGCAGCACTGTAGTCTGGCTTCACGGTGTCACTAAGGGGTGAAACAGGCAGAGATGACATGGTTAACTCCTACATATAAGAGGTGTGCTTAAATGAGCAAACACTATGGCTATGACATGTATCAGGGGCTACGCCAAGATACGCCAAACAACAACGATAACAGCCAATAGATAGAAGATAGGGGCAAGCCAGCCGACTTGTGTCGCAATGGCAATAAACACCGCAAATCCTGCAAGCGCTATCCAATCACGGCGTCGATCATTGAGCAGATCAGCTCGTATTTGCTGTATTTCTCGCAACTGACTGTCTTGCCTTGAACCTTGCATGGCCAGACTTTGTAACCCTTGGTCTAGTAGTTTTGGGATATCAGTGGTGGATAATAAAATCTCTGGTAACTGCTGGCGTAACTGCTGCAAATTACGCATCGGGTCCAGTTGTTCTTTGATCCAACTGCTTAAAATGGGTTTGGCAAGTGACCAGATATCGAGATCAGGATATAAGTCGCGTCCGAGGCCTTCAACGTGCACTAAGGTCTTAAGCAATAGCATGAGCTGCGGAGGAATACTCATATGATGGCGACGGGCGATGTCTAAGATTTGCATCAACACACCGGCAAAATCGATATCATTAATAGATTTTTGCAGCATTGGACCGACAGTGCGCTTCATATCGCGCATCAAGGCATGTTTGTCAGTATTGGGTGGTATCCAGCCGGCACGACTCACAATATCAACCATCGCAGTGAAGTTATTATTCATCACGGCCAGTAGCATACGGGCGACGATAAGTTGATCGTCTTTTGATAAAGTACCCATGATGGCGCAGTCAAGACCGATATAGCGTGGTTCGTGCCCTAAGTCAACCGCTGGCGTATCTGCATTGAGCGCTTTGACTGGCGGCGTTTCGACGAAGACATTGCCCGGATGCATATCGGCATGAAAAAAGTTGTCGCGAAACACTTGCGTAAAAAATATCGTTAAGCCTTTTTTTGCCAGTGTGGCACGATCGTAGCCGAGCTTGTCAAACACCTCCACTTGTGAGATAGGGACGCCTTGAATGCGTTCCATAATCATCACATTTTTGGCGGCATCATAGACTTCAGGCACATACATCAATGCAGAGCCTAAGAAGTTATTGCGCATTTGCGTGGTGTTGTCTGCCTCAAGGGTTAAATCTAGCTCATTTAACATCACTTGGCGATAGTCTTCCACAATATCGATAATATGTACGGCTCGTGCTGCTTCAATACGTGCAGATGCCCAATTGGCAAGCTCTCGTAACAGCTCGAAGTCAGCGACGATGGTGGTGCGAATATTGGGACGCACTACTTTTACCACTACTTCACGGCCATCATGCAGGGCGGCTGTGTGTACTTGGGCGATAGACGCCGCGGCTAGCGGCTTGACATCAAAACGCGCAAACAGCGTGTCAATAGAGTGGCCGAGACCGTGTTTAGGGTCTTGGATTTGCGCGATAGCAGTATCAGCGTCAAAAGGTTTGACCTTGTCTTGTAGCTGTACCAGCTGCTCAATAATCTCAGGTGGTACCAAATCACGGCGAGTAGAAAGCAGCTGGCCGAGTTTTAAAAACAGCGTGCCCATGTCTTCAAGCGCGTATTTAATGGCATTTGGCTGGTGCTTTTTGCCCCAAGCTGCGGGATGCAAACGGATCAACCGTACTAAAGGTTGCAGTTGCGGGGCTTCTTCAACAGAAAAATGAGTATCAATGCGATAGGTTGCGGCGATACGCCAAAGCTCAAGTAAACGGGCGCGATGAGATAATAGCATGAGGTATAGGTACTCTAAAGAAAGTCAAAAATTGGACAAGGCTGCGCTTATGCATAGATCACGATGAACCGATGACAGCGCTTAACGATTATTGCTTAATTGCGTTTGCTCATCTTTGATAGCAGCAAGTCTGGCTTCTTCACGTTCGACATCAGCACGCAGCTTTAACAATTGCTGCTTGAGGTCATTGACTTCTGTCATCTCAGCCGGATCGGTAAGGCTATTGCCTGCCACATCATTGGCCCAATCACTTACATCATCAAAAGCTTGTTTGGCGCTATGACGCCAGCTACCTTTAAGCTGCGATATGAGCAGGTGCAACTGGCTGGCCATCGGTTTGCCAATAAAAGGCTCAAGCTGACCTGCGACATTGGGGTCAAACCCTGCCACCAACTGCTTAAGCTGCATCAATACTTTGTAATCACCAGAGATAGGTAAGTTACCTTCAGTGCCGCGCATCAGGTTGAGCAGTTGGGCGGGATTGTCGACGGTGATGCTACAGTCTGGGCGACTGTGACCCATACGTGCGCGCTCCATACTGGCTTTTTGACGCTCATCCATCTGGCCACTAGGTTCAAACACACTATCTATCGTCACAGGCTCAAAACGCAGACGCTCATCAGTAAATAGGATATCCAAGTTAATGTCAGGCGCACCCATATTGAGTCGTAGCACTTTGCCAGCGAGCGGTGCAAGCCCAGCTTTGGTAATCTCATCACTTGCAATAGCAAAGTTAATCAGCTTTTCGGCACCCGCCAAAAGTAAGACAGTCAGCATAAAGGCTCTCGCATCTTTAATTGAGCGCCCTTAGACAGGCGCAGCGTTTATAGGATCAGTGGTTACGATTATTTGGTGTCGTCATCGATAGGCTATCGTGACACTTTTTTCGTTAAGCTTTAAAGCCACGATGAACAGCGACGATACCAGCCGTTAGGTTGTGATAATCACAGTTTTCAAAACCCGCCTGTTGCATCATCTGTTTTAGCGTCTGCTGATCAGGGTGCATGCGAATCGATTCAGCCAAGTACTGATAGCTCTCAGAGTCATTGGCAATCAGCTTACCCATAATCGGTAATGCGGTAAAAGAGTATAAATCATAAGCTTTAGATAATGGCTCAAATACAGGTTTTGAGAATTCTAAAATCAACAGACGACCGCCTGGTTTGAGAACGCGATACATGGCTTTTAGGGCAGCGTCTTTGTCGGTGACATTGCGCAGACCAAAGCTAATGGTGATCAAATCAAAGCTTTCGTCGTCAAAGGGCGCTAAGGTTTCAGCGTTTGCTAAGACAAAATCAACGTTATTACAGCCTGCATTGATCAAACGCTCACGACCGACTTCTAGCATTGCAGCATTGATGTCTGACAGTACAACGTGACCGTTTCTACCGACTTCGCGGCTAAAGACTTTGGCCAAATCACCTGTGCCGCCAGCGATATCGAGTACATGTTGACCCGAACGCACCCCTGATAAGCTGATGGCATAACGCTTCCACAGACGATGAATACCAAAAGACATCAAGTCATTCATGATGTCATATTTTTTGGCGACTGAAGTAAAAACATCAGCCACCCGTGCTTGTTTCTCAGCCTTGTTGACCGTTTTATAACCAAAATGCGTTTCTTCATTCCCATCAGTATCAGGCGTGTGCGGATTGTTGATGTCATCACGCTGATTGAAACGCGTTTGTTTGGTGCTCTGTGTGTCAGCTTGCACCGCGTTATTATCGGTGCTGCTATTGACGTTGTGACTGGCAGTGTTATTTGGCATAGTGGTTTGTTGGCCTTGTGGCGTTCCAGTTGGTAGGTCTTGGACGTGCGTAAAATCATTAGCATGGCTGTTTTTTGTCGCGGCCTTGGCGCTCACCGTATGGGGTGCTGGACTTTGGCGGGCTTGGGCTTGCGCGCTAATGCTTTGGTTGTGAGCAATACTGTCTTGTACTAATTTATCTTGTAAGTGGCCGTTGCTCGTAGCGTTTTGGCTTAGGTCAGCGTTGTTATTATTTGTGTTATCGGTCATAACATTGTCCTATTATTCGTTTTTGTGACGGTCTTTTTATGGTTATCTTTTTGAAAGGTGTCAGCGTGCGCCAAACACCTCATGGATCCTATGATACACCAAACGCCACTAGCTTACCGCCATTATCCTTGTCATGAACTTGGTCAATAATCATCAGTTCACGCCCACAAAATGGCTCAATAAAACTGCTCACACTTTTTAGAGGCTTCATGGCTTTAAAGCCGGTATCAATGAAGTCATAAAGTGGTTGGAAGTTATAACGGTAGGCGGTGCTCTTCGCCAAGGCAAACGCTTTTTTAAGCATAAAGGAGTTCAAATGTTTGTCAGTGCGGTAGCAGACTTCTTTGAGGTTGGCAATCTGTACGCGGCGTTCATCTGCTTCATCGACCGCGAGGTAGGCGGCCAGCATGTTGTCTTCGTTGACAGGTAAGTCTTGAGCAGACAACCACTGGGCCAAATGTAAGTCTAGCTCAATGGCTAAAATTGCCGCTTGGATGCCCATGCTACCAGCTTCTAACGCTGATTCTTTAGCAAGCCGCTCAAGTTTTTTAGCCTTGGGAAGGATGCGTTCTAGCTGCTGCGCCAGTAATTTAAACTCATCTCCACCATATAATTGCGTCAGGAAATAGTCTGCCATGAGTTGATTTTTGGGTTGTTCAAACAGGTCGCTATGAGTACGCTTAAGTCTTGATTGCTGCCATTTTTGTACTTCATTGAGCTTGGTGTTTAATTCAGCGTCTTGATGATGGGGTAGCGCCCAAAAACGTACTAAATGTTGTTGTAAATCAGCTAGAGCAGACATGAAAAAATCCTCTATAAAAGTAAAGATCGTGATGAGATCGAGAGTAAGGTGGGCAGTACTGAGTGTTAGGTTTTTTTTATACTGAATGGTATCTATTAAAGCATGTGTCTAAAATTGTGTTCACCTTAAAAGAAAATAAAGCAGAATACAAATGGCAAACTGTTACATAGCAGCGTTATTTACTGCATGAGCCGAATGCTATGATTGAGCTGACGAGTTTTCAATCATAAGAGGAGTCCAGTTATGAGTAAAAAGAATCATACGACTGAACCGGTAGCACCACAAGCGGTAAGTGCACAATTTAGCGATGAGGTGATCAAACAGCGCTTAACCCCCAATCCTCTCAGTCAGTTTTCTATGGATAAAGACTCGCTTAGATTGGCACTGGTCACGGCCCAATACGCTCTGCGCGCCACGCGGCAACAAACACCGGCCACCACCAATAAACCCACCGGACTACTGGTGCTGGTCAACGGCATGGAGCAGGCGGGTAAGGGGACAGCCGTCAAACAACTACGGCAGTGGGTAGATCCACGGCTTTTAAAAGTTGAGGCGACCATTGGCTATTGTCCCTTAAACTATCAGCCTATTTGGCAAGTCCATACCAAAGTGATGCCGCGGCACGGTGATGTAACGGTGTATTTTGGTAACTGGTATGCTGACTTGCTCTATAACGTCATGCGTATGGCAATGTCAGACAGCGAAAGTGAAGATCAGCCCGCAAAAGACAAAAGTCATAAAAACATAAATAGTCTTCCCACTACGACATGGCAAGACTATTTACAACAGCAACTCATTGAACTACAAGCGTTTGAAGATGACCTTATAGCCAATCATACCAGAGTGTTAAAATGTTGGTTTCATGTCGATGTTGATACCTTACAAAATCGGCTAAATGACGCTGAGGCTGACCCACAGTTTTTGTATCAAGTGGATTGGCACAGTAAAAAAGTTGTCGAACAATTTAATGAAGTGGCCACGATTCTGCTGCGACAACAGGATGACTGGATTGTTATAGATGGGGAGGATAAGTCGCAAGCTGCCGATCATTTCTGTCATGAAGCACTGCATGCGATGCAAACTGCGCTAGTAAGTAGCAAAACAAGCGCTAATACAACGGAAAATCAAACTGCGTCTAGTAAAGAAGCTCTATCTAAGACAGCAGATGCTGGATGGCAAGCTGAGCCACCACCTGCACCAGAAAAATTTGAACCTGTAAAAATACCTGATCGCTTAAAAGACATCGATGAGACCAAAGTAGATAAAGCTGACTATCGTACCGCATTGGCAGAAAAGCAGGCTCGTCTCGCTGAGTTACTGCGCGCGCGCAATGGTCGTCACATCGTTTTTGCCTTTGAGGGGATGGATGCGGCTGGCAAAGGCGGGGCAATCAAAAGATTGGTGGCGCCGCTCGACCCACGAGAATATCAAGTTTATAATATCGGGGCACCGATGCTATATGAAGCACAGCATCCTTATCTGTGGCGATTTTGGACAAGATTGCCCGATGAGCAGACAGATCGCATCAGTCGCATCGCCATCTTTGATCGTACTTGGTATGGGCGCGTGTTGGTTGAGCGTATCGAAAGCTTTGCAAGTAGTGAGGAGTGGCAGCGAGCGTATGATGAAATCAATCGTTTTGAGGCGGACTTAACCAAAGCTGGTACAATAGTCATTAAATATTGGCTGGCCATCGACAAAAAAGAACAACTTAAACGTTTTAAAGCGCGCCAAAACACACCGCATAAGCAATTTAAGTTAACGGATGATGATTGGCGTAATCGTGATAAGTGGTCAGACTATGTGCAGTCAGCAGCTGACATGCTGGCACGTACCGATACAAAAAATGCCCCTTGGTGCGTCATAGCAACCAATGAAAAACGTCAGGCACGTTTAGAGGTTTTAGACCATGCGATTAAGCAACTATCTGCAGCGCATGAAAGCTAACGCACTATGGATGAGTAAATGCTTGTAGTGATTTACCCCACTCTCAACTTGAAATAAGCAAATCAAACTGAAGAGGCGGATTACCAAGTTTTTTATTGAGTACAAAGCACAGATTGTGTGAAAGAATCTTACGA
>JGI24025J20009_10000768_pt1 | contig 24886 bp, 24 predicted proteins | sample Cruoilmetagenom3_FD_20009 | JGI IMG/M metagenome (IMG submission 20009) | reverse complement strand
GATGGTGATACCTTGCTTCTTCTTGCTTTGGGGGGCTACGGTGTGGTCAGCGTTGCTTCGCATTTGGTAGGAGTGCAAATAAAGGATATGATGGATAGGTTCCTTGGGGGAAACACCCAAGAGGCGGCTAGCATCCATCGCCATTTATTGCCACTGATAAGCTCGCTGTTTGTTGTTGCCAACCCGATTCCCCTGAAGTTTGCCCTGAATTACCTTGGTTTCCCGGTGGGCAAACCGCGCTTGCCTCTGGTCGAGCCAGATGAGAAAACAGCGGAGATTATTCGGGCAGCGTTGAAGGACTACAGGATTGATTTGCCTATTACGCCTAAGGCGGGTTAACGAAGGGTAGGTCGCCCTTCCTTGGCAATCGGCTTAGTCCTCAGGGAAAGAGGGTTTTGGCGTGTATTGTCTGCTGCCGCTTTGCTCCCACTGAGACGAGGCTGATAGGACAGGACAGGAGTTCTTCGAGCCTGGTTATATAATGGCGAGCTTTGGGCGGTAACTTATCAAAATCTCGTATGTCATTTATTGATCCTTTCCACCCGGGTAGTTCTTCATATACAGGTTGACACATCTCCAACGTAGTCGTACTGCTAGGGAAGGAGCGCAATACCTTATTACCGAATTCATAGGCGGTGCATATCTTGATGGAAGGAAAGTCATCGAAAATATCAAGGTGAGTGAGAGCTATGCGACTGAGACCATTCACTTCAACGCTGAGCCGACCAGCCACAGCATCAAACCAGCCACATCTTCTTGGTCTGCCTGTAGTAGCGCCATACTCCTGAGCTTTTTCTCGAATAGACCTACCGAGTTCATCCTTCAGCTCAGTAGGCATAGGACCGCTGCCAACTCTGGTAATATAGGCTTTGAACACACCAACAACGCTGTCTATTTCGGTTGGGCCTATGCCTGTTCCCAGAGAGCCTCCCCCAGCTAGTGGTGACGAGGAAGTTACGTATGGGTAAGTGCCAAAGTCGCAGTCAAGTAGTGCTCCTTGAGCGCCTTCCAGCAGGACTAGTTCATCGCTTCTGATTGCCTGCCTGATTACGGGGCTGGCATCTCGGATGAAGGGACGTAGCTCATGCTCATAATGGCTGTATTGTTCAACTATTTCCTCCAGTAGTAGCGGAGGATGCTGGTATACTCTTGTAAGGAGAGTATTCTTAAATTCGAGGATCGAGCTAAGTTGACTCGAGAAAGCGTCTTTGTTTTGCAAGTCTCCAGTGCGGACTCCCATCCGAGCTACTTTGTCAGCAAAAGCAGGTCCGATCCCCCTTCGTGTGGTGCCCAAAGCTCCTTTGCCTCGTCTTTCCTCTTCCAATCCATCCAGAAGGATATGATAAGGCATGATGAGATGGGCACGGTCACTCACGATGAGGTGACTCATATCCACACCATGATTTTGGAGATCTTGTATTTCCTCAAGCAGGACTGCCGGGTTAATAACGACGCCATTGCCGATAATGCAAGTCACTCGGGGATGGAAAATGCCAGAGGGCACAAGATGTAACCTGAACTTCCCGTAGGGATTGATTGCTGTATGACCTGCGTTATCGCCTCCTGAGAAACGAACTACCATGGTAGCCTTCTCAGCCACGGAATCAATTACCTTTCCCTTTCCCTCGTCGCCCCATTGTCCTCCTACAACAGCAATAACAGCCATCTAAATCCTCCTTGCTAGCTATCGGCTTTCAATTATCAGCTGACCGCCCCTTTGCTTGCTTCCATAGATGGATAAGCCTTTGGGCTACGGTAACATAGACAAACGCTATCAATAGCCATAGAGCAACAAGCACTTGGTTTGCCAGCAAACCTATAGCTAATACTATGACTCTCTCGGCCCGGGTAAACAGGCCAACCCGGCATTCCAGTCCCAGCCCTTCACCCCTGGCTCTTATATAACTAACGAGAAAGGAGCCAATCAAGGCAGCAAATATGGTTACAGCCTCCAAAGCAGCTCCTCTCGGCGTATACCAAATCAAAAGACCACAAAATACTGCTGCTTCGGAAACACGGTCAACTGTAGAATCCAGAATAGCACCAAACTTTGTAGTTTGTTTAGTAAAGCGAGCCAGCGCTCCATCGAGCAGGTCGAAGAGTCCGGATACCAGAACCAGAACGCCGCTGAGAACGAAGTTACCGGTTGCTATGAAGTAAGCTGCCGCTACACTTAGAGCCAGGCTTGTGAAGGTGAGGGCATCAGGTCTTATGCCGCTCCGGCTCAAAAGTCCTACTATCGGGTCAGCGATGCGTGAGCCGACAGTCTGTCGGATTTCTATTAAATCTACCATACTTCCCCTTATAGAATCACTTTCTTTTGTAGGAGGTTGATCCCCCTTGGGGATATTATTCTTCTTTCTTGTTCCACTTGGCAATCCCGCAAAGCTTTATTGCTCTAAAAGGCCAATATTTGACGATCATTTCCTAATCTGCATCCCCCTTGCGTGGGGGGGGCGATGAATGCTTGAAATAGGAAAAGAGGTTTCAATGGGTTCATTTAATCCTTGGGGAGAAAAAACTTGCGCTCGAATGGCTAAAAAACCAAATTTCTTGACTTTAGTGACAAATTGCGGCATATGGCTAAATCTACCTTTAGCCCACATGGTGCTGAGGGAAATCTGGGGCAACCTAAACTATGCTCCTAAGTGAATTTGCTTATAGCATCATATCTTAGGATCGGAGTTATTTCAAGGGAAAGCTTAAGAACAAGAGCTGAATATGTTAAGATGTTTAATGAGATAAGCAAGAGTAGATATCAGGAGTAATCAACTAATGTTTAGCAACAAAAGGATACTAATTACAGGCGTCTCAGGATTCGTTGGGAGCCATTTGGCAAAATATTTGCTCGATAACGGAAATGAAGTTTATGGATTGGTTAGAAGGAGGGCGGATGGATCAAAGCCCAAAAATTTAAACAATCTGAAAATTTATGATGAAGTTCATATAGTTGAGGGTGATATCCTCGATATTACCAATATTGGATCTGCTCTCGAAACGGCCAAGCCAGATATTGTTTTTCACCTTGCTGCTCAGTCTTTCATTCCAGCATCTTTCGAAAATCCCTTAGCAACCTTGATGACCAACAGTCTGGGGACGGCAAATTTACTTGAATCTATAAGGTTGAAAAATCTCGATCCCACAGTGGTTTTTGCCGGCTCCAGCGAGGAATATGGCCTGGTATTCTCATCTCAAATACAATATAGCAGGGCATTAAAGAAGTATGGACCTATGGTTCGTTCACCAACTAGAATACCTGAATTGCCTATAAACGAGGAAAATCCCCTTAGGCCTCAATCACCCTATGGTATTAGCAAAGTACAAGCTGATTACTTGATACGAGGCTACCATAATATTTATGGCTTAAAGGCCATTGTTTCCAGAGGCTTCAATACCGAGGGTGCCGGACGTGGCAATATGTTTGTGACTTCTACGATAGCAAGTCAGGTTATGAAATTAAAGCTTAAAGAAGGCAATAAAATAGCAATAGGAAACGTGAATGCCTTTAGGGATTGGAGCCATGTTGAAGATATTGTAAAGGGTTATTGCCTCCTTGCCGAAAAGGGCAATCCAGGGGAAGTTTATAATCAAGGTTCGATGCGAACAAACTCCATTCTGACCTATATTTTGTTGGCTTTAGAGAATGCGGGGTGGAGGGTGGAAAAGATCGAATGTACGAATGAGACCGATGGAAAGGTTGTGATAGATCCGCTACGAAGAAGTGATGACGAAATATTTGGCTTACGGTTTGATAAAACTAAGGTGGATCAACTATTGCTAACTCACGAATTAGAATTTATCTTGGAGGACGAGGGAATTTTGGTCCATACAGACAAGGGGCAAATACCAATACAGTTTGACTCACGCCGGTTTAGGCCGGCTGAAGTTCCCATATTGCTCTCAGATACTCGAAAGATTCAGCAATTGGGTTTCAAAATTACGTATAACTTGGTAGACATAATAAAGGATCAGTTAAATTTTTACTTGAAGGCAAGTGAAAGGATTTAGCTAAAGTTTCTCTCTACCTCTTTATAAATCTCAAGGGTCTTTTTTGCTGTTTGCTGCCATGAGAACTTGGCTGCTTGTAACGCTCCCTTGGCAATAAGGTCTTCCCTGAGGTCTCGATTGGTAAGCACTTTCTCCAAGGCACCAACTAGACCCTCAATATCGTGAGGGGAAACCTTGATTGCTGCTTCACCTAGTACTTCGGGCAGCGATGAGCTATCGGAGCTTATCACCGGGCAGCCGCAAGCCATCGCTTCCAGAGGGGGGAAGCCAAAACCTTCATACAAAGAGGGGAAAACAAAACACTCAGCGCTACAGTAGTAAGCTCTCAAATCCTCCACAGAAACAAGCTCGGTAAACGCTACTTTCCCTTCTAGGTTTAGGGAATTTATGACCTGCGTAGTTTGCTCCCTGTAATTTGCTTCTGGTCCACCAGCCTTGCCTACTTTGACTAGCTTTAAATCCTTAAACCGTAGTTGTTCTTTGAGCTTCTTAAAAGCTTTGAGCAAGGTTGACAGGTTCTTTCTGGGGTGCTCTGAGCCAACAAAGAGGATATAAGGATACTCAAATCTGCTAGGATTGGCTAATGGCTTAAAGGCTGTATGGTCAATGCCTAGATGAGTAACAGTTATTTGTTCATCAGGTATTTTGAGGTGATGCATCAAGTCTTTTTTCGTCGCCTGAGATACTGCAATTATCTTTGTCGCCTTTCTAATGCCTTTATAATCAAGATTAAGATAGAATCTGTCCCTACGATTGGGCCGATGGATATATGTCAGGCATCCTTCGAGGTCAAGGTACCTGATGAGGTCATGCACGGTTATGATATAGGGTATCTTGAGAAAGTTTCCGTAGCGTCCAAAGTGCTGGTTTGGCAAATGAATTATGCCTTTCAGCTTATTTAGTCTTCTTGTGAAGTTCCAGTCTCGTGGGATAGCCTTTAATGCCTCTCGTGAGAACCAAGAGATACTAAGCTCTTCACGAATCCGCTGATAAACGTCAGTATAGGTCTTAGGGATGTCTAGATTCTCAGCAAGCTTCTGGGAGTATAAATCCATTGCCCCCGAACCTGCTGACACTACCAAGGTCACCATCATAACTCACCTAACTTTATTGGCCTACCAAGCCTCATCGGCTGAGCATAATAATAGATTACTTTTTAAAGTGCGTTGCTTGAAGTTATCGCTGCTCTACCGAAAAGCAGGTTATTCCTTAATCTCAGCTGGCTGTGCTTCAGGTAGCGAGATAGGTTCATCTTGTTTCTGTCCCGCGATAAAAGCTTCAGTTTTGGATCGCGCTGCCTCGTCGGAGTATTGGATTGGTGGAGATTTCATGAAGTAAGCTGCTGGTGCTACGATAGTTCCACTCAGCCCACGATCCAGGGCTAATTTGCAGCATCTTATAGCGTCAACCACCACGCCGGCTGAATTGGGGCTATCCCACACTTCCATCTTGAGCTCCAAATTCAAGGGGACGTCGCCGAAGGTGCGCCCTTCCATTTTTATGTAGCAGAATTTGCGGTCAGCCAGCCATGGAACGTAGTCGCTGGGACCCACATGAATGTTATCAGACCCAATATCATAGTCTAGCTGCGAAGTAACAGCGTTGGTCTTGGAAATCTTCTTGGACTCTAACCTCTCCCGCTCAAGCATGTTATAGAAATCGGTGTTGCCACCGAAGTTGAGTTGATAGGTTCGCTCCAATTTGACACCCCGGTCTCGGAAAAGCTTGGTTAGTATTCGGTGAGTGATGGTAGCGCCAACTTGCGACTTGATGTCGTCACCAATAACAGGCAATCCACGCTCGGCAAATCGATTCTGCCAGTAGGACTCACGGGCAATGAAAACAGGCATGCAATTAATAAAGCCGCATCCTGCTTTCAATACTTGCTCCACATACCACTTGGTCGCCTCCTCGCTCCCCACAGGCAAATAACTGATCACCACATCTGTCTTAGTCTCCCTCAGCGTCCTTACTATATCAGCGGTTTGCCCTGGTGCTTTGGTGATGAGCTGGGACAGGTATTTGCCTAATCCATCGTGGGTCATGCCGCGATCAACTCTAACGCCCGTTGTCGGCACATCGCAAAACTTGAAAGTGTTGTTGGGTGGGACGAAAATAGCTTTAGCTATGTCCTTGCCCACTTTGTTCTTGTCAATATCAAACGCAGCTACAAAGTTGATATCGGATATATGATAACCTCCTAGATTGACGTGCATTAACCCGGGGACGAAATCGGTATCCTTAGCATTCTTGTAATAGCAAACGCCTTGAACCAGTGAAGAGGCGCAATTGCCGACACCTATGATGGCTACATTTATTTTTCCCATAACCTTCGTTTCCTCCTTGTTGACAGACCAAAAAAGCTACTGTACTGCTGGATTCACCCCCAACAGTTTCTTTTCCCTGAGGGGCGGTACTTGAAACCCGTCTTTGCCTGAAAGAACTAAGCTTTGCCTATTCTAAATACTTTGGTGCCGCAAACTGAGCAACTTCCGCGGAGTGCTGGTCTTCCGTTCTTAAGAGTAACTTGCTGTACGTTTTTCATTTCCACCTTTCTTCGGCACTTAAAACAATACGCTTGCATTAGAGTCAACCTCCTTTTCCCCAACTTGTATACCTACCATATATCATTATGCGTGGCGATGTCAATAGCGCCAAGGCTCTTCGGGTCAAGCTTAGAGGAGGTCTTTGTCTATCCTTGAGGACAGAAGGTTAAACCCCTGCTGGAGCGCCAAGTAGATGCAGTAAGGAAGCTCTGGAGAATTAAGATGTCAGAGAGTGTCCGGATCAGTATTGGTAGGGCAAGCAGTGCAAGAAACAGGTGCGACAGACTACATGCTGTTGACTGGGCTACGCAGCAAAGATAAACTGACAGCAAGATATTCTAAAGGCTGGTTTTTGTCCAAGAATAAAAGAAGCAAAAGGAGGGATTGGCTATGGATTTTCGTTTGACCGAAGAGGAGAAGATGTTGCAAGCAACGGCGCGGGATTTTGCTAAAAGGGAACTTGAGCCCGTAGCATCTGGGGTAGATGAGGCGGAGGAATTTGCTATGGATAGCTTCAGGAAGATGGCCGAGCTGGGGTTCACTGGTCTGGCAATTTCCCCTGAATATGGAGGTAGTGGGGGCAACATAATTTCCCTTGTTATTGTTATGGAGGAGATCGCCAAGGCTTGTGCTTCTACCTGCGATATTTTGGACGCACACGTGAGTTTATGTGCTCGTCCGATATTCCTTTACGGAACAGAGGAGCAAAGGAGAAGATTTTTGCCGTCTCTTACCCAAGGGGAGAAAATAGGTGCTTTTGCTATAACTGAAGCCGAAGCTGGAAGCGACATATCGGCGGTTAAAACCACGGCTACAAGGGATGGCGATTCGTACGTTGTTAACGGCTCGAAGCTGTTTATTACCAACGGTCCGGTTTGTGATATTGCGGTGGTATTCGCCAATATGCCAGCATTGGGGCCACGTGGGATGACGGCTTTCATTGTGGAAGCCAACACTCCTGGATTTAGCAGGGGTGTGCAGTATAGAAAACTTGGGATGCATGGCGCAACCAATGCTGAGTTGATATTTGACAATGTTCGAGTGCCGGCGTCTAACCGACTAGGCGATGAAGGAAGAGGAATGAGGATATGCCTTGCTACCTTAGATGAGGGCAGGTTAGGCATTGCAGCGCAGTCGGTGGGCATTGGTCAAGCCGTTTTGGAACGGGCGATAAGTTATTCTAAGGAAAGGAAGCAGTTTGGGTACCCTATTGGGCAGAATCAAGCGATCGAGTGGATGTTGGTGGACATAGCCACCAAGATTGAAGCGGCAAGGCTGCTCACTTACCAGGCAGCATTTCTATATGATGAAGGTGTGCGTATTTCCAAGGAAGCAGCAATGGCCAAGCTCTATGCTAGTGAGGCGTGCATGGACACAGCTATGAAAGGTATCCAGATATTTGGTGGTTATGGCTATATGATGGATTCACCCATGCAGCGTTACTTCCGTGATGCCAAACTGACCCAGATCTACGAAGGGACGTCAGAAGTCCAACGAATGGTAATCGCTCGGGCGCTTCTATCCTAGACGTTGGAGTATGGCTACTGACAACGCGTTGCGATTACTCCTAACTAGAGCTGCTTCAAAAAGTAGTTATGGAGGCTACTCATGAAGACTAAGGAAGAATACGTTGCTAGCTTGAGAAGGCTGAAGCCCGGAGTTTATATGTTAGGAGAACGGGTTACGAATGTTGTGGATCGTCCCATCATCAGACCGTCAGCGGATGCAATGGCAGCGACTTATGAACTTGCCTATGGAGATGCTATGACAGCGACCTCTCATCTGACAGGCAACCTTCGGATACCCGGAAGCTGGAAGGTCAAACCTTTGATGTTGGCAATCTCTACGCTCATCGTCAGAGTTACGCTTGCAAGGCCGGAATGGGTGATGTCTTAATCGGTGCTAGCCAAGCGATTGCTGAATACAATGGCGTTGCCGAAGCTTCTCATGTCAAGGACAAAATCACTGAGATGAACCATCTTAACGAAACCATATTCTGTTGCAGCCTTGCCTGTGGCTATGAAGGTTGTAGAGAACCTTCAGGGAGTTATTATGTTGATACCTTGGCGCAAAGATTATGATTGAAAGAAGGATCAATTTGGACGGGAAGAAAAACGCCGCCAGAACGCTATGTGGCATTGAACAGAAAGCGTTTTTTGACAAATTGCCCCTAGCAATTCTCATATGTCAGTTTGATTCCGTTACCGGTCGGAGTATTTGTTGTGCTTTGGGCCAGTAGCTTACTCGTTACCGCTAACTTGCCCGATTAGTTTTAGCAACCTTGCTCCCCGCTCAATAGAATCATCATAGTGAAAACTAAGCTGGGGAGCGTATTTGAGTCTCAGATGTGACGCCAATTCTTTACGTAGGAAGCCGCAGGCAGCATTGAAACCAGCTAGCGTCTCTGTCTTATTCGTCTCGTTTCCTAGAATGCTAATATATATCTTGGCATACTTGAGGTCAGGCGAGAGCGAAACTTGAGTTACGGAAATAAGATTACTCAGTCTCGGGTCGTTAACCTGGCGCTCAAGCAATCTGCTGATTTCTTGCTGGATAACCCTGTTGAGCCGCTCGGTGCGTCTTGACATCGTAGCCTCACAACACCGTTCGCCCTGTGTCATTCTGAGCGCGGACACGGCACACGTTCTTCATTCTGCTGCGTTCCATTTAGAATGAGCGTGGGTGTTCTAGCTTACCCTTTCCTTTCTATAGACCTCAATAGTGTCGCCGATATTGAAATCAATAAATCCCTCAAGAGCTATGCCACATTCAAGGCCAGTGCTCACCTCGGTGACATCGTCCTTGAAACGCCTTAGGCTAGAGATCTGAGATTCGCCAACCACCTCGTTTTGTCGCAGTACCTTAACTCTGGCGTCTCGCCATATCTTGCCTTCCTTAACATAGACTCCTGCTATTTTGCCTTGCTTGCTGCTACTGAATATGGCTCGTATCTCAGCGCGGCCTGCAAGCACTTCGGCATAAGTTGGCTCAAGCATTCCCTTCAGGGTATTTCCCACGTCTTCCTCCAGTCTGTAGATTACATCGTAATGTTGAATGCTCACTGCCTCTGTTTCAGCTACCTGCTGCGCCCCGGGCGCTGTGCTTGTGTTGAATCCGATGACGATACCTTTCGAGGCCGAAGCCAGGAGCACATCATTCTCTGTGATGCTGCCGCTAGCAGCGTGGATAATATTGGCTTTGACTTTTTCTGTGCTTAATCGCTCTATGGAGCTCTTTATTGGCTCGATGCTGCCTTGGACATCTGTTTTTAGAACTACGTTCAACTCCTTCAGTTGCCCGGTGCTTATTTGACTGGAAAGGGTGCTCAGGCTAATGGGCGCTGGCCGTCTTACAGCTTCTTGTTTACTTACCATGTTTTGTGCTTGATGCTCATCAGCAACTACGGTAAAGATTTCCCCTGATTTTGGTATACCGTTGATGCCAAGGACCTCGACCGGGGTTGACGGTCCAGCCTTCTTAATTCGTTTTCCTTTATCATCAAACATAGCTTTGATTTTGCCCCACGTGTTGTCGGCTACCGCAATATTGCCTAGTGCGAGAGTGCCCTTCTGAACCAGAAGGGTGGCTAGGGGGCCTTTGGTTTTGTCGAGCTTAGCTTCAATAACGACGCCTTCGGCGCTAGAATTGGGGTCAGCTCTCAGTTCCAATATCTCAGCGACAAGAAACAAGTTCTCCAGTAGGTCTGAGATTCCTTGCCCTTTCTTGGCTGAGATAGGGACACAAACGACATCACCGCCCCATTCTTCGATAATTAGGCCTGAATCGACGAGTTGCTGCTTCACACGCTCAGTCTTGGTGCCCGGTTTATCAATCTTGTTAATAGCAACCACTATAGGCACTCCAGCGGCTTTGGCATGGTTGATAGCCTCGGTGGTCTGAGGCATGACACCATCATCGGCAGCGACCACTAGAATCACAATATCAGTTGCCTGAGCGCCATGAGCCCTCATGGCAGTGAAAGCCCTATGCCCGGGAGTGTCCAAGAAGGTGATTTTGCGGCCGTCCACCGTGGTTTGATAGGCACCAATATGTTGAGTAATAGCTCCAGCTTCATGAGCAGTTACATTGGTTTGCCTGATGGCATCAAGGAGAGTCGTCTTACCATGGTCAACATGCCCCATCACGGTAACTATTGGGGGGCGAACTTGTAGTTTACCCTTCATCTCTCTCTTGCGGGAAGGCAGGGTTCGCTGCTCTGCTTTGGGCTCGGCCTTGTAGCCAAAATCTTGGGCTATCATAACGGCAGTACCAAAATCGATGCCTTGATTGACATTGGCCATAATGGATCGCCGCATAAGCTGCTTGATGACTTTCACAGGCTCGACTTTCAGGCTGTCAGCCAGTTGCTTCACGGTGAGGGAAGCTGGCAGCTCGACCTGGGGCAAAACCGGCTGATTTGTTTCAGCTGTGTTTCTCTCTTTTTGATTGGCCATCAGCCCTGAATTACTTTTACTCATCTAGTTTCCCCTTGGCAAGTTATTGCTGTATTCCAGTAGAACTTGACGATTCTCATCGCTAAGTTTTGCTCTCAAGGCATGTTCTAAGCGATTTTGCTTTAGTCCTATTTGCCAGCAATCTTTTCGTCGACATAGGTAGGCGCCTCTGCCTGGCTTCTTGGCAGATAGGTCTACCTCGGCCTTTCCATCGCTGCAGCGCACTAAGCGGATCAAGTCGCTCTTGTCCTTCTTCTGCCGGCAAGCAATGCAAGTGCGTTCAGGTAGGTGCCTAGTCCTCTTGTGCATCATCCTGGATGAAAACCCGTCGTTTCTTAAGCCCTTTGCTCTTAGTTTTCTCCTTTTCCGCCTTCAGATCTTTTTTTTGGCCTGATAAGATGTCCTCAGCAAAGCGAATCTGGCTTTTTTCCTCTTGTTTCTCAGAGGGGGCTTCCGTAGCTAATCTGAATACATCACTGGCTAAAAGCGCATCTAGCCTCTTAGCTTCGCCAATCGGCCCTACTTCTTCGATTTTGCTGGTCACAGCGGGAAGCAACTCATCCTCCTCTGGCTTTTCGGGAACAGGTTGTGGCAAATTTGCCTTTTCTACTTCGGCGGCAGAGATACTCTTGATGTCAATTCGCCAACCAGTAAGTCTTGCTGCTAGCCTAGCGTTTTGCCCCCCTTTTCCTATAGCTAGAGACAATTGTTTGTCAGGAACAACCACAGTGGCTGCATTTTCTGCCTCGTCAAGTTCGATGCTGGCTACCTGAGCTGGGTTTAAGGCATTGGAAATAAACATCTTGGGCTTAGCGTGCCATTGAATTACGTCTATTTTTTCACCATTTAGCTGATTAATAATGCTTTGTAATCTGATGTTCCGCGGGCCAAGGCAACAACCCACGGGTTCAACGCCTTCCTGCTGAGTTGATACGGCGACTTTGCTTCGATATCCGGCCTCGCGAGCTATCGCCTTCAGTTCCACAACGCCACTGTGAATTTCAGGGATTTCTAGCTCAAAGAGGCGACGTACTAAGTTTGGATGAGATCGAGAAAGCACTATTCGAGGCCCTCTGGTTCCTTGACTTGTGTCCAAAAGATAGAATTTGAGTTGCTGACCTGCATGGTAATGTTCGTTGGGCACTTGCTCACTGAGAGGAAGCACTGCTTCTGTCTTGGTTAGAAGGACGTGAATTTGTTTAGGCTCGATGAATTGAATCGTTCCCGTGACGATTTCACCTTCTTTGCCAGCAAATAGTTCATATGTGGCGTAGTGCTCCGCTTCGCGCAACCGCTGCAGGACAACCTGTCGTGCTACTTGAGCGGCAATACGTCCAGCACCTTTAGGCGTAGATTCCACCTCCACTACCTCGCCCACTTGGACGTCATGGCGCAATACTCGTGCGTCGCTGAAGGAGATCTCTTTATGGGGATCCGTAACCAGCTCAGCCACGACTTTTCTAGCGTAGACTCTAATATTACTAGATTCAGGGTCTATCTTCACCGCGAGATCCTGTTCGGGAGAGAACGCATCCTTTTTATAAGCTGAGACAAGGGCTGCCTCCAAGGCCGACAAAACTACTTCCTTAGGCAAGTTTCTCTCGGCTGAGAGTTGAGTGATAGCAGCCATAAACTCCGTCTTCATTTCGCGTTAACCTAACTCAATCTAGTAAAAAAGTGGGCCTCCTACCCACTTTACTCAAACTCAATATAACATCAATCAGTGAACTATGCAAATACCGTGGCCTAGGATTTCAGCAAAAAAGACGCCTGGATAAGAGCTGCCTAGATATAGTAAACTGCAGCTGTGTGAATCGAGGGGAAAATATGACTTCTCAGCCCGAGACTTTTATTACCAGTGAGGAGATAGGCAGGGTGGTAGCCAGGTTGGCCTCTGAAATCAGGCGGGACTATCAGGGAAAGCAGCCCTTGCTTATTGGTATCCTTAAGGGCTCGTTTGTGTTCATGGCTGACCTTATTCGGCAGCTCGGTTTGCCTGTCGAGGTTGATTTTGTCAAGCTCTCTAGCTATGGCGCGGCCAGGGAGACTTCGGGGAAGGTCAGGGTGGTTCAACCACTTGACACTCCGATAAAAGGCAGGGATGTTCTGGTGGTCGAGGACATTGTGGATACAGGAATTACCGTCTCCTTTTTGCTCGGTTACTTGAGGAAGAAGGAGCCTGCCTCCTTAAAGCTTTGTTCCTTAACAGACAAGCCATGTCGCCGCAGAGTTCCAGTACGCATTGATTACCTTGGCTTTACTTTGCCCGATAAATTTGTTGTTGGCTACGGCCTTGATTGGGATCAGAAGTTTCGTTATCTACCCAACCTTTGTTTTCTGGAGGAATAGCGGGTGGATTTAGCTAAGCTTATCTCAGTGGCCAAAGGGGAAAAACCGGCTGACTTGCTACTAAAAAATGCCCGCATCATAAATACCTTTATTGGCGACATAGAGCAAGACAATGTGGCTATCTATGGTGACACGATTGCTGGCGTAGGGGATTATGATAAGGCGAAGGAAATCATCAATTTGCAAGGTAGCTACCTAGCCCCAGGGTTGATTAACGGTCACACTCATATAGAAAGCTCTATGCTTCATCCGGCTCAATATGCTAGAGCGGTTGTTCCCAAAGGTACGCTGACCGTGGTAACTGATTTGCACGAGATCGCCAATGTCTGTGGTATGGAGGGCATAAAATTTGTCATGGATTGGGCAGGCAAAGTGCCCTTGGACATGCTATTCATGGCTCCTTCCTGTGTTCCGGCAACCAGCCTGGAGACGTCGGGTGCTCAGATAGACGCCGAGCAGGTTAAGAGACTTCTATCTTGTTCCAACATTATTGGCTTGGGAGAGATGATGAACTTCCCCGGTGTAGTAAATGGTGATGGGAGCGTCCTAAGCAAGATTATCGCCTCAAAGGGCAAAATCATTGATGGGCATGCGCCAGGGCTTATTGGCAAGGAGCTTAATGCCTATATATCGGCAGGGATTCTTTCAGACCACGAGTCCACTAGTCTAGAGGAAGGACAGGAAAAGCTAAGGAAGGGAATGTACCTGATGATTCGAGAAGGCTCCTCAGAGAAGAACTTGGATGCTCTTCTGCCATTGGTAACTGATAAGACTTATGGGAGATGCTTCTTTGTAGTGGACGACCGTAGTTGCTGCGACCTACTCCGCCAGGGCGATATAGATTGGGTGGTGAGGAAAGCCATCAGCAGAGGGTTAGACCCGATCCGGGCTCTGCAGATGGCGACGATCAACACCGCTGACTATTTCCGCCTGTATGATAGAGGAGCTATCGCTCCGGGTTATCTGGCCAACCTTATCACAATTACCGACCTCCCCAGGTTAGAAATAGACATGGTGTTTTATAGAGGTCAGCTAGTGGCAAGGCAAGGCAAGCCTCTATTTTCCCTGCCACCTATGAGAGCTGACAGCCGTCAGTTGATAGCTAATTCTGTGCGTGTTAAGCCCCTTACCATAGAATCTCTGAGATTAACATCCGCTAGGGAAACTTACCCGGTTATCGAGATTGTTCCTGGGCAGATAATCACTAAGAAAAGGGTGGAAAAGGTAAGAGTGGTGAGTGGGACAATCGTACCTGATTTGAGCCAAGACATCTTGAAGCTTGTAGTGGTGGAAAGGCATAAAGCTAGTGGCAATATCGGCTTGGGGCTAGCCAAAGGTTTTGGCTTGAAGCACGGGGCATTGGCCTCCTCGGTGGCTCACGATTCACATAATATAGTAGCTGTGGGCACTGACGATTTTGATATTCTTCAAGCAGTTGAGGAGATAGCTAGATTGCAAGGTGGTCTGGTTGTGTGCGCGCAAGGCAAAATCGTCGCCTCTTTACCATTGCCCATTGCCGGGTTGCTTTCCCTTGAGCCTGTGGAGGCGGTGGCAGCTCAATTTGAAAAGCTGGAAAAGGCTGCTGCCACTCTGGGGAATTTGCCTCCAGCTCCGTTCGCTATCCTCTCCTTCCTTGCCTTGCCTGTGATTCCCGAATTGAGGCTGACTGACTTAGGGCTGGTGGACGTGACAAGATTTAAGCTAATTAAATAAGAGTTCCTACTTGGTCTAGCTCAAGCGAGAAGGCTTCGAGCTATAACCAGTCTCTGGATTTCGTTAGTGCCTTCATAGATTTCAAGTATTTTGGCATCACGATAGAACCGCTCCAGGGGCAAATCCCTCATATAACCATAGCCACCGTGGATTTGGATAGCCTTTCTGGTAACCTCTACAGCTGTCGCAGTAGCAAAAAGCTTTGCCTGGGCTACCTCCTTGGTGAAGCGCTGCCCAGCATCAGCGAGGCGGGCTGCCCGGTAGGCCAAAAGCTTGGCAGCATCAGTAGAAGTAGCCATATCAACAAGCATCCACTGGAGGCCTTGAAATTCGCTGATAAACTGTCCAAATTGCCGACGCTGTTTGGAATATGCTATGGCAGCGTCTAGTGCTCCCTCAGCCACACCTATGCCTTGGCCAGCGACATCTAGCCTTCCCTCATCTAAAATGGATAGAGCAACACGCATCCCTCGTCCTGCCTCGCCTATTTGGTTGGCTGCTGGGATACGGCAATTGTCGAACATGAGTTCAGCGGCGCTTTCGCCTCTTATGCCCATTTTGGCTTCTATCTTGCCTATGGAGAAGCCTGGAGTTCCCTTTTCAACAACAAAAGCGGTGATGCCCCTTCCTTTAAGTTCTTTATTTATAGTGGCGAAGAGCAGGATGATGTCAGCTACATTGCCTCCGGAGATAAAGCACTTGGCACCATTAATGACCCATTCATCGCCTTCCTTCTTGGCAGTAGTTGACATGCCGGAAATATCACTGCTAGCTTCGCGCTCTGTAAGGGCGTAGGCACATAATTTTTCTCCCTTGGCTGCCGGCACAACAAAACGCTGACGCTGGTCTTCATTGCCAAATCTATAAATGCCATCGAGGGCTAATCCTAGATGGGTGCCAATAATTGAAGCTACGGAGACACTAGCTCTAGCTAGTTCTATTGAGGCGATAAGAGCATCAACCATACTCCCGCCCTGCCCTCCATACTGCTCAGGGATAGTCAAGCCAGTTAGCCCCATGTCTGCTAACTTGTGGAAGGCGTCCATAGCAAACTCATCCTTGTGATCCCATTCCGCAGCAGAAGGCGCAATCTCCTTGGTAACGAAGTCCCGCATTTGCCTCTTGAACATGAGTTCTTTCTCAGACAGTAGATTATCCATAGCTTTGCCTCCTTATCAACTTATGAATTGCTGATGTTATGCATACAAGCTGTTAATGATACGGCGTGGTTTGTCATTTTGTCAATTGCGCTGTCCGGGCACATTATCACTCTGCGTGATGGTGTGATAACATTACGACATTAGGTCCGATTTACGCTGAAGGAGGTGTTACTAATGGCTTTAAAGACCCGGGAACAATACAAGGACAGTCTCAAGAAGATGAGGCCCAACATCTACAAGTTCGGTGAACTCATCCAGGATGTCACCACCAATCCCAACACTCGAGCTACTGTCGAGGGCCACGCCCAGCTCTTCGCCGCCGCCCTCAACCCAGAATATGCTGACTTGTTCTCCACTACATCGAACCTCAACGGCGAGAAGGTCTCTCGCTATCTCTCAGTTAACGAGTGTGCTGAGGATATGGTTGCCAACTGTAAAATGAAGCGAGCTGCCTATCACTTGACTGGAACTTGCACTGGCGGTCGTTGCGCTGGATACAATGCCATCAATTCTATGTGGGCTACCACGTATGATATGGACCAGGATCTCGGCACTGATTACCACGAGCGTCTGAAGAAATGGCTCCGCTGTGCTCAGGACAACGATATCACCATATCTGGCGCTCTTACCGACCCTAAAGGCAATCGTGCTCTGCCTCCCTCCCAACAGGAGGACCCCGACATGAACCTGCACATGGTAGAGGCCCGAGACGATGGCATAGTAGTCCGCGGCGCCAAGGTAATGATTTGTGGCACGGCCGCCGCTAACGAGATCTTTATCCTGCCCGGGGCAGGCTACCGCGAGCCCGACAAGGACTATGCTGTCTCTTTTGTTATTCCCAAGGACATTGAAGGCTTGACCATAGTTGAGGCCCGACATCCCAGTGACACCCGGGAATTGGAGGAGGGCTTTGACATCCCTGTCAAGATGGGTGGCATCACTCAAGCCTATTTGTTTTTCCAGGATGTCTTCGTTCCCCGCGATAGGGTGTTCATGTGTGGAGAATACAAGTATTCTACCGAGGCTGTGATGGATTTCATCATGCCCTACCGGGCTGCTATTGGAGCTTGTGTGGCGGGCCAGGGAGACCTCATGTGTGGTGCTGCTGCCCTCATCGCCCGGGCCAATGGCCTCTCTACCAGGGTTTTTAATGAGAAGCTCATAAGAATGTATATCAACAACGAGACTACCTTTGGTTTAGGTGTGGCTGCTTCGGTCTTGGGGCGAAAGCACCCTTCAGGGGCCTGGCTTTGCGATCCACTGCTTTCCAATGTGAATAAGGTCTATGTAGCTACTTTGCCCTATGAGACCAAGATGATTACCCAGGACATCGCTGGTGGCATTGGTGAGACCGGCTGCATGCCTTCCTACCGCGATTTTACCGATGTCAACTACGGCCATCTGGTGCGAAAGTATCTTAAGGCAGCATCCTCAGCAGAATCTCGGACCAAGATAGCCCGTTTTATCGAGTGGCTCACCTTGGGGGCTGGTGTCCCCGGGTGCATGCATGGCGGCGGCTCTCCAGAGGGAGCTAAGATGGTGCTCCGGGCTAACGCTGGACTGGAGAAATCCGTGGAATACGCCAAGCGTCTCATCGAGCTAGAAGAGGATATACCGGAACCGGCCAAGAAATAACTGAAGGCGGGATGCTCTAACTGCTAGTATAGGCCGTAACGGGCTTTCTATTTTTGCCTTGTTGCCCACAAGGTACTGGCTTCAAAAGGCTCACCACTCAGTTTAGCCCTTAAGATTTTCTCCAACCCCTCTACGGCCACTCGAATTTGCGCCAGGCTGTCTCTTTCACGAATGGTAACCTGGTGATCTTCCAGGGACTGAAAATCCACAGTAACACAGAAGGGAGTGCCAATCTCATCCTGACGCCGATACCTTCGCCCTATGCTTTGAGAATCATCATAATCGGTCATAAAGCTCGGGCACAGTTGCCGGTAAACCTCTTTGGCTAAAGGAGTTAACTTTTCATTCCTGCTTAGAGGCAAAACCGCCACTTTCATAGGAGCTAAAGAGGGATGGAACTGCAAAACTGTTCTCTTTTCTCCCGCCACTATCTCCTCGCGATAGGCGTCAATGAGAACAGCCAGGACGGAACGATCAACACCGGCTGAAGGCTCAATGACGTAGGGAATATATCTCTCCCCAGTCTGGCTATCATAGTAACTGAGGTCTTTGCCGCTGTGTTTGGCATGCTGGGTTAAGTCGTAATCGCTCCTATTAGCAATACCTTCCAGCTCTGACCAACCCATAGGGAATAGGTATTCAATGTCATAGCAATCCTTGGCATAATGGGCTAGCTCTTCTTTGCTATGTTGGCGCAGGCGCAGATTCTCTTTTCTGATGCCTAGCTTGACATACCAGTCAAGTCTTTCCTTCACCCAGTAATCAAGCCAGTGTTCATCCGTTCCCGGCTTAACGAAGTATTCCAACTCCATGTGTTCAAACTCTCTTGTCCTGAAGATAAAATTTCCCGGTGTAATTTCATTGCGGAATGATTTACCTATTTGAGCGATGCCTAGGGGCAATTTCTTTCTGGAGGTAGTGACTACATTTTCGAAGTTGACGAACATGCCTTGAGCGGTCTCAGGACGGAGGTAAATGGTGCTTGCCTCTTCTTCCACGGGACCGATAAAGGTCTTAAACATCAAATTAAACATGCGGGGCTCAGTTAGCTCACCACCGCATTTAGGGCAGGTCCCCTGCCAGATAGTCGCTGTGGCAGGGTGGGCCTCCCCCCGTTGGGATTGCTTCATCGCTTGGCTATCTATCTCCTCAGCCCGCCACCTCAGGTGGCAAGACTTGCACTCCACCAGCGGGTCAGCGAAGCTACCAACGTGTCCACTGGCTTTCCAAACTTGCGGGTGCATCATGATGCTGCTATCTATCCCCACAACGTCATCCCTCTCCTGGACTATGGCCTTCCACCAGGCATTTCTAACATTGCGCTTAAGCTCGACACCTATGGGGCCGTAATCCCAGCAGCTACTTAGACCTCCGTATATTTCGCTGCTGGCGAAGGTAAATCCTCTGCGCTTGCACAGGGAAACAATCTTCTCCATAGTTACGTTATTAGACATCACTTTGACTCCCCTGGGTATTGTAGCTTACCAGCTTTGTCCGTTCGGAGTCAAAGCCAAGTATTGTGGTGACTTTCTTGCGTGCACGACTTAGCGAGAGGTGGAGGTTGTGGAGCTAGTTGCCGACTGGTCACTATCTCGATTGATGAAGGTAGGTCATCTGACGACTATTCCGGCAAGATCGGGCATCCCGGCAAATAAGACCGGGATCAAATCTGAGCTTGGCTCGATGAAGGCGTATATCACATTTGTACTGGAGGTGAAAGATAGATGTTTTATCTTTTTGAAGTCAACCTTCAGGCTTTGTGCCCAGGGCAGAAGTTGCCTCTCTCCCTTTCCGTCCTGGTAAAGCATCTCAAAGTCCCTGTCTCCCAATTTGACATGCTTCTTATGGAATTTCTCCACATCCTGTATGCCCGGCGGTATCACTCTGTACTGGCCTTTTTGGATAAGATGAGCCTCGCCAGCTATATCCTTAGAGGTTTCCATGACCACGTAGAGCTTGTCGTGCCTCATAGTCAACTTCGCTATTGGGTAGTAAAACAAGCTGAGCCGCGGCTTCAAGTGCAGGGTGGCTTTCACCGTTTTTACCACCTCCTGTTCAACCTTATACTCCGCTTTAAACCCTATGTATCCTCCTACCCAGGTGTACGTCTTATCAATCGGTTTCAAGGCATGTTCTATAGCATCAGCATATTCCCGCATCAAGATTAGATTCTTCCTTCTGCCCAGGAAGTACTGTACTGTTGCCACTATGGCCAGGGCTACCAATAAAGGAAACAACCATGAAGTAACGCTCATACTATTCAAATTCCTCAAATATTATAGCATTCTCAGTCTAAACGGCTAAAATAAATCATATGCCAGGCTGGGCAGTCACTTTCTGCTCTGAGGCAGCCATTCTTCAACTCTCAGGTAGCTCGAGAATTTTTCTATCGCGTTCATCCCTACTGGTTCCCGTTCCAGGAGGGGAATTTTTCTAATCGGCTTTCTAAGCTCCAATTCCGCTTTCGTGATGATCTCAATCTCATCCTCCTTGCCACTAAACTTATTCACCACTACGGCGCCAATAGGCATGGCTAACTTCTCCAGGGTATCAAAGGCTCTCCTGGTCTCGAAAAGGGAAAGCCTGTCGGGGTTCATGACAGGCATGACCATACACCTTTTGGCATCCGTTTGCAGCTCCTCTACCCTTCCCACCTCCTTCATATAGCTCAGGAGTTCCTGCATCACCTCGTCCTTTTCCTCCCTGGTGGATAGTTTAAACTCCCTTCCTTCGAGGACAAACTTTTTCTCCCCTTGTATTTTCTCGATGGCCAATCTCTTGCTCAATATCTCCTTCCTGAGTCTTACCAGCCTCTCTCCCCAGATTAGAGAGACCTTGGGAAGGGCAAGCACCCTGAGAGTTAGTCCGGTTGGGGGAGTGTCAAATACGATGACTTCATATTTCTTCTGTCCCTCGGATATTATCTGCTCTATTGCCTCTAAGGTGGCATATTCTTCTATTCCAGGTGAAAGGCGGATGGTATCGAGATACCCTTCTATGTTTATTGCCTTAAGGTATCCATACATATCTTTTAGCTTCCTGCTGCTTTTCTCAAGGTAGTCTTTGATTGCCGCCTCCATATCCACTTCCAGCCCCCAGAGGTTTTCCTTTATCTCCCTTGCCTTCCCAGATAGTGGAGTTCCAAAGACGTCGCCAAGATTATGTGCTGGATCCAGCGAGACGATCAGGGTGTTCGAATCTTTAGATACGGAAAAAGCTACCGCCGCGGCACAAGTGGTTTTGCCCACGCCACCCTTCCCCACAACGAAAATCACTCTTAAGTCCATATTCAAGGAATGCCTAAGGAGCAAAGAGACCAAAGATTTCCCCAGATATGTCATCCATGTCCCCTGCCCTTCTGCCCATCACATACATTTCACGGACAACGTAAGGCATCAGCTTTATGGAGATATTTGAAGGGGGACTTGGAATACCGATAAAAGAGCCCACTAGCAAGAGGGAGAAAATATTCTCCATCTCCCGTAGCTCGAATTCAACATACTCGGTAGACCGACTTCTTAATCCCCCTTCAAAGTCCTTTACAAATCTCCAAACGGATTGGAGTTTCACACAGCTTCCTTAGGGCCTTTCTTTAGAGCCACTACGACTTCGTATAACAGGTAAAATGCCAAGGCTAACATTATGCCCATTATAACTAGCGTAGGCGCACCTCCGGCCCTAACAGCGATATACCATATGCCAGCGGCGACAACCGTTATCCATAAGAAGCCTGCCGGGATTAAGGCGGCATATCTAAACTTCCCAGCTCTGAGGACATTGGTGACCCATACTGCGGAAACCATCAGGGCTAATGCTGCCAGCATCTGGTTAGCTCCTCCGAAAGCTGCCCATAGTGCTGAGAAAGCCCCACCACTGGTGGCCAGCCATATTCCCAGGCCTGCGGCTATGGCAGCAGCTACCCACTTGTAGGTGAAAAATCTGAACGGCGAACTCTTCCTGGCTGCCTCACTTCGCACGCCACGAGTGAGTATGTCAACCCAGGCGAATCTCGAAATTCGATTGGTCGTATCCAGCGTCGTTAAGGCGAAACAGCAAACCCACAACGAGGCAAACAATGCACCGACAGTTATAGGGATGGCGAACACTTGATTCAGCCCCATGGCGTATGGGCCGGTGAACATTGCCAGCTTGGGCACATTCCAGGCACCCAGGCCTGAACTAACCGCTGCGGCTGCAGCACCTGTTGAAGCGAACCCCCCTACTGATACCATGTATTGCAGCCCGAAGGCACCCATCGCCACCACCACGATAGTGGACAGGAAGCCTTCTGTCAGCATCCCTCCATATCCTATCCTGAGGGCATGTGCCTCAGTATCAAGCATTTTTGACGTCGTCCCGGAACCGACTATGGCATGGAACCCCGACAGGGCACCACAGGCTATCACCAGTGGGACGGTAGGCCAAAACGGCGAATGCAGTCCTCCGATAACTTGGGCGTTAAAAGAGGTAACTGCTGGCCAGGTCATGGGAGCAGCCACGACTATGAAAGCGATACCCCCTATAGCCAGACCAAACCACAGGATGTAAGCATTCAAGTAATCCCTCGGCTGTAGCAGTATCGTCACCGGCAAGCTGGCAGCTATTATGATGTAGAAGAATAGAATGACCAGCCAAGGAATTCTGGAGATGGCTAAGGGGATTTGTAGTGAGCCGATAATTGCTGCCGCTAGCAATGCCACGCCCAGCACCGTCATAGCAACCAGATTCACCTTTTTCTGGTATATCAGGTAGCCTATAAGCACTGCAATGGCGATAAACAGCAAAGAGGCGGTCGCCACAGCCCCGTTTCCGACAAATATGCCGATTACAACGTTGGCAAATGCCGCCACTACCAGTATCATGGTTATGTAAACAAATATCGAGAATATAAAGGAGACCCTGGGCCTCATCACCTCGCCCGAAGTCCATTGTATTGACTTGCCGTCATACCTGACTGAAGCTGTCAACGCCAGGAAGTCATGTATGGCACCTATGAAGGCATTTCCAAACCATATCCATAAAATGCAGGGCAGCCACCCCCATGCCAGGGCAACAATCGGCCCCACTATAGGAGCGGCACCGGCTATGGAAGCAAAATGGTGGCCAAACACTACTGGCCACCTTCCTGGCACGTAATCGACCCCATCGTAAAGCTTGTGCGCTGGTGTTTCCCTCGTTGGGTCTATCTTTACGATATCACGTGCCACCTTTCTGCCATAAAACAAATAGACACAAGCGTATATGGCTAGTGCTATTAGGATTACTGCTGTGGTTGGAAAACTCATTTCTTCACCTCCCTTCTCTATTTACATGGTCAGACTAAATTTATGCTCCCGTCGATATTACCTCACCTCCCTTCTTTACTATTTGCATCGTTGTGCGATGCACCGTCATATAACATACTAAGCCTTGCACAAAATCTTGTCAATAGGGTGTGCTGGCAGTGTCAAGACTCATTAGAAATCTCCTCTGGTGACCTCATACAGGTAATGCCTGGGTGGTGCGTTGAGCTTGGATGCTGTATCTTCTCCAGGGATGATCAGGGGGAGGGACATATTTCCTCCTCAGTCCCGGGATTTGTTGCTTTTGCTGAGGAATTGAGGGCTTCAGGGGTAACTCCTTGATTTCTGTGAAGAGGACATCCCTGTCCCTGTAGACCATGTGGATTGTTCCATCCAAGTGCTCTTGCACCATGACCCTTCTTTTAGCTGGTGGTAAGTTGGACTGAGGCCCTATCTGGAAGAATCGGTTCTTGTAGCGTACAACCCAGTCATTGCCCACAGTACGTTGTTCTTCCAGACAAAACACGCTCCTCAAATCCGTGTCTTGATGCATTGGCCGATGAAAATCTGCTGAGCTTCGAGGTTCCACCGCGAACTTCGCGTTGAGACTTTCTGCAAATTCACCCAGGAGCTGGTTGGCCCCTTCGATATCCCGGATGCCTGCCAGTCGAAGCTCCTTCACCCATCGGTCTTGATATACCCCATGCTTACGCTCAACCCGTCCCTTGGCCTGTGGAGAATTCGCTGGCAGTATTTCTATGCCCAGCTTCTTGCATGCCTTCCCAAACTGCGTCAACGGCAACTCCCCAGACAACTGCTCTTCAGGGTCGGCTCCCTCTGTGTTACATACACGTTTTTCCAGTCCACATAGAGGGCCTTCGGAATCCCATACTTCTCAGCCCATGCCCACAGTACCCGCATCGCTGCTACTGTTGTCTTCTCCTCGCTCATTAAAGGCAAGGTCTTCCCTGTAGCATCATCCACCATATCCATCAGACAGGCTTCATCCCCTTGACCATTGAACCACCTGTGATGACTGCCATCCATCTGAACCAGCTCTCCAAAATGAGCCTTACGCTCTCGCCGTTCCCTGTGCTTGGGTCGTTTCCTTTGCCTCTTCCATAATCCAGCTGCCAAAAGCCATCGCCTCAGGGTCTCGTGGTCTACCTCATATCCATCCCGTTCCATAAGCTTCTCTGCCGCCAGAGTGGGCCCGAAATCCCAGTATTGTTCCCTATACAGGGCCAATACTATCTCTTTCAATTCAGAAGGCTTCCTTCGATTCGATGGCTGCCCCCGGTTCCGATGTATTAGCCCCTTATCACCCTCCTTCTTATATCGTTTGTATATCCGCCGGCCTTGACGGTAGCTTATCCCCATCACCTCCGATGCCTCCCTTATAGTCATTGCCTTCTCCCTCACCCTGGATATCACCACCAGGCGAGAGCGTTCCTTCTGGCTCATGGCTAATGCTCCTCCTTCCATTCAGGCACCTCCTCTCGAGTTGCCCTTTCTTTACCACTTTTCTCGGAAAGAGGACATTTCTATCGAGTTCTACAGAGGACATTATCAAAGAGTTACAACACTCGCTTCTACAAAGCATGTCTCAAGGACGGTATCAAGCCTATTATTGGAGCTGAGATGACCTTACCAGGTGGGCATCATGTTACTCTACTGGCTAAAGACAACACAGGATATTCGAATTTATGCCGATTGATAACCGGGGCTCAGCTTAAAGG
>JGI24025J20009_10000767_pt1 | contig 24924 bp, 27 predicted proteins | sample Cruoilmetagenom3_FD_20009 | JGI IMG/M metagenome (IMG submission 20009) | reverse complement strand
CCCTTACCACCATCCCCGACATCCTCACTGCAACCATAAACACAGTCACAAAAAAATTCGGAAACATAAACTACATCACCCTCACCAACCCCCTAGATGCATGGCCCCCTGAAGTCCTTGCCAGGGAGACGGTAACCATTGGGCCAACACAATTGTTCACCCGGGGATGTACCTTTATTCCCTTTGGGTTGCTGCGGTATGGAGGTGTTCCGATAGGGACCTTTACAATACCCCAGGATTATAAATATGCCCTGGTTAAGTTTGAAGGGATAAACCTGGAACGGGAAAATGTTGATGAACTGGGTGACTCCGTTAGTTTTTATGTTGGGCCTAATCTTCCTGACATCCCCGATGATCTAGCCAATAGCGAGATTGTACATGCAGTGGGGACAGGACGGAGCAGTTCAGTGCGTGATTCCAGTGGTGAGCTGGTTACCGATCGGTACTACACCGAAGCTGTGGTCTATGACAGAGGTGGCGTGGAGTACAACGTGAAGGCTGCAGGCAGCTGGCTTACCCAAGCCAAAGGAGAAGTCCAGGCCAATATTGTCATTGAAAAACTCAGCAGTCCCCTTTATCCCATGATGCAGGGTTTATCATCCCTTGCCCCCTACTTAACAGCATACCGTCAGGGGATAGTATATGGTGATCCTAATTTTGCCTTTGTCGCTGATGATGATGTCCTTGTAGATGGAGAGACATGCCCAGGGTATTATATGCCCTTTAAAAACCCTCGTTTGGTGGAACCATTAAATAAACACGTTTTTGATTCTATCCATACACCCCTTAATCAATTATTAGCCAAAATTGCAGATATCCCAGCTGTGGATATCCCCCGCCTCCGGGATCATTATACAAATAATCCCCTCAATATTGCCCTTGTGGGAGGCGCAACTGTTCTTCCCCAGTATATCTATGATAATTATTTGATGCCTACCACGGTGGAGGATGCAAATTATGGTAATGGTGGACCGGGGACACCCAGTGACTTTATCTATGGCAACATTGACCCCCAGCCCTATGATTGGTCCAATACCGCCAATGATACGTGTAGTGAATATCCCTTTCAGGAAAATATTGTGGGAAGGATTACCGGATGGGATACCCAGGATGCCAGTGCCCTTATTACACGAACAATATTCTATGAAAAAATCATTAACGCGTTAGGGTCCTGGAAGGACAATGCCGCTGTCTTGATTGGGGGAGGACAGGATTTCCAAAAACCCTTGCTCCGCTATCTTATCTTTGGTGATCTTCTCCAGTTGACGCCTCGGGGTGAACCCATGAAATACGGGACAGGATATGGCGAGATAGCGGGAGAGCGAACCAGGGAACAAATCTTTGAGGCTTGGGGCTTTACTGTACTGGAGGCATATGACGAAGAAGCAATGAGGCAGGGTTTCAGCACCGAGGCGATCTCGAAATTAAAAAAGGGCAATCTTATCACCCGGCTTACACTAAGACGGCTATTGCTAAAACAGGTTGCCGGTGAAGACCAGGTCACGGGGGGAAGCATCCTGGAGAATAGTAATTTTATCTGGGCAAACGCCCACGGATGGAATGATATTTTCACCATGGAAGGTACCAACCTTGTTTCCTCAGGGTCAACCTATCTTTCATCGCTTTTTTGGAAAGCTGTATCTCCCATTTTGGGTGGATGGATGGGTCCTGGTATGTCCTTTACCGAACACATGGCATATACACCCCGGGAGATAGAAACCATGGATCTTGGCCCCTCCTTTATGTGGCTGGAAAGCTGTGTCTGTGGAAAAATCGATGGATTATATCCCCAGGTAACCATTAATCAAGCGCTTCTTCATGCTGGATTAAATGCTCTCATAGCTGCATCAACTGAGTCAAATATTGCCGGTGGATATCTGGAACCTAAAAACAATATGTATGACACCCCGGTTTCTGTGAGTCGTGCCTATCGAAATACAACCTATTTTGCACAAGAAGGCCTGTATCCTGAGCCACATTTTGGATACAAGATATATACGGATCTTTGTACTGATCTAGCAGAAAATGATTGTAGCATTGGCCTTGCGTTAAGAAATGCCCGTAATGCATATTTACCTGCTGATGCTGACTGGAAGCTGTGGTGGGCACCTCCCCTTGCCTATAGTGGGGATATCTGGCAGGATTATCAAGTGGCACAAAAATGGGGAGAGATCGGCCAGGATATGAATGCAGAGGGAAAAACACGGATGTTGAAGAATAAATATATCAGTTTTCAGGAATATGTCTTGTTTGGCGACCCGGCTTTTAATCCCTATGAACCACTGTAGTATGCCATACCCCCTCCAAGGTGACATGACAGATTATACGTGATGACAAGAACAAAAAAAAAATATTTAGAAAGAGCACATCACCGTCATATTGATAATAATATTTAGGGGTGACTCGCTAGGGTAGTTCTTTCCATTGAAAGAAAAAAACACGCCCTGAAATGGGAAGGGGGGAACATAATACTTAATAAACCCCTTTTTTATTCCTTTTGTAGGGATTGTATGAAAATTTGGAAATGGATACCCTTTGTGATACCGATTTTATTAGTAATAATTGTACTGGGCACCTATGTGGGTGATTGGGAAAGCAGTACCGAAGGGACAGGTATTGATGATTTTTTCAATACCGATGCACGCTTCGCTCCTCTCCCCACCGCCCTCATCGTCCCCGACACCAACCCCTACTACACCCTCATGGCCACACCCATCGCCATCCACTACACCAGCGACAACACCCAAGAAGTCCTCCCCCTCCTGGTCACCAACACCACCACACCCTCCACAGCCATCGACGCCACCCTGGCCAAACTGGGAATTACCAACCCCACCATCATCCATGACACACACACCCTCACCGAAACCTCTCTCGCCCTCACCGAAACCTACTGGGAACACACCACCGGGGCACTCCTCATCGAACCTACACAAGAAAGCTACACCCTCGCCGTCAACGCCCTCCCCCTCGCCTCCTACCTCAGCATACCCGTCATCATCACCCCCACCCTCAACAACCAAGTCACCACCCTCCTAGAAACACTGGGTGTCACACACACCATAGTCATTGGAAACAACATCACAGGATATGGAGACACACTCACCCTTACCACCATCCCCGACATCCTCACTGCAACCATAAACACAGTCACAAAAAAATTCGGAAACATAAACTACATCACCCTCACCAACCCCCTAGATGCACAACGGGCAGCCATACTGGACAGTGTTGACTATGAATATGAAGGAACCGTAAGTTCATCAAATTTTCTTCCCACCCAGATATCAGGGATAGCCACGGGCACACTTCGCGGTATCCCCTTTATGGCATCCCATGAATTTACTGTCCCGGATGGCTATACCTATGCACGAATAAAAATTGATGTGATCAATCTGGACAGTGAACAAGCTGATGAAACCGGGGAAACACTCTGGAGTTTATTGTATGAGCCTGATGGAAACCTTTTGGCCTATTTATTTGGGGAAGGAGGAATCCCCCTCCGTGACTCGGAAGGAACACTGCTTGAAGACCGGATACATTATGAAACCATTGTGTGTGAAAAACCAGGGGATTATACTCTATCCGTCACGGGAAGATTTTTGACAAAAAAATTTGGAGAATATAGGGTTGAAATCACGGTTGAAAAACTAGAAAATGCGATCACTCCCCTCATGCCGGGTATGTCATCCATGGCACCCTATCTTACCGCCTATCGGAAAGGCATAATTGTTGCAAAACCCGAATTTGCGTTCACAAATGATGCCAGCATCATCAACAATGTGGCACCAGGATCTGCCTACACGGCCTCAAATCCAGATCTCATTTCTTATTCAAACAAACATACCTTTAAAATCCATGAAGACCTCAATGAACTCTTGGCGCGCCTTGCCGGTATTTCAATACGTGATGACGTCGGCATGAAAAAACTACGGGAAAAATACAAAGACGACCCCATCCATATCGCATTGGTGGGAGATACAACAATGATTCCTCAATATTATTATTATGACACCGAGGATGCCGTCAATATTTATTATGGGTGGGATTGCCCCAGTGACTTTATCTATGGAAACATTGATGCGGTTCCCCGGGATGACACCAAATCAATATACACCAATGATACCGAGAGCTATTACCCCTACATGGAAAACCTTGTCGGCCGCATCACGGGATGGGACGTGCAAGATGCAAGTGCCGTAATTGCCCGAACTGTCTTTTACAACCGAATCATCAACAATTTAAGGGACTGGAAAAATACTGCCACTGTACAATCAGGAACCGGAACAGATGTGCAAAGATTACCCCTCATTGATTTAATGCGTCGCCTCATGAGAGTGGATGAAAGTGAGCTTCCCACCAAGTGGCCAACAGGAGCTGCACAATTTGAAAATATTCATCTTTCCGACGATATTGAAAAGGGTGATTTTTCTGTTATTAGCACCACAAATCTTGAATCCCTGCAGGATGGATTTACCACCCAGGCATTGAGGAAAATCAATGCGGCAGGTATCCTGAATAGAGTCTTTTTCCCTCGTTTATGGGTAAAACTCTTGGCGAACTCACAACGAATCAATGGAGGAAAAAACCAGGAGAACAGCAATTTTATATTTAGTTTTGCACATGGACAACCCATGGGCTTTAACCATGGGGATGTTTTTATTGATTCCATGGGGTTTTCCCTCCCTGGTCTTCCCGGAATCATCCATCAGCTCTTGTCACGCTGGCTTCCCCACGGTATTTCAGCGTTTCTCCCCGCCGGATTAAGCTCCCGTGGCGCCTATAATGTGCGAACCGTGGAAAACATGGAAATGGGGCCCTCGGTGATGATGGTGGAAAGTTGTTATGTGGGACGAATCGATGGCATGTATCCACGGAATTGCATATCCCAAGCGTACCTGCACGCCGGGGTGAATACCTTTATTTCCTCGTCACGAGGAAGCCCGGGACCCGGTTATCTTGATTTGCGTTCAAACCCCATTGGGTTAGGGATATCTGAGTATGCGCAAACAATGCGTCTTTACCGGCAAGGAACTGATCCTGATCTTCATTTGACACCTCTGCAAGCTTCCTTGTTTTACACCGGGTTAATTAATGAAAATGTGGATGTGGGCACCGCGTTTCGTAATGCACGTAACAGGTATCTGCCCTTGGATGCCAATTCCACTTTTTATTGGTCTCCCCCACTCACCAATTCATATGACACCGATAATGAGGAGGGATCAAAGGTTCTGGAGAAAAAATATGTTAATTTTTATGAATATAACCTCTTTGGTGACCCGGCTTTTAATCCCTATGAACCCAGCAATAACGGATAAAAGGGAGACTGCACTACAATAAAAAAATAACTATACCGTTACCGTGTAATGCCCCCTCCTTCTCTCTTATCCTTGAGAGAGTTGACATTATTACTGTTCCTTTTTGTGTCTATAGGTATGGATGGCGATGAAAAAGATAATGCATCCAATGATGATAATGATCACAAGGATAGGACAGGGGATCTCTGAGAGGATGGCTATATTCCCATCTTCCTGTCCCCCCTTGCCCTCTTTTTCCCTGGTTTGTGCATCAAGGGCATAAAGTGTCCCTCGGGCTCCAAGAAACACGGTTCCATTATGGGCTACCGGGTTGGAATGGAGGGGGGTGACCACATAGTTATAGGTATCATCCTTGAGGGAATATCCGGGGGAAAACCGCCACACCAGGTTTCCTGTAGTCCTGTTGAGGGCATAGAAATAGCCATCGTCACAGCCGAAAAAAACAGAATCACCATAGATAAGGGGTACTGACTGAATGGCACTGTGGCAAGTAAAACTCCAGGATAGATCACCCCGAGATGTTTCCAGGGAATAAAAATTGTTGTCCATTGATCCAAAATAAATGGTTTCATCCTTAATAACTGGAGAAACAGCCAGTCCCCATCCCATGGGGAACACCCATTCTGGTGTCCCTGTTTTTGCATCCAGGGCATAAAGATGTGTGTCCCATGATCCCACATATACCCGTCCATGTGTATCAACCTGTGGCAGAGTGGTTATGGGGCCATGGGTCTCAAAAATCCACTGTATTTCTCCTGTTTTGCTATCAAGCGCCCAAACAGAGGATCCCGTGCCAATAAAGACCGTGTTCTCCCAAGACGGGGAGGGATAGGCCCCCCCGGGAGTGTCACGCATCCAATTTTCACTTCCTGACGCTGCCTTCAATGACACCACCTGGTTTTCACATCCCACCAGGATATCATTCTTGATGATAACAGGGGATGCAATGCACCCTAGTGCTTTCCTATAGATAATCTGTCCGGTTGTCTTGTTAAGAACATACAAGGAATCTTTTGCTCCCACAGCAAGAAAGGTTTTGCTACACACAGGTGAACCCACGGGGGCCCCAGTCAAGTCCTGGATCCATTGCTGATGCCCCGTTGTGGCATCATAAGAAGAAACCACTCCCGTTGAAGTAACCGCATAAACATTCTCTTCTGAAACAGTATTATAGGTAAAGCGAGTATTTAGAGGGTTGTCATCCCGTGTTTTTTGTTCCCAAAAAACAGTGGGAGATCCCGGATTGCTAGTTCTTCTGTGATAACTAGGAATATGTTCATAAGTACCGGGGAGTCCATAAAGACACACCCATCCAGATGGCGGAAGAACAGTCCCCCCCGGCAAGATATCATCAAGATCGGTGGTATTCCAGACAATACCCCCCGGGTTTCCCCAATGAACCCAGAAGCCATCCTGGTCAATAAGAAAAGAGTCCGACACCTTGGTATCAGCTGAAAAATCAGTAAAGGGTGAACTAGACATAATATCTTTCATCCATTCAACATCAATATCGCCATAACATGTCTGCCCCAGCTCTTCAAAGAGGACCTCTCGAGGATTCGGGTGATATTCCCGGGTATAATATTCGTACCATCCCGTGGTGGGATAAACAATACCCAAGAGCTGAAGGAAACGACCCTTCAATGTCCCCAAACGCCGTTCAGCCCGCACCCTGGCATCCATGATATTATTGGCTGACCAATAAAAACCATCATGGGTACGCCAGACCCCATGATTATACAAACCCAGATCCATCCGGGCAATCTCACCAGTTTTGGTATCACCAATAAGCCACACCGCAGTCCACACTCCATCATTTCCTTTCAGAAGATAAGAAATCACCTCATCAATATTTCCTCCATATTGAGCCGCCATACGTGACCGAACCGCCAGGGGAACACCCCCACGTGCCCACAAACCTTGGGGGGCAGTGGTATCAAGGATAACCAGACCCTCCTGGTTTTGGTAATAATTTTCGTCACTCCAAATATATCCAGGCGCTGTGGTAAAAAGCAGCCGGTTGCCTTGATCGGGTTGGATATCAACTATCACATTCCATCGTTCTGCAATATAGGCATTAAACCACCAGCTCGTGGACCCAAACCAGGTTGCCTGTGTGACCACAATTTGTCCAGTTGTTGTCGCGCCACCAGTAGCAATAAATCCTGTACAGTGATGAGCGCCAGACTGATTAAGAAAAGACGAGATAAAACGGGCTTCATCATCTGTGGTTAATCCCGGGGCTAGTTGCCGGATAGTATCAAAAAGTGTACGGAGGAAATGGATGCTTTTTTGAGAATTGCCCAGTTTGGTGATAAATTCATACATTTCATTAATAGCAAATATATCCTCAATGGTGACTACTTTTTCAAATACTTGACCACCGTTGTCGGTAACCCCTGCTGCAATTCCCCGTATTTCGTCTTGATACTCCAAGGGGTAATCATTCCAATACATTGTATAGATCTGTGATTTGCAATAGTTCCACCATCTCTGGGAGATAGCGTCATAGCGGGAGGTATTAAGATTTCCTGTCACGGGACCAATAAGGGGGGCATTATGGATTATGTGACTCCAGCGATTAATCATGTCGATTATTTCCCTTGACAAAAGGTAGCCGTATTGATATCCTCTTTCGTAGGGTTCTCCTTCAATATGGACAAAAATCCAACCCTGACTGTTATATCGACATCCTCTGTTATAGGTGTGTGATTCTGTGAAACCCGAGTTTCCTGTTTCCCCGATTGTGTCTTCCACAAAAAATGTGGACCCAAGGGAGAGAAGAAGGACGAGTGCAAGAAATAGAGGGAGTGCCTTCATGGTTACTGGTAATCACAGGATAATAAAAATAGTCTTCGCTTCCATGCCGTAATGAAGAACCCAATCACGAAGAAGAGGGAGTCTGGGCTATGCAGGAGTGGCAAAGGGCCACTCAGGCCAAGTATCAATTCGTTCACCCAACCGCATCCAAAGGTTTTGGAGGGGATCTTCAAGCCCCGGGATGTACAGCAACACCGAGAATACGAGTGCCACGATGACAGGCAGACGGGTTGTGTTATCATCTCCTCCATCACCCTCAATAAAAGTCAAGATGACCAGGCCGAGTGCGATGGGCAGACCTAGGAGTAATAATAGGGCTGCAAATGAAAGGACAGCCAGGGAGGTATGGCCAAGGACTGCACCCAGGATACCCGCCAGTTTCCAGGTTAGATAGGCAAGGAGTGGCGCACCAAGGGTGGCCAGGACATTGATTACCACTTTGCTTACAATACCCATAAGGAATACAAAGATGGCGGCGAGAGATAATACTCCCTGCAGACCCATGACGAAAAGAAACAGGGTGCCTGCAATGGCTCCTAGAACGAACACAATAGCTGAGAGAATCCCACTGGCAGCCCCCAGGATGATGGCAATAAAGCCGCCATCAAGAAGGAAAAGGATGACCAGGATAATGAGCATTAACAGGTTGATTACGCCCTGTGCAACCAGGTTTTGGTTTGTCATCCAGGGGGTGCTGCCGTCATCTGACTGGATTGTTCTATCCTTGATGATGTCTAGGAGGGAGGACAGGTGGTCTATGAGACCCTGGAGGGTAGTAAGTAGACTTTGTGATGTGGGGGATATATGGGGGGAGTGTGATTGGTCCAGTATATATTTGGATAAGAGGGCTGCATTGTCTTGAAGCAATGATATGCTGTTTTCTTTGTCCAGGTTTTCTCTATAAATGTCATTGGCCGCCTGTTGAAACGCAGTGACATCAAGAGCAGACCGTGAATAAAAGAGTACTTTAATGATCTGGTTAGTCAAAGTATGCATCATATACTGGCCCTGGGTGACCTGGGCAAGGTACTGGGGTGATAAAAAGAGGGAGAGGTCTCGCGAGCCTTGGTTTTCTTCAAGACCCTGGATGACGGTTGATCCATGGATAAGGGGAACAGATGTCACCGAGGAGAGAAAAACTAGGCTGATGGCAAAGACTGACAGGACAATGACCTTGTTTTTATGACCCTTTTTCTCCTTGCTCATCATTACCTCCCTGGATTAGGTTCTGCATTTTCATCACATGACAGTCAATCCCTTTTATGACTTAGAGAAAGTAAATCACGTAGGAATCGACCTTGTACAATAATTGTGTTTATATTATAAGTAATTTTTGATTTTTAAAGGGGGTGACAACAAGAAAGAGGACGGGGAAGATAGGGGGGATGTAATAAAAAAAAGTAGGGTTTCTCTTGTGCCTCTAGAGGACTTTTTCCCATTTTTTGATGTCCAGCACCTGATTCAGGGAGCCGCCTCGTTTAATTTCTTCTCTCACCCTATTTTCCCATTCATTGATATGTATTGCTCGATTGGCTATCTCTTGTGCGTCACGGGCGGGGACAATCACCACGCCACTGTCATCACCAATGATCCAATCACCCGGTCGCACTCTCTGTCCACCGCACATGATTTCTCCTCTCGTCTCCCCCAAGCCCTTGGGTTCGCCTGCATCGGGGGCAATAGTTCGAGAAAACACGGGGAAATCAGTTTTTAGTATATCCGAGATATCCCGGATGCCTCCATCAATGACCACACCCTGTATCCCTTTTTTAAGAGCACTCCAGGTGGCTAATTCACCCCATACTGCCCTTTGACCCTGCCCTGCCTGGATAACAATGACATCCATCTTCCCCGCTATATCCACTGCTTCAACAGGTTTTGCCCAATCCCCATCAAGTGTTTCCACGGTTACGGCTTTTCCCACCAGGTGATAACCTAATTTCAGGGGGGATATACCCCGCATGGCACCCTGGGTATGCATGGCATCACACAAATTGGAGGTTGTCACTTTTTTAAAGGCCTGGAGTAGTTCATGTTCCCCATATTTTTTAAAAAGATTCGTCTTGATAACCTTTTGTTGTGTCATGGATTTCTTGATAATACGAGATGCTTCCTTTGGGTCTTGGGCCTTGGTGATTGCTCCCCCCACGATGATGATGGAGGCACCCTCCTGCAGGGCCAGGGGGGCTGTCTCGCTATTTAACCCTCCTGCCACCGCCAGGGGAAGATTACTTGACTGTACGATTTTTTTGATGTTCTCAAGGGGTTTTTTCCCTTTCATTTGTTCATCGATGGATACATGGATGCAGAGATAATCAGCCCCCAGGGCTTCAACTTCCCGTACCCGTTTTAGAGTGTTTTTAACTTCCATTAGATCAATCATTATTTGTGAGCCATAGCGATGAGCTGCCTTGATGGATTCTTTGAGGGTGGCATCACTGGCCATCCCCATGACAGAGATAATATCCGCCCCTGATTTTGAGGCTATCTCTGTTTCAAGTTTCCCTGTATCCAGGATTTTCATATCCGCCACGAGAGGGTTATCAAATCTTTGCTTGATTTTTTTTATGATATTCATTCCCTCAGCTTTAATAAGGGGTGTTCCTGCTTCAAGCCAATCCACCCCCCCGTGGATACATTCCTGGGCCATGGTGAGAGCCCGGTGGCCATTCACCATGTCCAGTGCTACTTGGAGAACCGGATTCATGAAGGAGGTTATCAAAGGGAAAATATAAAAGATTTATTGGTGACTATAAAAAGGAAGCGAAATTGATAACGACCTCTCCTCTATTTTTCCAGGATTTTTTCCTGTAAAAAAGTATCTAAAAGGGCTCATGGGAGAAAAAGAACCAGAAGTTTTATATGGATATAGACAATTCTCTCTATGGGTAGGATTAAATGAAAGGCATTAGATATTTCCTAACAGTACTAGTTATAGGGCTATTAATAACGGTTACTTTTACCACAAATTTTACTGTGGGCACCAAGGATGAGGATACCTCGCCACCCCGGGAGGAAACAATTGATGTGGAATGCCATGTTGTATTGGATGGCGAAACCTATGTGACCCATCAAAAAATATCCCTAGAGGATGCCCGATTGATTCGGGATCTCTGTATCAAGGCAAGTATTGCCTTTAAGCTTTTGTCGTCGCTTCTTCCCTTTCAAGACACATCCCCCGTGATCAATGGATTCATGGATAATAATCAAGCCAGCACCCAGGAAATGCAACAAATGCTTCTTAATACCACAGAGAAGCGCGTCAATGATTTGACCGCGGTGCTTACCCGGACAGGTATTCTGCCGCCTGCTGTCACCGGACTAAGCATGATGTCCTTGGGTCTTCTTCCCGGCACTGGCATGGATTTTTTAACCCCCATATTGAGTATGGGTGTGGGATATGGATATATACCCAATTATAATGGTGAGGCTTTCTTTGGATTTATGCTCAGGCCCCTGTTTTTATCCTATCTTTTGGGGTACACCGGATCATTGAACTTTGTTTTACTTCCCCCCCGTGTCAGCTTTTGGGATAAATTTGGTCCTCATTTCATGAGCATCATGGGATTTGCAGGGCTCTATCTAAAACTTGGTGAACTAGGCACCGGGATATTCCCCATCCAGATTATCATGGGTGAATGTCTTTTCCTTGTGAAGGGTATTCCCCAGACCATGGCGGGGAATATGGGACAATCAGCAAAGGAATGGATTGTTGGATTGACAGTGCAACGATACATGCAAAGAAATTTCCCCAATATCTATGGATACCACTAACTCCATTGCATTCAGGTTTAGTTTCCTTTCTGTTTTTTCTTGCTAGGGATACACATTAATATAGAAGCCGATTTACCCTCTGGGAATCATTTAGAACAGTTTCCCCCCAAAGAAAATAGGTTACCTATTCATCAAAAGAAAAAGGTGATGGGAGTAACGAAAAAAAAAAAATTTATTTTTCTTGCTTCATAGGGTAAAAATTATCTAGAGTAATACTTTATTCCATAATAAAAAAAAAATGTGGTATCAACCAAAAAAAGGGGAGAGAAATAATAAAAAAATATGTAAAGGATATTTTTATGTATCAATTAATGGAGGAAAAAAATCTCCTAAAAAAAGATCTTTATCCATCTGTTCAGGATGTACTGTCTCTTGAGGAATTTGAACAAAAAATTCAAGAGGAAATAAAAAAAGCAGGGGGATTGATAGATGAGGACACAGCTGCCTTGCTGGTTGTAGACAAGCTGGGGCGATACAAACAGCCATTAATGAAGATTAGAGAGATCATCCTCCAGCAGGATGCCTCTCTTTTTGCATATATAATCCAGAGGATTGATGACGAAGAATTTGGCAACACGACAAGCATCAAATATCAGATTTCAGATGACACAGGAAGTTGTGTCCTTACCCTATGGGGATCCGAGGCAGAAAAGATACAAAATAACAAGATGATAGGGAAGGGAACCCTATAAAAATCATTAATGGCTATGTGAAGGAAGGGTTCTATGGTATCGAAATAAATATCGGTAAGTATGGCTTACTAGAAATTGAGCCACAGAATGCCCCCCAGTTTAGTATACAAAAAAAGATTACCAGACTTACCGATGCCCTGTCAGGTATTATCACCCTGGAAGGAAAGATAAAAAAAATTGAGGATACCCATCCTTTCCTACGGGAAAACAAAAAAACAGGTTTTGTTACCCGTATCACGCTAGGGGATGAATCCATGGAAGCAACCGTGGTTTTGTGGGGAAAAAGAGTAAAAGAAATACAGAAATTCCAGGTGGGAGACACCGTTACCATTGAAAATGCCTATATAAAAAATGGAGAAATCCATGCCGCGGGCCCCAGTAAAATTATGCCCAAAAAAAAGACAACTATATTTATAAAAAAAAAAAATGTAACCACCAGTTAAACTAGCAATATCGTCCCCCATATCGTCGCTCTGGGAAACGAACTGCAAAAATAGTGTGTATCCCACTCCATTTGGGCTTGGTGGAAAAAGCATTACCCGCAACAAAAATGTGTGTGGATTTCTATCCCAATGGGGCCATGTGCCCCACATATTTTTTTGACAATCTCTTCCTCCAATAATTCTTACCCTGTTTGTTTTTTAAAGCATTAACAGACTTAATGCCATAATAAACATACCTAACATTAGTCCTATGATAACAGTGTGGCTATGCCCATAACGATGAGCCATAGGAAGAAGTTCATCTAACGAAATATAAACCATAATACCTGCAACAAAAGCCATAAGTGATGCAAGTACCCCTTCTGATAAAAAAGGTAGTAAAATTAAAAAACCTATAGTAGCCCCAACAGGTTCAGCAATACCAGAAAGGAACGAATATAGGAATGCTTTTTTCTTATCCCCGGTGGCATAAAAAATAGGTATAGACACAGATATCCCCTCAGGAACATTGTGAATAGCAATAGCTAGAGCAATCATCACACCAAGTTTTACATTGCTAAGAGCAGTGCCAAAAGTAGCAAGCCCCTCTGGGAAATTATGGATTCCAATGGCTAACGCAGTAAAAAGCCCCGCTCTCATAAGAACATCATCTTTTCGAAAACCAACAAACTCAGAAGATAAAGTTAAATGGTGAGGATTTTGTGCCTTAGGAATAAGCATATCAATAATCCCTATGAAGATAATACCAATAAAAAAAGCAGACACACCTAAAATTTCACCAACATTTTCAAGAGCTTGCGGTAAAAGTTCAACAAAAGAAACATAAATCATCACACCTGCTGATAAACCTAGTGAAAAAGAAAGATAAATCATCCTTGGTTTTTTGATAAAATATGCAATAGCACTCCCTATGCCAGTAGAAAGGCCTGCAATGATCGTAAGAGCAAACGCTGGGCCAATATTTCCAGATACGTCTATGAACAATACCTCCAATTACTTCTTCTTATAATTTATTTGATGTCACTATTAAGTTTTTAAACATTTTTACCCCTTAATAGAAATAATGAAAGAAACATCACAATAGTAATTATGTAGAAAGTGAATGTATACCCAAGTAACTCAATAAACAACCCTCCAGTCAATGGAAGAACAACTGTTAGTATACTAAGAGTCCCTCGTATACCTAAATAAGCAGTTCTTTTTGATTCAGGTGTAATATCAAGAAGATAAGGATCAAACCCAATGATTCTACCGCTTCTGATAAAGCCTATTAATAAAAAGATTATTGTAAAATAATAAGGGCCTAAAGGAACTATAAGTAATGAAAAAATAGGTATTAATGCCCCTATGAAAATACATATTTCTATAACTGTTTTTGAATTTAATTTTTTTGAGATTATGCCCCAAAATAAATTTGAAATGATGGTTCCTGCAATAATTGCAAAAAGATAGAGGCTAAGAAGTGTTGTATTAAAGATTTCCTGAGCATAAACTATGTAAAATGGTAGTATCATCAGACTAAAACTTGTAAGGTTTTCTACGAGTATAAACCTTGAAAATTTTTCATCTGACTTTAATATTTCTGGAATTTTTTTAACAAAAACAAAAAAAGGTTCATGTTTCTCAATTTTTGAAGGAGACTCTTTTATACACCAGAACGCGCCAGATGCAACAAGTAAACCAATGAAACCCATAAACAAAACAAGAGTATAATTATTTGGATAGGAAACGCTTGAAATGTTAAAAACAAAGGCGATGATCAGTCCACCAATTAAGAAACCTATGCTACTAAAAAATTGTTTAAGTGTGTACAGGCTCCCTCTTTCCCCTTTTTTTAAAAACTTACCGATTAAATCAGTATAAACAATACCTGCAAATCCTCCACTAAATGAAAATAAAAACACCCAGAAAAATAAACTCATGATTACCATTGAAGGATTTTGATTTGCGTATTTGCAAGTAAAAAAAGCCATTCCAAGAAAAGAAAATGCTCTAAGGTTTATTCCAAGGAGAAGATATTTATTCTTAAATTTCTTTGAAGAAAGATAATGACCAAACATTACATTAAAAATAAGGGGAACACCAAACATTATCGAATAAATGGCACCGAAAATAATCTTGGATTCTGTTAATGAAGAAATTAAAGATGGAAAAACTGTGTTAAACTCAATCATTGATATTGTGATTGCAAGGAAAAAAGCATGCCACAGAAAGATTATGTAAACCCTTTTTTTATCATTCATTAAAATCTTCTCGTATTAATGGGATAATTTTTTAAGACAGTTTTTAACTGTAAAACCTGTCTCTTTTTTATTATATTCACACTTTTTTTATCTTGTTACAATATTGACCCTATCTCTCTCAGTTTATTCAGCAGTTTCCCTTCTGTAGAATCTTTGAATTTGCATTGCTTTATATCCATTTCTATGAAATTGAGAGATTCTAGCAACGCTGTTTTGTTCGTTTCATAAAGCATCCTTGGTATGTTTCTCATTAGGATAACCTACCCATTTTATACCTCATCTTTTTCAATTCCATGAATCTTTTTAAGATACCTCTCTAAATATTTTTGGCTTTGATACTACTTAGGATATAACGGACATTTCTGCTTTGTAATTTCCCTTAAAAACTTGTGTAACCTGCCAATCAAACCCATAATATAACGGATGTTTTTTTGGATTAGATAAGCGCACCTAGTCTTGCTTCATCAAAACCGACAACTGCTTCTCCGTTTACCACTGTTACAGGTGTTCCTGTTTGACCAGATACACTTATTACCTCTTGTATCCCAGAAGGATCTCTTGAAACATTCACTTCCCTAAAGGATACACCCCTTGATTTTAGATACTCTTTTGTTCTAGCACACCATGGACAGCCATCTGAAGTATAAACCATAACTCCAGAGCTACCCCCTCCGAAACCTTCTGCTTTGTAGAGCGGCTTCACACTTAGAATCTCATCTGTTCTCAGCATAGAGATGACGGATTCCATCGACCTTTGCAGCATAGATGAAAACATTCCTGCAGGCAGAACTTTTTCTACATCATTGCCATCTGCCCTCAATTTCTTAGCCGAGACATATGCATCTATGGGATTGTGACCGGCATTACGAGCCAGTGTCTTGTACATGTTTTCCATCGCCTCCGCCACCCCTTCCATGGCCAGGCCCTCCTTTCCACCTGAGGACATGGTAGCATCTCTTATTCTCCCCGCCAGCAACATATACATCCATCCGTGTCCTGGAAGTATCCCAGAATTAAGGGCGTCTAACGCATTTTTTATTCCTTTTTTGGTAGATTGCTCCATCTGAGTCTGATTTCCAACTCCGTGGATAATTACGCTTGTTTTACTCGGATTTTTTACATCATTCAATACAACCATCTTGATCACCTCACGTTCTGCATACTCCTCCAATACATTCCTCACTTTGCTTGTCGTCCAGAATACCGGTAAAGCCGAGGTCGTCTTCTGAAAGAGTACTCATACTAACTTTTTGTGCTCCCGTAGCCTTGGAGATTGCTTTCATATCTCCTTCGTTAATTTTTTCAAATCCGGCTATACCATTTTTCTCCATCATTTCAGCAACTCTACCGTCGATTTCATCTCCAGTAAAAACTGCCTTGACATCCAGCTCGATGAACTTGTCCATAAATCTTTTAAGTTGGTTTTTCTCCATCTCCGATGTAGCTTTGTAAGCATCTATACTAGTTATGCCGATTTTCACATCGAATTCCGGCTTTCTTGGTGCTATCTTATCCAGCAGTGCTACTTTAACCTCGTACAGCTCATCAGGCATTCCATCTCTAATTCTATTGTAATCCAGTTTGATGCCCTTTATTACTTCCGCCCCTTTTCCTTCCTGCTCCGTCAGAACGGAAATGTTTTCTTCGTCTGCTTCTCCCAGAAACAGGATGGCATCCCTTATAGTTGATATGATATTTTCTCCATCTGCCACACTTCCAGCAATGGAATGTTTTATCACCTTTTCCAAGGTTTCGTAGTCGTCGGTACCCAACGCCTCAGTTTCTTCTTTCACAGTGTCCAGGGCGACTTCCAGCGCTTTTTTGTAACCGGATATCACAATGGGCATGCCTATCCCGCTTCTGGAAAGGTCATCTGCCTTTGTTACCAGGCGTGATAGCAGCAACGCCAGCGACGTCGTGCCATCGTTGAACTCCTTATACTGTTCTTTTATGCTTTCTATAATGGGTTCTGCCATAGGGCCCAACTCGGTGTTATCGAGAATATCTTTACCACTGCTCAGTATTTCTCCGCTCTCAGTTATTTTGTACATCCCATATGGCCCAAAACTGCTGCTGACCGAGCTCTCTATTTTCTTCGCTTCTTTCAACCAGATGTTTGTCGGCTTTTCTGCCTTCTCTAAATCCTCTTTATATAAATTGAACATTGGCATAGGACTACCACAATATCAAAATGGATATATAATGTTTGTGTATGTTGTATGCACAACCAATTTGTTATGATTGGATATTACTTATCTGAAATAATGTATATCTAAAAAACAACTACAACAAAAGCAAAAGGACAGAAGCTATCCTATTTCTCTCTCGAAATGAATAAGAACATTTTCCATATGTTTATACCACTCATCGATACATGCTTTCATTTTTTCTTTAATCTGCTTTATATCTACGCATGAATAAATGTGATAGTAACCACCTTTTTCTATCGTTCTTGTTTCTTTGATGCAAATCTCACAAGAAACTAATTTTTGTAAGGATCGGTATACTGTACTTCTATCCCTGTTCAGTTTTTGTGCAAGATCTTCCACTTTTGATTTGTCCAATTCTTCTAATTTTCTATATACTTCAACGTCTGCTTTATTGATACCAAATGCACATTCCAGTATATTATTACAATTGATATTTTTGTATGAACTAACAAATTTCATTGTTGCAACTGTTATATCAATATAAGGTAGTAACATATAACAGTTGTGCACTTCTTCCACATAAACGTTAAATAATAAATGTTACATACACCGGGGTCAGACAGAATATTTAGATAAAAATAAAAGAAAAAGAATAATCGGAGGAAAAACAATGGAAGAAAAAATACCAGATGCACCAATACAGTTATCAGATAGAAATTTTGATGAAAACATTAAGAAATATCAGAATGTAGCTATAGATTGCTGGGCCCCATGGTGTGGCCCATGTAGGATGGTGGAACCTGTTGTCGCAGATCTTGCTAAAGAGATGCAGGGGAAAATGGTTTTTGGTAAACTCAATGTCGATGAAAACCGTGGCATAGCGATGAAATATCAAATCATGGCTATACCTTCTCTATTGGTATTTAAAAATGGGAAATTAATAGATAAAATCGTTGGCGCTATGCCAAAAGAAATGCTTAAATCAAAACTAAATCCATACCTATAAAAAAAATTGAACAATTAATCAAAAATTCAAGATATCAAAAGATAATAGGTGGCTTTGGTGAAAATTTAATATGTAACAGGTTTATATTAAAATATAAGGAGGTAAATAATCATGAACGTATCTGAATGGAAAAAACAACTCGAAAGAGAACGGCAAGAGAAAGACAGATTTTTTATGCTGCATCCTCAGTCTCCCTTGCCGATCGAAGATCGGAGGAAGTTGAGAAAGGGGTTGGACTATTTTCCACCTGATCCTGCCTACCGGTTTGAACTTGATCTTTATGAACACAGGGATAAAAATACATTAAAAATGTCTTACACTAGAGGCGAAGAGAAAGAGTTCATAAGATGGAGTGAATTCAGGTTCAAAATTGGTAGTGAAAACTGTACACTTCAAGCATATAAAAACGATCCCGATGAGAATCGATTATTTGTTCCATTCCGTGACGCTACTAGCGGTAAGGAAACATATGGTGCAGGTCGATACATCGATCTTGAGTCAGATAGACACTGTACTGCTGATGGGAAATGGTTACTCAATTTTAATGTAGCATACAATCCGTGGTGTGCATATAGCGAGGCATACACCTGTCCTTTCGTACCACCTGAGAACTGGCTTAAGATTCCAATCCGTGCTGGTGAGAAAAATTATCCTCTTAAAAAAAACCAAGAGCAGGAGTAATAAGGATGCCATGGGTAGATAAAAATGAATGTATAGGCTGTGGCGTATGTATAGAGGAATGCCCAGTAGACACGATCTCTATGACTAATGAGAAAGCAGAAGTAAACATGGATAACTGTATTCGCTGCGGCACATGTCATGATGTATGCCCAGAAAATGCAGTAAAACATGATAGGGAAAAAATACCAGGCGAAGTAGAAGCAAACATAGCTAAAACAAAAAAATTTATGGATACCTGTGCTAAGTATCTTGGTAATGAAGAAGAAAAACAAAAATGTCTTACGAGGATGATTAAGCATTTTAACAAAGAGAAAATTGTTGCTGAAAAAACATTAGAAAAACTTCAAATGCTTAAGGAGAAATAATGGTGAAACTGACAATAGTTTATGATAACGAAGTGTTTCAAAGGGGTTTAAGAGCAGGCTGGGGATTCTCATGTCTTGTAGAAATTGAAGAAACAAAAGTACTATTTGATACAGGTGCAGATGGAGAAATCTTGCTTTATAATATGGATAAGTTAAATATTAATCCTAAGGACATAGATGCGGTTTTTCTGTCGCATAATCATTGGGATCATACTGGTGGATTACAACACTTAATTAATGTAAAGCCAAATGTGAAGATATATAGATCTAATTTTTTATCCAAACTCAGAGAATTTCTACCAAATCTAGTAACCACAGGTATGTTAGCAGATATAGAACAGTCATTAATGATAAAGACGACAAAAGGGTTGGTAGTCGTAGGAGGATGTTCTCATCCAGGATTAGAAAATATACTAAATGTAGCACGTAAACAAGGTGAGATTTACGCGGTTCTCGGTGGTTTTCATGGGTTCAATAAATTCGATGTACTACAGGATATATCATTGATTCTGCCCTGTCATTGTACACAATATAAACAGAAAATTTTGGCATTGTATCCACAAAATAGTTCCAAGTGCGGTGTAGGAAAAATTATTGATATATGAGTGTATATTTTTCCTAAGGAGGGAGTTAGTAGATGGACTTAGAGTTTTTTATCTATGATTCACCCAACTTCAGAAGGTTCTTGAGAGATAATCCCCATGAGCATGGGGAAGTTAAATTTTTAGAATCAATTCTTGAANAAGAGATGCAAGTAATAGATGTTGGTGGGCATATAGGTGTTACTTCTGTAGTTATAGCAAAGAAAATAGGGGACAAAGGCAGGCTCTATTCTTTTGAGCCAATTCCTGAATTTTATAGTATACTAAAAAGGAATTTGTCTTCTAATCGGTTAAAAAACGTAAAGGTTTATCAATTAGGAGTTGGTGATTATACTGGGAGAGCTGATTTTTATGAGAACGCTGCTTCTAGTTCTATTGTCCCGCGGGAAGGTGGTAAAAAATTACGTGTTGATCTTACTACAATAGACACTTTTTTGAATGAGGAAGATATAGAAAGGATAGATTTTATCAATATGGATTGTGAAGGTAGCGAATTTTTCGTTCTCAAGGGCGCTGAAGCTATCTTGCGGAACGATAAGGTTAAAATTTTCTGCGAAATTCATCATCCATTCCTCAAGGAATTAGATATATCTGTTCAAAATATTGTAAAATATCTTCAGAAATTAAGATTTCAAGTGTATAGTATTTCATTAGATAATCTCTCTATGGGATACGATTTTGATAATTGTGACTATATATATGCTTATAAGCGGTAATATACCAAATACCAGTGTGATTTATTCCCTCAATCAGATAGTCTTTGCTTATAAGATTGAGGATTCTCAAGGCGAAAAAAGTCTGATGGCGTAGCTAAAGCAATAGTCTAACGTAAACAAGTAGCCTACTATTCTTTGACTGGCCAAAATTTTCTTTTTCGATCACGTTTTCGACTGTCTCCATATTTTATTCTAGATTTTTTCAGGCCATTGAGAAAATAATCAGCTGGGTTACTAGGTTGACGTTTTTTAGTTTCTTCGATAAGTTTTTCTAAAAGCCTGAGGGGATAGCGATACACGATTCTTTTTGCGAGCCCTATGCTAACGCCAAATCTAAGTAATGTTTCATATAATCTTTTTCTTCTAACATGATAGCTTTCTTTGTTTCTCTTTTTCTTAAAACTCATATGGCCTCTTGTCGCTAACTGAATTCTTGCTTGTCAGTTTTCTTTTAATGTATTTATTTATATGCTTCTGAGTATTTCTAATGTCTTTTGTGCCAGGCAATAAGTCAACGATTCTATCAATATACTTATGATGTTGTATATAGTGATAAGTTGGAAGAAAGTTAATGTCAAAGACCCAGCTTGATAGAGACAGTTTCATGCCATTACATGTCTCTATATTGCCCATATTTGTACATCTATAGTTCATGATATTATCAATGAAATGTGAGGAGTATTCTTGTGTGTCAGGTAATTCAAGTTCTAACGCAGGATTAGGATGTAAATGTCGTCTCCCATAATATTCTATTATAGTAGACCATATGTCCAGTTTGTCTGCATCACGCAATAATTTTGCATAAAATAAAAAAATATTACTTTCCTTAACAGGAAGTGTATAAAGATTATGGTAAGATATAGCTTTACAGATAATTGTTTCTTTTTCATTTGGTAATCGCTTAAGAATATCTGTTTGTTTTAATATTTCTATAGACAGCTTTGCATAGTTTTGTGAACGACGATGGTTGAATGTTTTATATCTTTTGAACTGTTTAAAGCGTCCGATATCATGAAAGAGTGCTGTAGTTTCTCCAATTTGGAGTTGCTCCCCATTCAAACTTAAGCCTTTTCCAATCATTACGATATTATTACAGACCCCATATGTATGTTCCTCTTTCAATTTGATGTTCGTCTGGACACAACTATTCTTTGAATAATAGGATTTTATATAATTATGGAACCATGAATGAAAAAAAGATAGATCATCCCGGTTCATATTGCCGCCCCATTTTTATAACCCGTTAATACTGATGTACTTGTGCCTTATCCATTTATCTGAAATACATGTCCATTCTATCAAATGCTGTATGTATCATTTCTTCCGGTACGCAAAACGACAATCTTAGATGACCTTCTCCTGTTGGCCCAAATGCAACCCCGGGTGTCGTTGAAACTTTAGCATCTTTTAGCAGCTTTTTGCAAAACAGTGTCGAGTCTTTACCTTCTTTTAGTAATATTTTTGGGAACATGAGATAAGAACCTCTTGGTTTTTGATATTCAAAAACTGAGTTAATTTCATCAAGCCGTTTGCACATTACATCACGAGCAGAGCGGTAATGCTCTCTAAATTTCATAATACAATCTTGAGAACCTTGCAATGCTGCCAGTGCTGCATATTGAGAGACTACCGTGGCGCAAATGGCAAAGGGGATATGTGCTTTGGTAATCTGTGGAATCAGTGTTTCATCTGTATGCAGATATCCTATTCTCCAACCTGTCATTGCGTAGCTTTTTGTAAAAGTAAAACAGCTAACTGTGTTCATTTTCATTTCTGGAATTGAAGCTATGCTAAAATGTTTATGGCCGTCATAAGTGAAATATTCATAGGCCTCATCTGTAATGACCATTAAGTTGTTCTCCAGAGCAACATCGCTTAGCTGACGAAGATGTTTCTCGGAGAAAACAGCACCAGCAGGGTTGCTTGGGGAGCAATACATAATAGCCTTTGTCTTAGAAGTTACTGCATCTCTGACAGCATCAATATCTATGATAAATCCTTCTTTTTCAATCGTTGGAACAAGGACAGGTGTTCCTGAGGCAAGAATAACCTGGCGGATATGGGTAGAATATGTTGGAGAAGGCAAAATAACCTCATCACCAGGATCAACCAATGCCATGATCGCTGCAGATAATCCTTCAACAGCTCCGATGGTGACTATTAGTTGATAAACATCAGCGTCTATATTGTTATCTTTCTTTAGTTTCTTAACTATCTCTTTTCGCAAATCTAGCAAACCAGTATTCTCAGAATACCCGCCTACCAACCCCTTCTTTATCGCGGTAACGGCTGCCTCTTTGATATGTTCTGGTGTATCAGAAGTTGGCTTCGCCCAGGACAAAAATGCAACATCCTCTATTTCTTTTGATAATCTTGTCATCTCATGGATTGCAGATTTTTGTATCTGCACAACTCTATCAGATATTCTCCAATCTTCTTTCATTTTATTTCCTCCTTTTTATGGTAATCTTTAATAGCTTTACGTAATGTATCAACAGCAAGTTTAGCACAATGCAAATGTTCCTTGGGTAGACCATCTACTGCCCTAAGCAAGTCATCTTTAGAGATATTCCGTGCATCCTCAGTCGTTTTTCCTTTAACCACCTTCATAAGCATACTGCCACATGCAATAGTAGCTCCACACCCATCTGTCCAAAAACGAGCATCACTAATTTTTCCATGTTCAACCTTGAGCGTGATCTTCATCGTATCATTACAAGAACCTTTAACCTTTCCCATCATATCTGGATGGTCAAGAACACCAAAATTAGTAGGATTTCGATACTCCTGAATGACAGTTTTAGAGTATGTTGCCTCCTCTTCATATTCTATTTTCTTCTGAAGTTCTTTCACCATTTTCACAAAATCATCATCTATCATCCTAACAACACCTCTTCCACTTTTTTTCACATATAAGCGATATCACCAGATAATCCTCCATCCGAAAACTCAATTAAATTTTGCTCATGAATCATAGCCTTTGTCACCACTGTATCATAGGGAAGCTTTCCGGCAACCTGAATACTATTTTTCTTACAATATTCTACAATTTTTTTGGTATTAAGTTCCTCAAATATATCGGACAATCCTATGTATTTCTTTGTAATTTTCTTTTGGCATAATGTTAAAAAAATTAGGGGAGAAGTATGTCCAGCTTTTTGCAATTCATTTCTTGAAGTGAATCCAAAGGCTAACCCGTATGCTTTCGTTAGTTTTTCAATACTTTGTTGAAGATGATAAATTGCCAAACTATGATGCTCATTTTCCTTGTATAATATTTTACATGGATATAAATCATTTTTAGAGCACTCTACATATCCTCGTGAAAGGTTAGTATATCTCCCAAATATCTTTTGTGGATCCTGATCTAATTCAACCAATATTTCAAACAAATCTTTTATATGATTTGATAATATATTTTTGATTATTAGTCTACTCTTTGGGTTTTTTAGTTTTATTGATGCGATCTTTATTAATTCGATAATCGCCTCTTTTTCCATAGTGTCTTAATTGACATATCATTTATAAAGAAACATCTATTCTAAAAGAATAATGGAGGAAAAATGAAAAAGAATGTGTTGAATTTTCACAAAGAATGGTTTTCTGAACTTAAAGAACAACTTAATAGGTATGTTGATAAGATATCTATAAAAATCCACAAATCCAATCACAGGCGGGTCATTCCGATATACAGACCCTAGTGGGATACATACAACATACACCCAGTCGCATACGAAAGAGCTACAACAAAACCTTTAACGATATAGAAGAACCATATCATGAACCACATAAACCCGCAAGTACCATACCCCTAGATAATGAGGGATACAAGAAAATCGCTATACAAAAATATCTAGAAGGAGAAATCGATACTACAATACTGCATCAGATACTAGACACCATTGAGAACAAAAAAGATGACCAAAAAACACTGGATCGGGCCTATCAATAAACACATCATAGAAAATGAATAAAACCCCCCGATTTCAGGGAGTTTTATACACCAAATGTGTTAAACCACCAGTTTTATAAATAATCATCACATTGACTGTGCAAGACCCCCCATGACAGACCTAGAAGACCTCCCTGGAGTAGGAGAAGCAACCGCAAAAAA
>JGI24025J20009_10000766_pt1 | contig 24932 bp, 21 predicted proteins | sample Cruoilmetagenom3_FD_20009 | JGI IMG/M metagenome (IMG submission 20009) | reverse complement strand
ACGGCTACGGGTTCGCCGCCGCCAGTCTGCGCGCCAACGTTTCCGCCAGCCTTCCCGCCGGNCGGCCCCGTCCGGCTCGCCCTCGTCGAAGGACGTGCGGCCGCCGGTGTGCCCTACCCCGGGGAGGTGCCCGAAGGCGCCGCCGTGCGGATCCTGACCGGCGCGCTGCTGCCGCCGGGCGTGGACACGGTGGTGATGCAGGAAAAGGTGAGCGTCGAAGCGGCGACCATTCGGCTCGACGCCGGTCTTTCGGTCGGCGCCAACACGCGCGCGGCGGGTGAGGACGTGGCCGAAGGCGCGGTCGCGCTGACCGCGGGCACACGGGTCGGCCCCGGCGAGATCGGCCTCGCCACCGCGGTCGGTCTTACCGAATTGCCGGTGCGCGCGCGGCTCCGGGTCGGCGTGCTCTCGACCGGTGACGAACTGGCCGCCCCGGGCACCACGACCGACCCCGCGCGCACGTACGACGCCAACCGCCCGATGCTGCTTGGCCTCGTGTCGGGCTGGGGGCACGACGCCGTGGACCTCGGCCATATTGCCGACGATCGCGACGCGCTGCGGGTGCTGTTCGACGGACTTGGGTCCCGGGTCGACGCTGTGCTCACGTCGGGCGGCGCCTCGGCCGGAGATGAAGACCATGTGTCGGCCTTGCTCCGGCAGGAAGGCCGCCTCGCGCAATGGCGGGTGGCGCTGAAACCGGGCAAACCGCTGCTGCTTGCGCAATGGAACCGCCTGCCGGTGTTCGGCCTGCCCGGCAACCCGGTCTCGGCCTTCGCCACCGCGCTCCTGTTCGCCCGCCCAGCGCTGTCAGTGCTGGCAGGGGGGCCTTGGCTCGACCGGCGGGGCTATGACATCCCGGCCGCGTTTTCGCTCACGAAACGGGCCGGGCGGCGCGAATTTCTGCGCGCGCAACTGACCGGCGACGGCGAGGCGAGGCTGTTTCGTTCGGCCAGTTCAGGGATGCTTTCGTCGCTGGTGTGGGGCGACGGTTTCGTCGAGCTCGGCGAAGAGGCGCGGGAGATCGGGCCGGGCGACAGGGTGCGGTTTCTGCCGTTCTCGGGGTTCGGGGTGTAACCGTTTCCGGCCGCGCACGGGCTTGCATGCCCGGCGCGCGCCGGTCCGGCTCAGTCGAACGTGCCTGTCACGCGTCCGAGCAGCATGAAGGCGCGGGCGGTGCGGGTGGTCGCGAAGCGGGCCACCTGGGCATCGGACATGCGCGGTTCGAACCCGCTCAACACGTCGTCGAACCGGCGCAGGAAATGCAGCGCGGCGTCGCGGAAGATCGGATCGGATTTCATCCGGCCGGCGGACAGGGCCAGCGAGGACCGGTCTGCGATCCCACCGAGTGCAGCCACCGCCTCACCGCGCTGGCCACCGGCGAACTGGCGCCAGATCTCCGGACGCGCCGGATCGGGCGAGAGATCGTCCATGTAGATGCCGTCCTGGCTGAGCAGCGTCAGCACGTCCTGGGCGGCCTGGATCAGGGTCGCCACCTTGCGGTCGACCAATGTACGGCGCAGGGCTTCGAAACCCGCTTCATCCTCGGCATTCTCGGGGAAGTTGATGGCGCGGACCAGATCGTCGACATCGACCGTGCCGACGCTGTCCTGCGGGGTGTCGAGCTTGAGGCTGGCTTGCGTGTCGGCGGGTGCCGGTTCGGGCGCGGCCGCCGGAGGTTGGGCCGGTTGGGCCGCCGGTTTCTTCTGCGGGCTCACGTCGCGCATCGGCGGTTCGGCGACAGCCTGCGGGGCGGCCGGTTTTTTGGCCGCCTGTTCAGACGCACCCGGTTCGAAAGCGGACGGCCCAGATACGGACGGCCCCGATTCGGGCGGCGTTGTCTCGCCGTGCGGGCGCGACGAGGCGAACATCGCCGGCGTTTCGGCGGCCGGGAGTTTCGGCGGCGCCGTGCCCTCGATCCGCTGGGTTCTTTCCTCGGGGCGCGGGGCGCCCAGGGCCTGGAACTCCTGCACCTCGATCATAACCTTGCGCATCGCACTCATCGACGCTTGCAGGCGCTCGCTCTCGTCGGTCACGATCCGCGCGGACCGCGCCGAGGAGACCGCGAGCCAGACCACGGCAATAGGCACGAGTACGGAAGAGACCACGACCACGAAGCCGACCCCGTTTTTCTCGGTGCCTGCCTCGGTGCCGCCAAGACCGAAGAAGAAGACGATGCAGATGAGCACCCAGACGATCGCGAAGATCAGGGCGCCGATCTCGACCGGTGTCATTTTCAGGTTCCGTGCGATCCTCACACGGTCCGTGTTCGTCCGTTCGTCGCGATAGTCGTCGCTCATAAACTTCCTCCGCGCACCCAAAGCCTACAGGTGCTTCAGACGTATTCGATCGAGAGAATCTCGTAACTCTTTGCACCCCCCGGGGTGCGCACTTCGACACTGTCGCCTTCATCCTTGCCGATCAGGGCACGGGCGAGGGGTGATTTGATGTTGAGCCGGCCCTTCTCGATGTCGGCCTCGGGTTCGCCGACGATGTGGTAGGTCCGTTCCTCGTCGGTGTCTTCATCGACCAGCTTCACCGTGGCGCCGAATTTCACCGTTCCCGACAGTTTCGCCGGATCGATTACCTCGGCGCGCCCAAGGACCGACTCGAGTTCCTTGACCCGGCCTTCGATGAACCCCTGCTTTTCACGCGCCGCGTGGTACTCGGCGTTCTCCGAGAGGTCGCCATGCTCGCGCGCCTCCGCGATCGCCTGGATCACGGCCGGACGCTCCACCGACTTCAGTGTCTTCAATTCGGCGTTCAGCGCGGTGTGCCCCGCGCGGGTGATCAGGATCTTCTCCATGGAACCCCTGTTTCTCTTTGCTGCCCGGCTCATCCTTTGCCCGTCCCGGCAACCGGAGCCGGGACACGCCTAAGTGCCGCGTTCCGTGCGAAACGCGACTGTGCGGGGCAAAGAAACCGAATTTTGCCGAATTTGCAATGGATTTGTTGCCTTTGGCGCAAGCAGGCCTTGCGCCGCCGCCTGTCCCATGCTGCGCTGCGGCGATCTTGGGGCGGTCTTGGGGCGACCCTGGCAGGGACGCGCGATTGACCGTGCTCCACCCCGGGGCTATCGAGACGATGCAGGTTGAGAGGGAGCTACACATGGCCGAGATCGAACGTGAGGCAATGGACGTCGATGTCGTGATCGTGGGTGCGGGCCCTTCGGGGCTGGCGGCGGCGATCCGGCTGAAGCAGCTCGACGAGGATCTGATGATTGTGGTGCTCGAGAAGGGTTCCGAGGTCGGTGCGCATGTCCTCTCCGGCGCGGTGCTCGACCCGGTGGGGCTCGATGCCCTCCTGCCCGACTGGAAGGACAAGGGCGCGCCGGTGACAACGGAAGTGACCACCGACCGGTTCTGGATGCTGACCGAGAAGGGCGGCTGGAAGATCCCCGGCTGGCCGATGCCGCCGTTCATGTCGAACCACGGCAAATTCGTCGTTTCCATGGGCCAGGTCTGCCGCTGGATGGCGGAGCAAGCCGAAGCGATGGGGGTCGAGGTCTATCCCGGCATGGCGGCCTCGGAGCTGGTGCTGCGCGACGACGGTTCGGTCAAGGGGGTGGTCGCGGGCGAGTTCGGCAAAGAGGCCGACGGCACGCCGGGGCCCGCCTACGAGCCCGGCATGGAGCTCAACGCGAAATATGTGATGATCGCCGAGGGCGTGCGCGGCTCGCTCGCCAAGGAGATCATCTCGCGCTTCGAGCTTGGCAAGGATCGCGACCTGCCGAAATTCGGGCTCGGCATGAAGGAGATCTGGGAGGTTGATCCCTCCAAGCACGCCGAAGGCACGGTCGACCACTACATGGGCTGGCCGCTCGGCAAGAACGCGGCCGGAGGCGGCTTCGCCTATCACGCCGAGAACAACCAGGTGTTCCTCGGGCTGATCGTGCATCTCAACTACGAGAACCCGCATGTGTATCCTTACATGGAATTCCAGCGCATGAAGCACCACCCGCAGCTCGCCGACCTTCTCGAAGGCGGCAAGCGGGTGGCCTACGGGGCGCGGGCTGTGACCGCCGGCGGTTGGCAATCGATGCCGAAGGCCGCCTTCCCCGGCGGCGTTCTGCTTGGCTGCAGCGTCGGGCTGGTGAACTACGCCCGGATCAAGGGCAACCACACCGCGATGCTGTCGGGCATCGCTGCCGCCGAAGCTGCCGTGGACGCGATCAAGGCGGGGCGCGAGGGTGATGTGCTGGAGGCCTACGAAGCGGAGCTGCGTTCCGGCCCGATAGCCAAGGATCTCAAGCCCGTACGCAACGTCAAGCCGCTCACCACCCGGTTCGGCGCCAATCTTGGCCTGATGCTGTCCGGCTTCGACATGTGGACCAATTCGCTGTTCGGGGTTTCGGTCTTCGGCACGATGAAACACGGCAAATCCGACGCCGCCGCCACCGGCAAGGCCAAGGATTTCGCCAAGATCGACTATCCGAAACCCGACGGCAAGCTGTCCTTCGACCGGCTGACCAACGTGAGTTTCTCGGCCACGAACCACGAGGAAAGCCAGCCCTGCCATTTGCACCTGAAAGACCCGGAGATCCCGGTGAAGCTCAACCTGCCGGAATACGCCGAGCCCGCCCAGCGCTACTGCCCGGCCGGGGTCTACGAGGTGATCGAGGAAGCCGGGACGCCGAAATTCCAGATCAACTTCCAGAACTGCGTCCACTGCAAGACCTGCGACATCAAGGATCCGTCGCAGAACATCACCTGGAGGGTGCCGCAGGGGGGAGACGGGCCGAACTACGGCAACATGTGAGGCGTGGGGCTTCGGGAGGATATCCTTGCGCTGGCCGCCTACCACGGCGGGGGCGAGATGGATCTCGCCGGCGACGAAGACCTGCTCGGCGCCTATCGGATGGAGGGGGACGATGCGAGCGAGTTCCTCGAAGCCTTCGCGGACCGGTTCGGGGTCAATCTCGATGGGCTCTTGTGGTACTTTCACTACAACGGCGACGAACCACCCCCCTCGCGACCGCGGCTCTATCCGGTTTCACCGGAGGGTGAACGCCTGCCGACTCACGCTATCACGCTCAATGACCTCGTGTCGGCAGCCGAGGCCGGGCACTGGCAGTTCACCTACCCGGCGCATGAGGTTCGCGAGCGGTTCTCGGCGCGATAGAAGGTCTGGCTGATCTTGGCGTTCCTCCCGGTCGGTCTCGCCATTCTCATCTGGGACATGTTCCATGGTTGATCCAGCCGGACAGGGGCTCGGTGTCACGCCGTGGATTGATCCGGGCTGCCCCGACGCATAGGTTGTCCGCAACCCTCTCGGAACGGAGCCTTTCCTTGCCCTTCACCCGCCCCCTGCGCCCGCTCGGGCTCGCAGCAGCATTCGCCGCCCTCGCCCTGCCCGCCTTCGCTCAAGACAAAGCCCCCGGCGCCTATCTTGCTGCCCGTGAAGCCGACCGGGCCGGCGATTACGCCGCGGTGGTCGAATATGGAACCCGCGCGCTGATCGCCGACCCGGACAATGCCGGGCTGCTTGAGGGCCTGGTGATGGCGCATCTCGGCCTCGGCCAGATCGATGCCGCCGTACCCGTCGCCCGGCGCCTCTCCGACCTCGAGGACAGCAACCAGATCGCGGGCCTTGTGCTGCTCGCCGAGGCGATCCGCGAAGAGGACTGGGAGAGCGTCGGCACCTATCTCGACAACGGTGTGACGGTCGGGATCCTGATGGACGACATGGTCCGCGCCTGGAGCGCTATCGGCGCCGGCCAGATGAGCGAGGCGCTCGCGCTGTTCGATGCGCTCATCGACGGCGGCCCCACCGGCAAGCCCGCTTTGCTGCAAAAGGCCCTCGCCCTTGCCCTGGTGGGCGATTACGAGGGGGCCGCGGAGATTTTCAGCGGATCCGAGACCGTCCTGCGGCTCAACCGCGCCGGGGTGCTCGCCTATGTTCAGGTGTTGAGCCAGCTTGAACGCAACCCCGATGCTGCCGACCTGGTCGCAGAGGTCTTTCCAGGCACCAGCGACCCGGAGTTGATCACGCTCCGCGAAGAACTCCTCGCCGGCAAGCCGATCCCGTTCACCGCGATCGAGGGTCCACGCGAGGGGATCGCGCAGTTATTCTACGAGATCGGCGAATCGCTTCAGGGCGAAACCGACCCCGGGCTCGTGCTGCTCTATGCGCGGATCGCGGGATATCTCGACCAGGGCCATGTCGGCGCCACGTTGGTGGCCGCGCAGGTGCTTGACGAGATGATGAGCTACGAGCTTGCGGCCGAAGCCTACGCGGCCGTGCCGGAGAACGATATTTCGTGGCCGCAAGCCCAGCTCGGCCGGGCGAGTGCGCTCAAGGAGCTTGGCCGGGTCGATGACGCCATTGCCGTGCTGACCAGCGCCGTGCAGGTCCACCCTGAAACGTCGGTGCTGCACGCTGCCATCGGCGACGCGCTCCGGAGCGAACAGCGCTATGCCGAGGCGACGCCGCATTACGACGCGGCCATCGCGCTTTTCGATACCGACCGGCCGGCGCAATGGCGCGTCTATTTCGCGCGCGGCATCACCTTCGAACGCCGTGACAATTGGGAAGGGGCCGAGGCCGATTTCCGCAAGGCGCTGGAGCTGAGCCCCGAGCAGCCCTCGGTGCTCAACTATCTCGGCTATTCCCTCGTCGAGCGGCGGGGAAACTTCGACGAGGCGCTCGACATGATCAAGCGCGCCGTCGGAGCCCGGCCCTATGACGGTTATATCCGCGACAGTCTCGGCTGGGTCTATTTCCGGCTCGGTCGCTACGAGGATGCGGTCGAGGAGATGGAACGCGCGGTGGAACTCCTGCCGCTCGAACCGGTGCTCAACGATCATCTCGGCGACACGTTCTGGGCGGTCGGACGGGTGCGCGAAGCGAGGTTTCAGTGGCGGCGGGCGCTTTCTTTCGTCACCGACGACACCGACGTCGACGAGCTCAACCCCGACCGGATCCGGCGCAAGCTGGACATCGGCCTCGACGCGGTTCTGGGGGAAGAAGGCGGAGAGGCAATCTCACAATGATGTCGCGTACCTTCGCCCCCGCCAAGATCAACCTGACGCTGCATGTCACCGGACAGCGTAGCGATGGGTATCACCTGCTCGACAGTCTCGTCGTCTTCGCCGACGTCGGCGACAGGGTGCGTGTGATGCCGGCGGAAGAGACGACCCTGGAGGTCACCGGGCCGATGGCCGCGGGCTGCCCTTCGGGTGAGACCAACCTTGTGATGAAGGCCGCGGGGCTGTTCGATCTACCGGTGGCGATCACCCTCGACAAACACCTGCCGGTGGCGGCGGGGATTGGCGGCGGCTCGTCCGACGCGGCGGCCACGCTGCATGCGATGGCCGAGCTCACCGGGACCAATACCATTCCCGAGGGGGCCACCGGACTTGGCGCCGACGTGCGCGTCTGCCTCATGCGTCAGGCCGCGCGGATGCGCGGGATCGGCGAGGATGTGCAACCCGTCGAGGGCATGCCGGAGCTGTCGGCGGTTCTCGCCAACCCCGGCGTCGAAGTCGCCACGGCGCAGGTGTTTCAGGCGCTCGAGGACAAGAACGGCGCACCGATGCCCAAGCGCATTCCGCGCTGGCGGGCCGGCTGGTCGGCCATCGACTGGATCTCAAAGCAGCGCAACGATCTCGAAGCACCGGCGACCCTGGTCGCGCCAGTCATCGCCGAGGTACTCGACGCGCTGCGCGGGCTTGCCGGCGCCCGGTTCGCGCGGATGTCGGGCTCAGGGGCCACCTGTTTCGCCCTGTTCGAAGACCGGACCGAGGCCGATCACGCGGCGGAACACCTCGCGAGCGCGCATCCCGACTGGTGGGTCACCGCCGCCACCTTGCGCTGAGGCAGCAGGCCCTTTGCGCGCAGCCGTGCCGGTGGCTGCTCAGGCCCCGGCCCGTTCGATGCAGTGTTGCGCCTGAACCGCGATTTCGAGCTCCTCTTCGGTCGGGATGACCAGCACCTTGGTCCGGCTCCCCGCCGTGCTGATCTCTTTTGGCCCGCCGCGCCCGGCATTGCGCCCGGCGTCGAGCGTGATCCCGAGCGGGTCCAACCCCGAACAGATCGCTTCGCGCACTGCCGGCGAGTTTTCCCCGATCCCGGCGGTGAAAACCACCGCATCGACGCGCCCGAGCACCGCCATGTAGGCGCCGAGGTATTTGCGCGCGCGGTAGGCGAACATGTCGAAGGCAAGCTTNGCGCTTTCGTCGCCCGCTTCCATGCGCTCCTCAATCGCGCGCATGTCGTTGTCGCCGCAGATGCCCTTCAACCCGCTCTCGCGGTTCAGCATCGTGTCGTAATCCTCGACCGAAAGCCCCCTGTTGCGTTCGAGAAACAAAGGCAGCGCCGGGTCTATGTCGCCGGATCGGGTACCCATCATCAGCCCTTCGAGCGGGGTGAGCCCCATCGAGGTGTCGACGCTTTGCCCGCCCCGGATCGCCGTGACGCTGGCGCCGTTGCCGAGGTGCAGGACGATGGCGTTGAAGTCTTCGACCGGGATACCGAGGTACGCCGCCGCGGTGCGGGACACATAGCCATGCGAGGTGCCATGAAAACCGAAGCGGCGCACCTTGTGGTCTTCGTAGAGCACATTGGGCAAGGCATAACGATAGGCATGGGGCGGAATGGTCTGGTGGAAGGCGGTGTCGAACACCGCGACCTGCGGAATACCCGGGGCCACCTCCATCGCCGCCCGGATGCCCTCGATATTGCCCGGGTTGTGAAGGGGGGCGAGCGGGATCAGCCTGCGGATCGCCTCCAGAACCGCGTCGGTGATCAGGGTCGGCTCGGTGAAGTCTTCGCCGCCGTGGACAACCCGGTGACCGACACAGGCGAGTCCGCCGTGCCGCTCCAGCACCCCAGTCGCCAGCGTTTCGCGAAACAGCATCTCCATACCGTGGGCAGTGTCGGAGACCGGCTCGGCAATGTCGATGTCCGCAACCTCGGGGTTCGCGGGGAACCGCAACCGCAGCTTTCCGGTGCCCGCGCCGATGCTGTCGCCGATCCCCTCGACCAGCGCGTCGACGACGTTCTCTCTCGTGTCGAGATCCAGTGCCCGGAATTTGATCGAAGAGCTTCCACAATTGACGATTGCGATGAGGGTCATAATTCCTGCGCCTGAATAGCGGTGATGGCCACGGTGTTGACGATATCTGGCACGGTGCACCCGCGCGACAAATCGTTCACCGGCTTGTTCAGCCCCTGCAGGACCGGGCCGATGGCAACTGCGTGGGCGGTGCGCTGGACCGCCTTGTAGGCGTTGTTGCCCGCGTTGAGATCGGGGAAGATGAACACCGTTGCCCGGCCGGCGACCGCGCTGCCCGGCATCTTGGACCGCGCGACCGACATCTCGGAGGCGGCGTCATACTGGATCGGGCCCTCGACAAGCAGATCGGGCCGTTTCTCGCGCACGATCATCGTCGCTTCGCGAACCCGGTCGACCGCGTCGCCGGTACCGGAGGTGCCCGAGGAATAGGACAGCATGGCGATCCGCGGCTCGATCCCGAACATCGCCGACGTGCCTGCGGCGCTGATGGCGATGTCGGCAAGCTCGGCGGCGGTGGGTTTCGGGTTCACCGCGCAATCGCCATAGACCAGCACCCTGTCTTCCAGACACATCAGGAACACGCTCGAAACCAGCGAGATCCCCGGCTTGGTCTTCACAAACTCGAAGCTTGGCCGGATGGTGTGGGCGGTGGTCGAGACCGCGCCGGAGACCATCCCGTCCGCCTCGCCCAGATGCACCATCATCGTGCCGAAATAGCTCGGGTCGATCATCCGGTCCTTGGCCACCGGGTAGGTGACGCCCTTGTGTTTGCGAAGCTCGAGGTATTCGTCGATGAACCGGTTCAGATGCGGCGAGGTCGCCGGGTCGATCACCTCGATGCCGTCAAGCGCCAGGCCGTCGTCAATTGCCCGGCGCCGCACGGTATCTTCATTGCCCAGAAGGACGATTTCCGCCACCCCGCGCGCCTTGAGGGCGGAGGTCGCACGGAGAATGCGGTGGTCTTCGCCTTCCGGCAGGACGATCTTCTTGCGGTCGGCGGCGGCCCGCATCAGCAGTTTCTGCTCGAACATCAGCGGCGTGACCGGCCCATCCTTCAAGGGCGCAAATTCGAGCCCCATGACATCGACATCCACCGACGACTGGAACAGCTTCATCGCCGTCGCCAGCTTCTTGGGTTCTTTCGGCGAGAGCCATCCGCGTTTCTTCTCGATCTTCTGAACCGCCGCAAAGGTATCGTCCTCAATCGAAAGGAACGGGAGCGGGCTCCGGCCGGACCCGGTCATCAGCTTGACGACGGGTTCTTCGGGCAGCAGCCCGCCGGTCAGCACGACACCGGCGATGTCGGGGTAATTCGGCGAACGGTGCGCCAGCAAACAAGCGGTCACGATGTCGGCGCGATCGCCCGGGGTGATGACAAGCTCGCCCTCGGTGATGTAGCCGAGGAAGTTCGGGACCCCCATCGCGGCAACCTTGATGTCGCAGACCTCCCTTACCAGCGTATCCTGGGTGACCGCGAACCGGGTGACCCCGGCCACATCGGCGATGTCGCGCATGGTCGGGCGCGACAGCGAGGGTTCGTCGGGCACGACGAACACCGGAGGTTTTCCCCCGAACGCCTCGGTGAGCGCTGCGCGCGTTTCGCCTATGGCCTCGGCCGGCACGCGATTGACGACAGCCGACAGAACCGGTGTGTGGCTGTCGTCCACGAGTTCCAGGAGAGAGCGCAGCCGTTCGATGACTTTCTTGGCCGAAATGTCGTGCCCGCTGATGACGGGAAGCAGCGACGCGCCGAGGTTTTTCGCGACGTCGATGTTGAACTCGAATTCGAAAGCCGAGGTGCTTCGCGAGAAGTTCGTTCCGGAACATAGGACAAAATCGCAGTCTTTTTCGAGCTCCGAATAGGCTTGCAGGATTCCCTTGTGCAGCGTCTGGAGGCCGTCGCGGGCCTGGATCTCCTCCGCCTCCTCCTGCGTGAAAGCCGAAACCACCCGGCCTTCCATCGCCTGGTTCCAGTGGTCCGCAACCAGGGACATGGTATCGCGGCCGGTGGTGCTATCGGTCGCAATCGGTTTGAAGTATCCGATCCGGTGCGATCGCCCCAGCAGGTACTCCATCATCCCGAAGACGATGATCGACTTGCCGCTGTCCCGTCCGGTGGAGGCGATGTAGACGCTTTTTGGCATGTTCTGTCCATCTGAAGGGTCGGTCGGTGGGGGCAGCGGCGCTCAGATGCGCCGGAGACCGATTTCCTTGTTGAAATGCAGCAAGTTTACCTTGTCGCCACCCGCATCAGGCAAAGCATTGGAAGGACGTTCGTGGAACAAACCCGGCACCGTGTGCGCGGGCTCGAACCGCCTGGGCAGGCCGCGATGGCGATCTCTTCGAATGCTCCTTGAGACATTCCAAATCCCAGTCAATTCCCGCTTCCAATCTCACGACGATCTGATCTGTTTTCAATGTCTATGGGCCAAGAAACGGCCGTCGAAGCGTCATAGCCGGTTTGCGACAGGAGCATGCTTCGGGCGCGACCGGGTCAGTTGGCCGACCGTCCGGGCGGGATCGACGCCGCCGTGCACATTGCCATTGCCGCCGACCCTCCGGCCGAACTCAGCGTGGGTGCAGGGTCGGGCAAGCGTCAGTTGAGACGCGCAACCACGTAGTCGGCGACGTCGGTGAGCATGTCGCGAATCGGGTCTTCCGGCAGTCCTTCGAGCGCGGCCTTGGCCTTGTCCGACCAACTGACCGCGTCTTGCCGCGTGGCCTCGAGCGTGCCGTGCGCCTCCATGAGCCGCAGCGCTTCCTCAAGATCGCCCTCCGACTGGCGGCCCTGGCCGATCGTGCGCTCCCAGAACGCGCGTTCGCCTTCGTCTGCCGCGGCAATCGCCTTGATCATCGGCAGGGTGAGTTTGCGGTCGCGGAAATCGTCGCCGTTGTTCTTGCCGATTCCCTCGTCGCCCCAGAAATCGAGCAGGTCGTCTGCGATCTGGAAGGCGATGCCCATCGCGTCGCCGAAACCGGCCAGGGCCCCCACAGCGCGTGCGTCGGCACCGGCGATGACGCCGCCTACTTCACAGGCGGCCGAGAACAGCGCCGCGGTCTTGCCGCGGACAATCTGCAGATAAACGCCCTCATCGGTTGAAATATCGGTGGCCGCCGTCAGTTGCAGCACCTCGCCTTCGGCGATGGTCGCGGCGGCGCGCGACAGGATCTTCAGGACCTCGAGGTTGCCGGTTTCGGTCATCAGCTGGAACGAACGCGCAAACAGGTAGTCGCCCACCAGAACCGAAGACTTGTTGTCCCACAACAGGTTGGCCGTCGGTCGACCGCGCCGTTTTTCGGATCCGTCGACCACGTCGTCATGCAGAAGCGTGGCGGTGTGGATGAACTCGACGGTGGCGGCGAGGTGGACGTGATAGGGGCCGGGGTAGCCCATCAACCGGGCGGCGGCGATGGTCAGCATCGGCCGGAGCCGTTTGCCCCCGGCCTCGACCAGGTGTGCGGTCACTTCCGGGATCCGGGGGGCATGTTCGGAGTGCATGCGCGTGCGAATCAGATCGTTGACCTCGGCGAGGTCATCGGCCAGGTGCTCTGCCAACCTTTCGTGCGGCAGGTGGACTATCTCGTCGCGCATCGTCACCGTTCCGTGTTCCATCATCCGCCCGGCGCCTCTCGACTTCTCCGGCCACACCGGTAAGTCTCTGAGGATGAAAGAGCTTCTGAGAACCACCGACCCGACGGTCATTGCCTTCGCAACGGCGCTCCTCGACGGCGAAGGTATAACGGCCTTTGCCATGGACGTCCATATGAGTGCGTTGGAGGGATCAATAGGAATTTTGCCCCGCCGGCTCATGGTCCGCGACGAGGATCTCGGCCGCGCCCGACGGATCCTGGGCGACAACGGCATCGAGTGCACAGAAGGCTGAACATGGGTTTTTCCCGGTCCGAGGTAACGAAAGACAGGTTTCTCGGCGGGCAGCTCACGCTGATGCAGCCGCACGAGGGGTATCGGGCCGGGATCGATCCGGTGATTCTTGCGGCCGCCATCACGGCGCACCCGGACGACAGCGTGCTCGATCTCGGCTGCGGCGCGGGGGCTGCGGCATTGTGCCTCGGGACGCGGGTGCCAAAGCTCAGACTTGTCGGCGTGGAGCGGCAGGCGGACTACGCCGACCTCGCCCGGATCAATGCTTTCGAAAACGGGATCGACATGGAGGTGTTCACCGCCGACCTCGCGGCTCTGCCACCGGAGGTGACGGAAGAGAGTTTCGACCAGGTCATCATGAACCCGCCCTACCATCTGCCTGCCCGGGCGACGACCAGCGCCGACCCGGGGCGCGAGGCGGCCCTGTTCGAGGATACAGCCCTGGCCACCTGGATCGACGCGGCGACGCGGCGGTTGAAACCGCGCGGTTACCTCACGGTGATCCAGAAGGCCGAGCGCCTGCCGGAGATCCTTGCCGGCATGGACGACCGGTTGGGGTCTGTCCTCGTCAAACCGCTCGCGCCGCGCACCGGGCGGGCCGCGGCGCTCGTACTCGTGCAAGCCCGAAAGGGAGGGCGCGGCGCGTTCCGGCTCGCAGCACCCCTGATTCTGCACGAGGGCACCGAGCATGTCGGCGACAAGGACAGCTACTGTCGCGATGTCTCGGCGATCCTGCGCACGGGCGCGCATCTGCCGCTCTGGTGACACCCCGCATCCGCCCGGAATGTGTCACAGCGTGTTCATGCCAACCCGTGCAACGTTTTCGTGACAAGGCGCAAATTCTGTGCTGCACTGAAGGGACGACGAGTGGAAAAAACAAGGAGACCGCCATGAACCTTGACGCGCATCTGACCGAACTTCGCAAGAAGCATGAAACGCTGTCCGACAAAGTCGAGAAAGCACAGGCCAGCCTCGGTACAGACGATCTCGATATTGTGGCGATGAAGAAAGAGAAACTCCGGATCAAGGAAGAAATCGAGAGACTATCGACCGCCTGAGTCCGGAAGGCTGTCCCCGGCAGGCGGGGCCACAGCACATTGATCAGGCATTTCTCGGTTTTCGGCTCGCCCTTGCGGCCATGATGGCGCCCAGGGTGATCAGGCCGGCTGCGAGCAGCAGGTCGCGGCTCCCCTCGGCCATACCGGCCAGGATCAGGGCGAATGTCGACAACAGCGGCGCTGCATATGAGGCCGTGCCGAGCAGTTGGATATCGCCGCGCTTCACGCCGATATCCCAGGTGTAGAAGGCGAGCCCCACCGGGCCAAGGCCGAGGCCCAGGACCGCCGCCCATCCGGTTGCCCCGTTTGGGCTGACGGTTTCCTCGAAGGCGAGGTGAGCGAGGCCGGACAACACGGCTGTGGCGAGGCAGAACACCACGACGGAGGCTGTGGGCGTCGTGCCCAGCCGGCGCGACAGCACCGAGTATCCCGACCAGGTGAGCGCGCAGGCAACGGCGAAGCCGTATCCCGCACGCGCACCCTCGCCACCGGCGCCAAGGCCGCCCCCAAGGATCAGCGCCGCCCCCGCGAGGCTTACCAGCGCGCCCGCAACGTGGCCGGGGCGCAACTGCTCGCCTGGCAGCAATCCGGAGAACAACACGATCAGGAGCGGCCAGAGATAGGCGATGAGACCGGCCTCCGCTGGCGGCGCGAGGCGCAGCGCGGTGAAGTAGAAGGCGTGGTAGCCGAAGAGCCCGAGGGTGCCGAAGACGTAGACCTGCCAGTTCACCCGCGCGAGCTGGCCGAACCCGCCCGTCGCGCCGAGCCAGACCAACCCGACGGATCCACCGACCGCGAAAGCCATGGCATTGAGCTGAAACGGCGGCACCGGCGCGGTGGCGACCGTGAACAGGGCCAGCAGCGCCCAGAGCGCGACGGCACTGAAACCGACAAGGGTCGCGGTTGTTCGTGTCATGGGCCAGTGTGTGGCACGAAAAAGCCGACCCCGGAAGGCCAATATTGGCGCCTGTCGTCGGGCCTAGACGAAAAACTGCGCGCCGTTGGCGGAGATGGTCGAGCCGTTGATGAAGCCCGCATCATCCGAAGCCAGGAAGATCACGCAGCGCGCGATCTCTTCGGGTTCGCCGAGGCGCCCCGTGGGGATCTGGCTGATGATGCTCTCGCGCACCTTCTCCGGCACTGCCATCACCATCTCGGTGGCGATGTAGCCGGGGCAGATCGCGTTGGCGGTGATGCCGGCGCGGGCCCCTTCCTGGGCCAGCGATTTCACGATGCCGAGGTCACCCGCCTTGCTCGCGGCGTAATTGACCTGGGCGAACTGGCCCTTCTGGCCGTTGATCGAGGAAATCACGATCACCCGGCCGAACTTGCGTTCACGCATGCCGGGCCAGAGCGGGTGGATGGTGTTGAACACGCCGGTCAGGTTGGTGTCGATCACCTCCTGCCATTGCGCGGGGGTCATTTTGTGGAACGGCGCGTCGCGGGTGATGCCGGCATTGGCGACTACCACGTCGATCGGGCCGAGATCGGCCTCGACCTGGGCGAGCCCGGCCTTGCTCGATTCGTAGTCCCTGACGTTCCATTTGTAGGTCTTGATGCCGGTTTCCTCGGTGAACTTGGCCGCCGCCTCATCATTGCCCGCATAGCTCGCGGCCACGCTGTAGCCCGCACCCATCAGCGCCCTTGAAATGGCCGCACCAATGCCGCGGGTGCCGCCGGTGACCAATGCAACCCTGCCCATGATATTCTCCCTGTCGCGATTCTTTTTTGGGTAACTCTATTGCCGACGAGGTAGACCATGCGCAATTTTGTTGCGCAAGGATTTTCTGCGCCTGCAAACCCGTCCGGGACGCAGCGGCGTCCCGGCGCGGTCGTCAGGCGTGCTCAGGCCCGCTCGAGGCACATNGCGACACCCATGCCGCCGCCGATGCACAAAGTGGCGAGGCCTTTCTTGGAGTCGCGCTTCCGCATCTCGAAGAGCAGAGTGGTCAAAATCCGCGCACCCGAGGCGCCGATCGGGTGACCGATGGCGATAGCGCCGCCGTTCACGTTGACAATGTCAGGATTCCAGCCCAGTTCGCGGTTCACCGCGATCGCTTGAGCGGCAAAGGCCTCGTTCGATTCGACCAGGTCGAGATCGGCGATGGTCCAGCCCGCCTTTTCGAGCGCCTTGCGCGAGGCGGGGATCGGGCCGGTGCCCATGATTGAGGGCTCGACGCCCGCGGTGGCATAGGAAGCGATCCGGGCGAGCGGGGTGAGCCCACGCGCGGCGGCATCATCGGCGTCCATCAGAATGAAGGCGGCGGCCCCGTCGTTGATCCCGCTGGCGTTGCCGGCCGTGACCGTGCCTTCCTTGGCGAAAGCCGGCCGCAGCTTCTGCATCGATTCGATGCTGGCGCCGTAGCGGATGTATTCGTCTTTCTCGACCACGATGTCACCCTTGCGGGTGTGAATGGTGTAGGACACGATCTCGTCGTCGAACCGGCCGGCATTCTGCGCCGCTTCGGCCTTGTTCTGGCTGGCGACGGCAAAGGCGTCCTGGTCGTCGCGGGTGATCTGGAACTGCTGAGCCACGTTCTCAGCGGTCTGACCCATGTGGTAGCCGTTGAAGGCATCCCAGAGACCATCCTTGATCATCGAGTCGATGAATTTGGTGTCGCCCATCTTGTGCCCGGCGCGCAGGTGCGCAACGTGCGGGCTCAGCGTCATGTTTTCCTGGCCTCCGGCGGCGACCACCTTGGCGTCGCCAAGCTGGACGTGCTGGGCACCGAGGGCGACCGCGCGCAGGCCGGACCCGCAGACCTGGTTTATACCCCAAGCGGCGCTTTCGGTGGGGAGGCCGGCATTCAGGTGCGCTTGGCGGGCCGGGTTCTGACCCTGGCCGGACGACAGGACCTGGCCGAGAATCGTTTCCGATACATCCCCTTTGTCGATCCCGGCGCGTTCGACCGCGGCCTCGAGCGCCGCGCGGCCCAGATCATGTGCCGGCGTGCTCGCGAACGAGCCGTTGAAGCTGCCCACCGGCGTGCGCGCGGCAGAAACGATTACGACGTTGGTCATGTTGTCCTCTCCTGTCGTCCGGCGAGGCTCGCCGGTCAATTCCCCGGTCGCGTCCATTCCTCCCGGTCAGACTTCAAGGCTACCGGGCACCTGTCGGGAGAGCAACCACGTCGAGAGTCCGAGATGCACACACGGCGCGAATCAACCAGGGATGGTGGGTTTCGTCGAGCCGAGGCGGGGTCGCACGGGGCGAATCACCCGAACCGGATGGGGCAACGCGCGTGGAATCGGTGGAGAAGCGCGCCGAGGTTCGCGGGGGCCCTCCGTTTGCGCGGCCTGCGGCCGGGCCGGGAGCCCTCGCAAGGCCCGGTGCCGGCGGCGGGACCTGTGCGCCCGATTTCAGGCCGCCAAGTTCAGGCCGCCGAGTTCAGGCCGCCGAGTTCAGGCCTACGAAATCAGGCCCACAAAATCAGGCCCGCGAAATCAGGCATGCGAGTTCAGGCCCGCGTGGCCTGCGCCTTTTCGCGCCACGGCGGACGGACGGTGGCCGCACCGAAGAAATGACCCTGGAGCATGTCGTAACCGGCGCCAATCAGGAACTCAGCATCCTCCCAGGATTCGACATTCTCGGCGACGGTCAGCATGTCGAAATGCTGGGCCATCGACAGCATCGCCTGCGCAATGACCTGGTTATCGGGGTTGGAGGCGATCTCCTTGGTAAACTCGCCGTCGACCTTGAGGATGTCGAAATACAGATCGCGCAGGTAGCGAAACGCGGTGTAGCCAGCGCCGAAATCGTCCAGCGCAAAGGAGATCCCGTGGCTCTGCATCTCCGACATGAACACCTGGACGAGGTCCGGCATGACGATTGCGGTGCGTTCTGTGATCTCGAGGATCAGCCGTTCGCCCGCGGTCGGATCCCGTTCCAACCCCTGGCGCAGCGCCGTCATCCAGCGAGGATAGCCGATCGACCGGGCCGACATGTTGATGGCCAGACGCAACTCCGGGTTTTCGGCCAGCGCCCGAAATCCGAGATCGAGCGCCCAGGTATCCATCTGGCGGCCGAGCTCCTTCGCCTCGACCACGTCCATGAAATCGCCCGCGGGGATGATCCGCCCGGTGTGATCGAGCACCCGGAGCAACCCCTCGTAGAAGGCGGGACGTTCCGGATTGCACGCCCTTACGATCGGTTGGTAGGCGAGCATGACCTGCCCGGTCTCGACAGCGCGGCGAACCATCTGCATGGTCTCGTGATCGCGCCCGGCAATGGCGACCGACAACGGGCTGCCGAATTCGGGCTTCGAGTCGACTTGGTCGAATGGGTTGAAATCTTGCATGTCCACAGCTCCACAATCCGGGACATTCAAACGCGCAGCTATGAAAAACCTGTGAAAACCGGCATTTACTGATAATTCTATGGAATATGCCACGGCGGGAGGTCGATTTGGACGCGCACGGACAGGGAAACAGATGTGGCTGGTGCGGCGACGATCCGCTTTACCTAGCCTACCACGACGAGGAGTGGGGCGTGCCGGAACATGACGGACGGGCGCTGTGGGAAAAGCTGGTGCTCGACGGCTTCCAGGCCGGGCTCGCCTGGATCACGATCCTGCGCAAACGCGAGACCTTCCGTGCAGCTTTCGAGGGGTTCGATCCGGCGGTGATCGCCGAATGGGGCGAGCCGGATGTCACCCGGCTGCTCGCGGACCCCGGCATCGTGCGCCATCGCGGCAAGATCGAAGCCACAATCGGCAATGCTCGCGCTTTCCTGGAAATGGGGGGGGCCGACCCCTTCGCGGAGCGAATGTGGGGCTATGTCGACGGCGCGCCACTGGTGAACCACTTCACCACGCTTGCCGAGGTGCCCGCCGCGACCCCGCTTTCGGAGCGCGTTTCGAAAGACCTGCGCAAGGCGGGCTTCCGCTTCGTCGGCCCCACGATCGTCTACGCCTGGATGCAGGCCTGCGGGCTGGTCAATGACCACCTTGTCGGCTGTCCTGCGCGGCGGGTTTAGCCAAAGGGGGATCCGCGGGCGGTTGCGGGGATGCGCCCACCTTTTTTGAACCGAAAACCCCCGGGGGATCCGGCGGAGCGGCGGAGGGGTCGGCGAGCTTACCCCCTGGAACGCGGCGGGATGTCTCAGCCGTCGATCACCGCCCGAATCACCGCCCGCGCCTCGTCGCTGGCCCAGTCGGCCCCGCCGATGAACCGCGCCACCTCGCGTCCCTCGCGGTCCAGGATCATGGTCACCGGCGGCGCGATCACCCCCATCTGGGCCGAAAGCCTGCGGTCGGGGTCAAGCAGCACCGGCAGCGCGTCGATCTCGTAATTCGTAAGGAACCGCGCGAGCCCGCCGGGATGATTGTAGCCGAAGGCCACCGGCACCACCGCGAAATCCGCACCGCCCATCTCGCTTTCAAGCCTGTCGAGGCTCGGCATTTCCTCGCGGCAGGGCACGCAGGACACCGCCCAGAAATTGAGAAGCACCACCTTGCCGCGCCAATCGGCGAGATTGTGGGTGGCTCCCTCCCGGTCGGTGAAATCGGCGGCGCCCGCGGGCTTCGGTGTGGCATGCACTGCCAGTTGCTTCATCTCGCCGGTCTTCAGCGCTTTGAGCACGCCCGGATCGGCCGCCATGGCGGCATTTGCACCCGTCAGAAGGGCCGCGTAGAAGAGGGCGAAACGCAACATCCAAAGACTCCCGAGGCCATTGCCCCATGACTGAAAAAAAGAGCGCCAATGCCATGTGGGGCGGCCGCTTTGCCGCCGGACCGGACGCGATCATGGAGGCGATCAACGCCTCGATCGGGTTCGACAAGCGGCTTGCCTCCCAGGACATCGCCGGTTCGCGCGCCCATGCCGCGATGCTTGCGGCCCAGGGCATCATCAGTGATAGCGATGCGGAGGCGATACGGGAAGGGCTGCTTACGGTACTGTCAGAGATCGAGGCGGGGGAATTCACTTTCTCGACCGCGCTTGAGGACATCCACATGAATGTCGAGGCGCGGCTGAAGGAGATCGTCGGCGAACCGGCCGGGCGGCTCCACACCGCGCGCTCGCGCAACGACCAGGTGGCGACCGACTTCCGGCTCTGGGTGCGTGACCAGAACGACGCGGCCATAGAGGGCATCGAGGCGCTGATCGGCGCGCTCCTGGGCCAGGCCGAAACCGGGGCGGATTGGGTCATGCCGGGCTTCACCCATCTGCAAACCGCCCAGCCGGTCACCTGGGGCCACCACATGATGGCCTATGTGGAAATGCTCGGCCGCGATCTCTCGCGCTTCCGAGACGCGCGCACCCGGATGAACGAAAGCCCCCTCGGTGCGGCGGCGCTCGCCGGTACCGGATTCCCGATCGACCGCCATGCCACGGCGGCGGCGCTTGGCTTCGATCGGCCGATGGCCAATTCGCTCGACGCCGTTTCGGACCGGGATTTCGCGCTCGATTTCCTCACCGCTGCCAGTATCTGCGCCATGCATCTCTCGCGGCTTTCGGAAGAGCTGGTGATCTGGTCCTCGGCCCAGTTCCGCTTCGTGACCCTGTCAGACAGGTTCTCCACCGGCAGCTCGATCATGCCGCAGAAGAAGAACCCCGACGCCGCGGAACTCATCCGCGCCAAGATCGGCCGCATCCTCGGCTCTACCGTTGGCCTCTTCACCGTGATGAAAGGCCTGCCGCTGGCCTATGCCAAGGACATGCAGGAAGACAAGGAGCCTGTGTTCGACGCCGCCGACACGCTCATGCTGTCGCTCGCGGCGATGACCGGCATGGTGTCCGACATGCAGGCCAACCGGGACGCGCTGGCCGCTGCCGCGGGCTCCGGTTTCGCCACCGCCACCGACCTCGCCGACTGGCTGGTGCGTGAAGCGGGCCTGCCGTTCAGGGACGCGCACCATGTCACCGGGGCGCTGGTTGCCCTGGCCGAATCGCAAGGCTGCGACCTCGCCGAGCTTGCGCTGGAAGACATGAAGGGCGTGTTCGACGGGATCAGCGAAAGCGTCTACGACGTGCTCACCGTCGAGGCCTCGATCGCTTCGCGGCAAAGCTACGGCGGCACCGCGCCGATTCGCGTGCGCGAGCAGGTCGCACTTTGGCGCGAACGTCTCCGCTGATGTCCGGCCTCCGCCTCACCTATCTCACCCTCGCCGGGNTCGGTGCCGTCTGGCCGATGTGGCNCTTTCTCGCCTACCTGACGGCGGCGGGCGGCTCGCTTCCCGGCATGATCGCGCTCTGGACCGCCAATGACGCGGTCACCGGCCTCGCGCTCGATCTGATGATCTCGGCGGCGGTGCTCGTCGTCTGGTGCCTGGCCGAAACCCTGGTGCGCCGGAACTGGCTCGCCCTTGTGACGATCCCGGCCACGCTCTTCGTCGGCGTCTCCTTCGGCCTGCCGCTCTATCTTTTCCTGCGCACCCGGCCGGTTAGCTGAACACGCCCCTCGTCCTTTCCCTCTTCTTGGCTCAAATACTCCCGGGGGTCCGGGGGCGAAATTCAAACGTCATTTGCTGTCCATTGCCAACACCTACGACCGCGGGCTGAGATCCTGGCCCAAGGGGCGCACGCCCCCCACCATCAGTGGCACCCCTCCGGGGTGACGGGGCGCACGCCCCCCACCATCAGTGGCACCCCTCCGGGGTGACGGGGCGCACGCCCCCCACTATCAGTAGCACCCCTCCGGGGTGACGGGGCGCACGTCCCCCACCATCAGTGGCACCCCTCCGGGGTGACGGGGCGGACGGCGCAAGCCGTTCGAAAGCCAATTGAACCGCGCGGAGGGCGTGCTATCACGTCCCGACCGAAACACGAGGCCCGTCATGGATCATTTCAACTACCGCGCCGGCCTCCTCCATGCCGAGGACGTTGCCATCCCCGAAATCGCGGGCACGGTCGGCACGCCTTTCTACGTCTATTCGGCGGCCACGCTGAGGCGCCATTTCCAGGTGTTCGACGATGCGCTCGCTGGGATGGATCACCTCGTATGCTACGCGGTGAAGGCCAATTCCAACCTCGCGGTGCTGAAGCTGCTCGGCGACATGGGCGCGGGCATGGATGTGGTCTCGGCCGGCGAATACCTGCGCGCGAAGGCGGCCGGAGTGCCCGGAGAACGCATCGTGTTCTCCGGCGTCGGCAAGACACGTGAAGAGATGCGCATTGCCCTCGAAGGCGGGATCCGCCAGGTCAACCTCGAGAGCGAGCCAGAGATGCTGGCATTGCAGGAGGTCGCATCCAGCCTCGGTGTAACGGTTCCGGTCACGATCCGGGTCAATCCGGACGTCGACGCGAAAACGCATGAGAAGATCGCCACCGGCAAGAGCGAAAACAAATTCGGCATTCCGATCGCCAGGGCCCGCGGGGCCTACGGCGAGACCGCGGCGCAGCCGAACCTGCGTGTCGTTGGCGTCGACGTGCATATCGGCTCGCAGCTCACCGACCTTGCGCCCTACCGCGCCGCCTACACCAAGGTCGCCGAACTCACCGAACAGCTCCGCGCCGACGGTCACGAGATCTCCCGGCTCGATCTCGGCGGCGGGCTCGGGATCCCTTACGAAGCCTCCAATACCGCGCCGCCGCTGCCCGCCGATTACGGCGCGGTCGTGCGCGAGACGGTGGGTCAGCTCGGCTGCGAGATCGAGATCGAGCCCGGCCGGCTCATCGCCGGCAACGCCGGATTGATGGTGGCGCGCACGATCTACGTTAAACAGGGCGAAGGCCGGAAGTTTCTCATCCTCGATGCGGCGATGAACGACCTGGTGCGGCCCGCAATGTATGAGGCGCACCACGATATTGTGCCGGTCATCGCGCCCGAACCAGGGCTGGAGCAGGAACATTACGACATCGTCGGCCCGGTCTGCGAAAGTGGTGACACCTTTGCGAAGGCCCGCAGCCTCGCGCCGGTCGGCCCCGAGGATCTCATCGCTTTCCGCTCGGCCGGCGCCTATGGCGCTGTCATGGCGTCGGAGTACAATTCCCGGCCCCTGATCCCCGAAGTTCTGGTGGACGGCGATCAGTTTGCGGTCGTCCGCGCGCGGCCCTCATACGCGGAGATGCTCGCCCGCGACGCGGTTCCGGACTGGCTTTGAGGCCGGACAGGTTGGTCGCGCTGCCACTTTACAGCTCATAATTGTCGTGTCCCAGCAACACGCTCAACGAATGCCCCCGGTGCGTCGGCTGCCAATATCAAACCGCCCAGATTGGCGAGGATCTGAGTGGCGTGGGCATCCGAAGCGGCGGGGTCCGGTGAAAGCCTGATACATTGGATCAGGACCGCCCGGGGCTGGTGGCCGGCACGAGTGCCCTGCTCCCCTGAGAGTCCGCGTTTAACGGTTAGGGTCAGGATGCAATGATGTCCCTATGAAGATGTGGTTCACAGCTGCCAAAACGGAGCGGTGAGGAGCAGTGACATGAGCGACTTTCCTCGCTGACCGACGCGCAGATGGCGCGTTTGGCGCCCGTCTTCCCTAAGTCTCACGACACGCCGCGTGTCAATGGCAGGCGGGTGCTGAGCGGCATTATCCTCATTAATCGCAATGGCTTGCGCTGGAGAGACGCGCCGGCTGGGTCCGGTCCACACATTCCCCTCCACAGTCGTTGGAAGCGCCCCCTCTCGGGCATGCCCGGCATGCCCTGCCGGTCAAAGGGAGCGACAAGGGCATCTCCGCGCGGATGCTGCTTGAATTGTCGAGCCGGGGTGGCGTGACAGACACGCTGATGATCCCGTCTCGGCAGATTGCCGCGCAATCGCCTGCCGGGCAACGGACGCCCCCCACCTCGAGACCCCCCCAAGACCCACTGCACGGCTTCCAGCCAGGGGCTGAAAAAGGGGGGCGCGGACGTCTGATCGGGTCCACGAAAGCGGGTATGAACGTGACGCTGCACACCGTCACCGACGTTTTTGGGCGCCCCCGGGTTTCTGTTTCTGACGGCGGGTCAGCGCAGCGACCACATCGGCGCGCGTGCTCTGCTGGGTAGTCTGCCGACGGCCAAACACATGTTGGCAGATCGGGGCTATCACGCGGACCGGGATCGCGAAGAGCTTGAAAACAAAGGGATCAAGCCCTGCATCCCGTCTCGAAATGGGACGAAAGATCCCGATCTCCCAAGATCAAACCCGCTATCGCAAGCGCCACAAGACCGAGACCACCTTTGCCCGCCTCAAGGACTGGCGCCGCGTCGCCACCCGCTACGACAAATGCCCCAAGGTCTCCCCGTCTGCCTGCGCACGCGCCGCCGTCGTCATGTTCCGGTTAAGAATCCTGACCCTTGGGGGCACCCCACAGGTTGCCCCACTTTGCTTGTACATTTCCCTTGAGTTATTTCCACTGTCCTTGGATCTGGTCCCAGTTCATCACGATCTCCCTTTCACTGACGCGAGCTGTGTGAGGACAGCGGTTCAAAGGTCGACCGGGTCCAGTACAGTCGATTTGACCTGTGAATGCAGATAGGGTCTCGTTCGATTGCGGGGCGATGGACAACACCCAGTAGGTTGGCAGGGCCGGCGCCGCGCGATCCGACGTGCAGTTTCTCAGCAGTGGCGAACGCGCCTCTTTGTCCCAGGTGTCAATTGTCCCAGGTGTCAATCGGCACCGGGGATTGGCACCCCGCCACTGGGTTACTGCTGCCTGCCTATTGACACCTGGGCTCCATTCACAACCCTCGAATCCGGCTGCGGAACTGACTTTCGGATGCAAGGTGCCGCTGCAAACCAAGTCCGATTTCATTCTCTGGCGCGTTCCAGATGTTTTGGCGATGTCCGCTTGTTCCGGTTCACCGGGCTGCGGGATGGTGATGCCGACATGGATTGCACGGGGGGAGGTCGACCGGTCAGTCCAAGAGCGATGGCGGCATTCAATGCGCCCCGTTCCGCCTTCCGTGCGCAGCATTGGCGCGTGGAAACGATCGACGAGGTCGCCTCATTTTGTCCGGCGGCCGACCGGGCCCATCGGAAACGCACGCGTGCTTTTTGACGGATACAAGAGGAGGCGATCCCAAACGCGTGGTGGTGGATTCTCCCGCCAGG